>ERZ781271.59-NODE-59-length-33473-cov-4.969388_pt1 | contig 33473 bp, 37 predicted proteins | sample MGYA00375849_ERZ781271 | MGnify/ENA primary metagenome ERZ781271 (study PRJEB29790, sample SAMN06051245) | human gut metagenome | host: Homo sapiens | place: USA: Cincinnati, Ohio | collected 2013-06-10 | study: EMG produced TPA metagenomics assembly of the Gut... | reverse complement strand
ATACAGGACTAAATCCTTTCAATAATTTCTTGTCCAACTTTTTGGGGTCAGTACAATTAGGGTCTTTTTATTAATCTTCATTTACAAAAGGCATAAGTGCCATTACGCGAGCACGTTTGATAGCTGTTGTTACCTTACGTTGATTCTTAGCCGAAGTCCCTGTCACACGGCGTGGAAGAATCTTTCCACGTTCTGAAACAAAACGACTAAGCAATTCAGTATCTTTGTAATCAACATATTCAATTTTATTTGCTGCGATATAATCAACTTTTTTACGGCGTTTGAATCCGCCACGACGTTGTTGAGCCATGTTGTTTTTTCTCCTTCTTTATATTTTTCTTAAAACGGAAGATCATCGTCTGAAATATCCATAGGATTTGAATCACCAAATGGACTTTCATCTCTAGCAAAGTTTGGCGTTTGAGATTGTGAAGAACCTTGGGAAGAAAAATTATTTCCGCCAAAGTTATTGTTACCACCAGCATTATAACTGTTTGATTGACCTTCACGTGTAGCACGACTTTCCAAAATTTGGAAATTATCCGCAACAACTTCTGTGACGTAAACACGCTGACCTTGTTGGTTTTCATAATTGCGGGTCTGGATTCGACCAGTAATGCCTAAAAGAGTCCCTTTTTTAGCCCAGTTAGCTAAATTTTCAGCTTGCTGACGCCAAATCACGATGTTAATGAAATCAGCTTCACGCTCACCATTTTGATTTTTAAAATTACGGTTAACCGCAAGGGTAAAAGTTGCCACAGCTTGATTACTTGGGGTGTAACGGAGCTCAGCATCACGAGTCATGCGACCAACCAGTACTACATTATTAATCATAAACTACCACAACCTTCTTAAGCGTCAAGTTTAACGATCATATGACGAAGAATGTCATTATTGATTTTTGATAGACGGTCAAACTCGTTAAGAGCATGGGCATCTTCAGTTTCAACATTAATGACATGGTAAAGTCCTTCACGGAAATCTTGGATTTCATATGCTAGACGACGTTTTTCCCAATCTTTTGATTCAACAATAGTTGCACCATTGTCAGTCAAAACAGCATCAAAACGTGCTACCAAAGCGTTTTTCGCTTCTTCTTCAATGTTTGGACGAATGATATAAAGAATTTCGTATTTAGCCATTGAATTTTCCTCCTTTTGGTCTAATGACCCCAAGTCCTAGCAAGGGGTAAGTGAGGGACACTCACAAAATATTATTATACAGGATTATAGGCCATAATGCAAGAAAAAATGGCTATCTACAAATTAATGTTCAGAATTTAGAATTCTTTTATTTATCACATTCCATTGTTGAAACCTTGAATAAACCCAATAATCATATTAATAGCTGCGATAATAATACCAAGACTGTTCAAAATAATTTCAATCCTATAATTAAATTCCTCTTCTTTATTTTTGTTGATAGCAAGTATAAGTCCAGCGATACCGAGAATTAAACCAACAATCGCTGGAAAAATAGCAAAGGGAAGAGAAAAAATACCAAGTACAAGTGGAGTCAACGATTTTTTAGATTTCTGATTCATTTTTATTAGTCCTTTCTAAAATTTGTCCTATTTTATCACTACTATATAAACCTGTCAATGACCTTTTATTTTAATAACGGCTAAAACCATCCTCAAATCTTGAGAAATTCTTAGAATAAAAAAGCTAAAAGAAAAGCATTGTATGCATATATTGACTTTCAATCAGTAAGGTTTTTAACTATTCAATTAATAAAAATGATCAGAAATTTATGTTCTTCCTATCAATTAAATTACTTTTTTGTTTGAAGTTGATTAGGAAAAGTTTAAGTGCTAAAATGTTATTTTTTAATATAAAGAAAGTTTTATGAATTCACTAGTATTTGAAGAATTTGAAACATTGGGAGCAGATTATCTTGCACAAGTAAATGGTTCTGGACTAGGTTTAAGTTTATTGTACAGAGCCGCATATACGACTAGTGAAGCTTTCTCTTACAGATGTGCTGGTGCAGATATTGGATCTTTAGGTGTAGGCTAGCGAGGTCACGACGCTTGGCGGAGCCATGACTGACGCTGTAATAGGCGGATTTGAAAGGGTTTTAGAGGCTGGGCGCAAGAGTATGCTATGTAATGAAAAAACTTTATCTTTCAATAATAGTGATGCTTATCGCATCAGCTAGCTTTTCAACTTTAGCAAGAATCAGTACAACAACTCCTAGCAAAGCTGTTCGCTGTATTTGTTTCGGACCTTAGTCTCTTAGAATATCGCGTAATAGCGATTTATGCCATTTTTTACTTTAAAATCAAATAGTTGGTTTACATCACTATTAGTTATAAGTTTATAACGGTCAACAAACTTATTTGCTTTTCTAAATTTGTATACCTTCAATATAATTAAGACCCCCAACAATCTACACGCTCATCGCTGGGGGTCTCTTATTATTTTGTTTTACAATTAAAGTGTCATTGGACTTCTCCTTTGCACTTTTTGATTTTATAAGGAGTTATTCACTATTTTTATAGCTTTTTCGAATTATTTTTAAAATTGGTAGACCTCCTTTAATATTCTTCTTATTCTTAAGAATCATCAGGTCTTTGAGCTCTCTGACCTAAATATATCTACCTAGACCTTGACTATAACTCTATCTTAATATCGTTGAAGCATTTCCTTACTCGCGAGTTTCCCTTGAGAGAGTTGAACAAGACCATCCAATACTTTCTATAAATAAAATACATTTGTCTCTGGTTTCTTATTCTCCACATTCCTCATTTAGCTTATATTTAATTGAATGCTTCTCCATTTTATTCTCAATTGTTATAAAGTTACTGCCTGCTGTCTATCCTTTGTCACCATTTTTATAGCGACCTACATCAATCATTAACATAAGCGCCACCTCCTTGTAATCAACAAAACTGACATTACTAGAGACCTTTAGTCTCCGTTTTTATACCGCGCAATATTTAATCTTACCATAGAATTCCTCCTTTAGTAGATTTCTTATCTTTTTTCTAAGTTTATTTTATCGTAACCGCTTACATTTGTCAAGAATAAAACTTTAAAAAATACAACTTTTTTGGAAAATAAAAGGGCATTTGATACAATAGATTTATGTTAAATCTAAGTGACTATGGCATTGAAATGTGGAATCAGGATAAAATTATTTCCTTTAGAAAGACTTTATTAACTTGGTATAATCAAGAAAAACGTGACTTACCTTGGCGCCGCACTAAAAACCCCTACTGCATATGGGTATCTGAAATTATGCTTCAACAAACACAAGTACAAACTGTCATCCCCTACTATGAGCGATTTTTAGACTGCTTTCCTACCATTGAAAAATTAGCTGACGCTCCTGAAGAGAAGTTACTGAAGGCTTGGGAAGGTTTAGGCTATTATTCTCGTGTTCGTCATATGCAAAAGGCTGCCCAACAAGTTATGACTGATTTTGATGGCAAATTTCCTTCTACCTACGAAACAATCGCTCAATTAAAGGGCATTGGTCCCTACACAGCGGGAGCTATTGCTAGCATAGCCTTCGATTTGCCCCAACCGGCCGTTGATGGCAATGTTATGCGCGTTATAGCACGCCTATTTGAAGTGAATTATGATATTGGAGAGGCTAAAAATCGTAAAATTTTTCAAGCCATCATGAAAATTTTGATTGATCCTGAACATCCCGGAGACTTCAATCAGGCTCTAATGGATTTAGGAACAGACATCGAATCGGCTAAAAATCCTAGACCTGCAGAAAGTCCTATTCGTTCCTTCAATGCAGCCTATTTACATGGAACCTATGACAAATATCCAATCAAGAAGCCTAAGAAAAAACCTAAACCCATACAAATTCAAGCCTTTGTCGTACGAAATGCCAAGGATGAATTTTTACTGGAAAAAAATACGCAGGGACGACTGTTAGGTGGCTTCTGGTCCTTTCCCATTATGGAAACAGACTTTATTGGACGGCAACTGGACTTATTTGACAATCATGATGTTGTTCTAGAAACCTTGTCACAAAAGGCTACATTTGAGCAAGATTATAAACTCAAGCCCACTTGGTCTGACCTAGCTTTCACACCAGTTAAACATACATTCAGTCATCAAAAATGGACTATTCAACTTAAGGAAGGTTTTGTGGAAATGGCTGAGCTGCCAAGTAATAAAGAAGTTCGCTGGGTTGCTATGGAAGATTTTGCCAATTATCCTTTTGCCACACCTCAGAAAAAAATGTTAGCTGAATATCTCAAAAATAAATAATAGTTGACCTACTTGAAAAACCATAATACTCAGAATTTGTCCATTTATAACCTCACAAACGGATAAACTGAAATCAATCAATTATTATAAGCACAAAGGCCACTGATTTTGTTTTTCAGTGGCTTTTTAAGAGACTTATAAAAAATATTTAACACCAAACAGGTTATAACGATAATGTTATTGAGACAAAATCATTTGCTAACGACAACCATAGACTTAATGGTCTTGCGCTCCTGCATATCCTTATAGGCTTGATCAATATCATCTAAGCTGTAAGATTGAGTGAAGACCTTTCCTGGATTAATCTCACCATCAAGAACAGCCTTGAGAAGAACCGATTTGTCATAAGTCGTTACTGATGCTGGTCCACCTGCAATAATAGCGTTTTGGAAGAAGTAATCGGAAAGATTAATATCTTTGGTATGTGGAACACCCACGCGACCTATAGCTGCACCTGGACGGGCAATAGCTAACGCTGTTTCAGTAGACAGCTGAGTTCCGACACATTCAAGAGCGGCATCAACACCATCGCCATTTGTCAGTTCAAGAACTTTAGCTACACCTTCTTCGCCGCGCTCTTCTACAATATCAGTAGCGCCAAATTCCAACGCCAATTCCTGACGATCCTTGTGACGACTCATGATAATGATACGTTTAGCTCCACGCATTTTAGCTGCGGTAACAGCACAGAGTCCAACCGCTCCATCGCCAACAACTGCAACCGTATCCCCCTTTTGAACATTGGCCACGCGCGCTGCATGATAGCCTGTTGGCATAACATCCGCCAAAGCTAAAAGCGAAGCAATCATGCCTTCTGAATAATCGCTAGGTTGACCCGGAATTTTTACTAAAGACCAATCAGCATGAGCATAACGAACATATTCGGCTTGATAACCACTTGAAAAGTTTGTTGACCGATCGTGTCCTTGACAACCTCCTTCAAAACCAGCACGACAAGCTGCACAATGACCGCAACCATGCGTGAATGGTGCAATAACAAAGTCTCCTTTTTTCACTGTATTAATAGCAGAGCCAACTTCATCAACGATTCCGATAATTTCGTGACCTGAGTTGGCTGAATGCGTAGCTTTGTCATCATCTCCACGATAAGACCACAGATCAGAACCACAGACACAAGCACGGACGACACGGATGATCGCATCATCAACTTCAATAACACTTGGCTTCTCAATAGTTTCAATGGCCATTTGACCAGCTTTTACAAACACTGCTGTTTTCATTTATTTTCTCCTTTTTGAAATTTGCTTCATTATAACATTTGGAGTGGACTCTAAGTCAAGTTTTTATCAAAAAAACAGGCATTGAAGCCTGCTTATACTATGCAAGTTCGGCTACAATAGCCTTAATTTGATCTTTCGTATGAACACCTGCAACTTGTTTGACAACTTCGCCATCCTTTTTAAAAAGCAAAGTTGGAATCGACATGATGCCAAAATTTTGTGCTGTATTAGGATTTTCATCCACATCAAGCTTAACAATTTTGAGTTCATCTTCATCTAATTCTTCTGAAAGCTGTTCCAAAATTGGCGCCTGCATAAGACATGGACCACACCATGTTGCCCAAAAATCAACAAGTACAAGTCCCTTAGCCGTTTCAGCTTCAAAAGTTGCATCTGTAACTACTTTTGTCATATATTATTTCTCCTTCATCATTTTGATAAGCCTATTCTACACTAAAAGATTATATTTGCCTAATATTTGCTACGCTATTTGAAAGTCACGATTGTAGCGCCCGAACCACCTGCATTTTGAGGAGCATAGCCAAACTCCTTAACTTGCTTATTACGGCGAAGATATTTAGTTACGCCATCACGGATAACACCAGTTCCGATACCATGGATGATGTCAACCTGAGCCATATTGTTCAAGAGTGCCTGATCAATGAATTCATCTAATTCTTGCATCGCTTCTTCATAACGCTTGCCACGTAAATCAAGTCTAGCACTAGGAGCCTTTTGAGAAGTCCTTTTGACAAGGTGAGCTTGTCTTTTCTGCGATGCTTGGGCTTTGTCTGATTTCACTAAATCAAACTCTGACTCTTGTAAAGTCATTTTGATCAGCCCTACTTGTGCTTCCCAACGACCATCTTTGAAGCGCTTAGTAAGCGTTCCTCTTTGCCCATAACTGCTGACAATAATATCATCTCCAACTTTCGCAGCACGTTTCTTCTTAGCTTTTTTAAGAACCTTATTTTTCGAAAGCTCTATCTCGGGAGCCAACTGCTTGAGCTTGCCTTTAGCTTCAATAATTTCATGGGGCTTAAGTTGTGCTTTGTCTTGAAGATTTTTGAGAATAAAATCACTCTCTGCAAGAGCCTTGTCAACAATCTCTTGAGCCTTTAGTTTGGCCTTACGCAACTCTTTGTCTTGTGCATGTGAGAATTCATTATAAAGTTTTTTGACGGCTCGATTAAATTTGAAATTTTCCTGCTCCACTTCACGAATATTATCCAAACGTCTGCGACTTTCAATGGTTTGATTTTCCAAACGTTCAATAATTTTATTAACATCTGAATCCGTATTCGTCAAATTTTCCGCTTCTGCAACAATAATTTCAGACAAACCTAAACGACGTGCAATCTCAAAAGCATTGGATCGTCCCGGTACTCCTTGCATAAAATGATAGGTGGGGCTGAGCGTCACCATATCAAATTCCATACTCGCATTTTCAATAAATTCTGTTTCGATACCATAGGCCTTGAGCTCTGGATAATGGGTGGTAATCATTGTTTTAATATCTGATAAGCGTAAATGTTCCAGAATACTCATGGCCAAGGCTGCCCCTTCTTGTGGATCTGTACCAGCACCAAGTTCATCAAAAAGGACTAAGCTGTCTTTATTGGCCTTTTGAAGAATTTCGACAATATGTGTCATATGACTTGAAAAAGTGGATAAACTTTGCTCAATGGACTGTTCATCACCAATGTCTGCAAAGATGTCTTTAAAAACAGCAACCTTACTTCCCTCATCAGCCAAAATAGGAAGACCTGACTGAGCCATCAGTTGCGTTATTCCCAATGTTTTTAACATGATGGTTTTACCGCCCGTATTAGGACCTGTAATTAAAATGGCTGTTGTATCATGTTCAAAATATAAATCATTGGCAATTGGATTGCTTAGCAGAGGATGACGTACACTCAAAAGACGGATAGTTTGATCCGTTGTTAAACTAGGAAGACTGGCTTGATTTTCTCTCATATAAAGGTATTTCCCACGAACAAAATCAATATGTCCAAGCAACCAAGCATTATTACCAATAATATCTGTTTGTGATCTTAGCCTATCGGATAAATCATGTAAAATGCGAGTCATTTCATGGCGTTCGTCTGCACGCGCCTGAGTCATCTCTTCATTTAAATTAACAACAGCTCGAGGTTCAATGTAAACCGTATTTCCTGAAGCTGAAATATCATGAATAACACCTGCAATACGATGACGATAAGTATTTTTCACTGGAAGAACACTGCGACCACTGCGACTGGCAATAAGGCTTTCAGCCAATAAATCACCTTGTTTCTTCAACATTTCTTGAAAAATTTGACGAATTTGTTGTTCATTTTGGTGAATATGATGACGAATTTTAGTTAATTCAGGACTAGCAAAATCTTCAATAAAGCCACTATCATTGATGGCTTGTAAACTCCCTTGCAAATCAGGAAACGTTTCAACCTTTTCAAATAAGCAATCCAAAATTTGCAAATCAACATTTTCTAAATTATCATAAAAGTCCTTGAGCTCTGCTGACATCTGCAAAATACGTTTGACAGCCAAAAGCTCTTGAGTATTGAGATCCGCTCCTAATTCTAAACGACGTAAACTTTCTGAAATATCCTGACTGTGCCCAAAGCCAAAGGAAGCATATTCCTGAAAAATCTGTGCTACATCTGCAATTTCGGCAAAAGAACGTTCAATTTTTTCCTGATTGGTCATAGGTAATAAATCGTTTAATTCCATTTGCCCTTGCTCACTCTGCAAGAAATGAGCAAATTGCTTTTTAATCTTATCAAATTCTAAGGCTTTTAAAATCTTTGTATTCATGGAACTATTATAACATAATGGCAAAGAAAGCTAAGCTTCTAAAAATGATAAAAAAGCGAGGACAAACCTCACTTCACTATTGTTGTTACCCAAAAATAATTAATAAACCAAGAAAACAGGGGGAAGTCAATCAGTAAACGAATCATTAAACTTTCAGATAAAATATTTTGAAGACTCGACATAGGAATGGCTGCCAAAACATTCAAAAAAAGACTAACAGTCAACATAGTCACTAATACTGCCATTGCACCACTAAAATAATTGAGAGTTTCCTTATTAAAACGGTCTGTTTTCACAAGATGAACAAAAATCCCCAATAAGCGAAAAACAAAATAAACCAATACGTAAATAGTAAAAAAAGCCAGACCCGCATAGAATACCTGATCCAATTCAAATAAATTTACTGTTTTAAAAAAAGCAACAGAAGCATTCTCACTAGCATTGGAATATGGTATCCAAAGAGTTAATACATTTGCCAGCCTTTTATAGTAAACGATTGCGATTCCCAAGGAAATTAGACTTGCTATAACATAATAAGTCTGTAAAATAATACCCCGATGATAGCCAATGTAAAAATTCCAAGCTAAAAGCAGAAGAATTAGCAGCGAAATCATTTTTTAGCTCCGCTTCGTTGAGCACGATCTTTAAGAATAGATAATTCTTTTGTCCTGAATTTTTCTAATTCTTCCTCCTTTTTATCAAAGTCAATTTCTCGGCTCAACTGAGTTGATAAAGCATTAATGGCCATCAAGATAGCTATTGTTTCATTGTCTGCCTGAGGCAATTTCTCTTTGATAGCGTCATATTTTTCTTTAGCAACACGTTCAATTTCTTCCATAAATAGATTATCTTTATCTGTTGTTAAAGTGAGTGCTTTTTCACCAAATGTGAATTTGTAACGATTTTTGCTTGTCATAGTTTCACCTCAAATTTATTATAGCGTAAAATGAGTTTTTCGTAAATTAGAGATTTTGAGATTAATGGTTAAAAGCCTATAAAATAAGGAATTATCTTTTAAAAATTTTATAAAAAACTTTTAAAAGATAATTTAATCATAAATATAACATCAGATTTCTCCAAAGATGACCTATTTTATGCTAAAATGTATCTTATGAATACTTTTGTTTTGCAACTTGATGAAGGAACCATTCAACATTTGACTCAAACATTGAAAGAATATCAAGTTCAAAATGCCAATCCTTATATTCGCTTTGCAGCTAAGTTTAAACAAGCAACGATTTTAATTTATGCTTCTAGAAAGGTCGTTTTCCAAGGTAAAAATGCCTCAGCAGTCGCTCAAGAACTTGGTTACAATCCAGTTGTTCATAAGTCCAATCAAGACAATATAAAAAACAAGCAAGATTGTTCTTTGATTGGTTCTGATGAAGTTGGTAATGGTTCTTATTTTGGCGGTTTGGCTGTTGTTGCCAGTTTTGTGAAGCAAGCTGACCATGCCTTTTTAAAGGAATTAGGTGTTGATGACTCCAAAAACTTAACAGATGTTAAAATTAAACAGATCGCTCCTTTATTAGAAGCCAAGCTGCCACATAAAGCACTTTTATTGTCCCCTCAAAAATATAATGAGGTTGTTGGTGATAATAAATTACACAATGCTGTTTCTGTTAAAGTCGCTTTGCATAATCAAGCTATTTTCCTTTTGCTCCAAGAAGGATGGCAACCTGATAAAATCGTTATTGATGCCTTCACCAGTCCCAAAAATTACCAAAAATATCTTAAGAACGAAAATAATCGTTTCTCCAACCCACTGACCCTTGAAGAAAGGGCAGAAGGAAAGTATTTAGCAGTAGCTGTTAGCTCTATTATTGCTCGTAAACTTTTCTTAGATAACCTAGATGAGTTGAGCCAAAAAGTTGGATTCAACTTACCTAGTGGGGCTGGGCAGCAATCTGATAAAATTGCCAGCCAAATTTTAAAAACTTATGGTGAATTAGGTCTAGAGACAACTGCCAAACTACACTTTAAAAACACAAAAAAAGCTTATCAATTATTAAAAAAAGAATAGGAAGAAGATATAAGATATTATGAAAAGATTTTTAAAAGAATGGGGCCTTTTCTTGGTCATCATTTTCGCATTGCTACTCCCGCGTCTCTTTATCTGGTTTCCTGTCCAAGTAGATGGACATTCAATGGATCCTACCTTAGCCAATGGGGAGCATCTCATTGTCGTCAGGACAACTTCTATCAAACATTTTGACATTGTTGTTGCTGCTGAAGGCAATAAAAATATTGTCAAACGTGTGATTGGCATGCCCGGTGATACCATTACCTATGAAAATGATATGCTTTCTATTAATGGGAAAAAAGTCAATGAAACTTATCTCAAGCAATACAAGGATAAATTTGCCAAGGACAAACTCCAAAAGACTTATGCCTACAATCAGTATTTCCAAGAATTAGCCTCACAATCAACAGCTTTCACAACAGACGAACAAGGAAACGCCAGCTTTACGATTAAAGTACCAAAAGGACGTTACCTGCTTTTAGGTGATGATCGCATTGTCTCTAAAGACAGCCGCCATGTTGGAACTTTTGCTAAGAATAAAATTGTTGGTGAAGTTAAATTCCGCTTTTGGCCTTTAAACGCTATTCGTTTCATTTCAAATAAATAAAAAGTTTTTATCTCTAACGGAAGCAGAGTACAGTTCAGAAATCTTTTGAACTTATTCCGCTTCCGATTTTTAATAAGGAAATATTATGACCTATTACTTTTCAGGCACCATTGACCGTGTTATTTTTGAAAATACCAGCAATTTTTTTAAAATTATTCTTCTGGAAATTGACGATACTGACAGCGATTTTGATGATTTTGAAATTATTGTGACAGGTACTATTGCTGATGTTATTGAAGGAGAAAACTATACTTTTTGGGGTGAATTGACCCAGCATCCTAAATATGGACAGCAGTTAAAAGTGGAAAGATACCAGCGTGCTAAACCCTCTTCTGCTGGTCTGATTAAGTATTTTTCCAGTCAGCATTTCAAGGGAATCGGGAAAAAAACAGCCGAAAAAATTATTCACTTATATGGTGATGACCCTATTGATAATATTCTGGAAGATCCTGATAAGTTAGAAAGCATTAGTGGACTTTATAAGGCTAATAGAGAAAATTTAGTTAGTAAACTTCGTCTTAACTACGGTGCTGAACAGATTCTGGCAAAATTAGCAGAATATGGATTAAATAACAAAACAGCTGTTCAAATTTTTGAACGCTATAAAGAAGAAAGTTTGACTGTTATTACTGAAAATCCTTATCAACTGGTTGAGGACATTCAAGGCATTGGATTCAAAATGGCTGACAAATTAGCAGAACAAGTAGGTATTAACAGCGATGCTCCTCAGCGTTTTCGTGCTGCTCTTGTTCATACTCTTTTAGAAACCTCTATTGACAAAGGTGACACCTATATTGAAGCCAAAGAATTACTCGAAAAATCTCTTTTTATTCTTGAAGAGGTGAGACAAATCGAACTGGATCCCAGTCAAATTGCTCAGGAACTGACACAATTAATCTCCGAAGATAAGGTACAAAATATCGGAACTAAGATCTTTGATAATACGCTTTTTTATGCCGAATCAGGCATTCATAAGCATCTTACCCGCATTCTGGATAGACCACTTGAAAAAGAGATCAGCAGCCAAGATATTCAAACTGAAATTAAACATATTCAAGCAGAATTTAATATTAACTATGACAAAGCACAAAAAAATGCTATCCAAAAAGCCATCCAAAGTAAGGTTTTCCTTTTAACAGGCGGTCCAGGAACCGGAAAAACGACTGTCATCAATGGAATTATTAAGGCTTATGCTAATTTGCATCAAATTGACCTGCAAAAAAGTGACCTACCTATTATTCTGGCTGCCCCGACTGGTCGTGCTGCTAGACGGATGAATGAGCTAACAGGTTTACCTAGTGCCACCATTCACCGGCATTTAGGACTTAATGGTGATAGTGAATATCAGGCACTTGATGATTTTCTGGATTGTGATCTCATTATTATTGACGAGTTTTCTATGGTTGATACTTGGCTAGCCAATCAATTGTTTAGTGCTATTGCTTCAAATACACAAATTGTTATTGTTGGTGATAGCGATCAGCTCCCATCCGTCGGTCCAGGTCAAGTTTTGGCTGATTTACTGAAAATAAATAGATTACCGCAAGTTTCCTTAACTAAAATATTCAGGCAATCTGAGGATTCAACCATTGTCACACTTGCCAACCAGATTCGCCAAGGTCGTCTTCCAACTGATTTCACAGCTAAAAAGGCCGACCGTTCTTATTTTGAAGCGCAGAGCACTCACATTCCGCAAATGATTCAAAAGATTGTCAGTTCTGCCCTTAAAAGTGGTATAGATGCTCAGGAAATACAGATTTTAGCACCGATGTATCGTGGGCAAGTAGGTATTACGCATCTTAATAAACTGATGCAAGATTTGCTCAATCCTTTAAATAACCAGTTAGAATTTCAATTTAATGACCTTCATTTTCGTAAGGGCGATAAAGTACTTCATCTTATCAACGATGCGCAAATTAACGTGTTTAATGGTGACATTGGGTACATTACTGATCTTATTCCTGCAAAATATACAGAGTCCAAACAAGATGAAATGATTCTGGATTTTGATGGAACTGAGATTAACTATCCTCGCAATGAATGGTTGAAAATAACACTCGCTTACGCTATGAGTATCCACAAATCTCAAGGCAGTGAATTTAAAGTAGTTATTCTTCCTGTCACACGCCAAAGCGGCAGACTTTTGCAACGCAATCTCATTTATACAGCTATCACACGCTCAAAAAGCAAACTTGTCATGTTGGGAGAAATTGCAGCCTTTGACAACGCCATCAAAAATGAAGGAACTAAAAGAAAAACTTATCTTATTGAACGCTTTAAGAAGGATGAATGCAGTGGCCACCATAACACCGAGAAAAATAAACAAGGAGTAAAAGAAAGTGCAGCTATATTAAAAGAAGATTTTATTTTGACAGAAAGAAATATCTTAACGATTGACCCTATGATTGGCTTATCTCAAGCTGACATTGACTTATTTTTTAAGAAATAATAGCAAAGATAAATTCTTCCTTGCCTATTTCCATCTACTTTAGTTTATGTTAAAATAAGCTTGTATCTATTAACATAAGCTTATTTTTGGAGGTTTACATGATATCATACGAAAAAACAGCCCGAGCTTTTAAAAGCAGCACTATTGCTATCGCTGTTCTTAATATTTTGACCTTTGTCTTGGGGCTTTGGGGATTACTTGGCATTGTTTCCATACAACAAGCAATGAAAAATGGAACCATTGATAAATTTAACCTAACAGCAAAACAACTAGCTGCAGTTAAACAAAGTATTACACCATTATCTATCTCGATTACTATCTTGGCAATTATTATTGCTGCTACAATTGCTGTCTTTTGTTTTCTTAATCTTTCAAAATTAAAAAAGCAACAAACTATCAGCTTTATTCCTTACTATTTGGGTATTGGTATTAAAACGTTTGACATTATCTATAGCCTTATCTTTGGAACATTTGCCGTTTTTTCATTAATTATTCAAATTGCTTTTATTGTTCTTTATTTCTATACTATCCAAAAAGCAAGGATACTAGCAGAAAAAGAAGAGGCTTAAAGTTGACGTAAAACGCTCATTTTCTTATTTAGAGCTGGCAGTTTCATATATTTTAATGCTAAAAAAGAGTGTGATAAGAAGTAAAAATCTTAGATTTTCTGACTTCTGTGTTACGCTCTTTTTTGCCTATCTCAAGCAAGAACACTTCAAAAATTCTATTAGTTTCTTTCAATTTCCATAAGAAATCGAATATAGTAAATTTAGTACTTATTTTTTTTAAAACCTATATTCCAGAAACTATTTTGTCGATGAGAAATACTCTATCTTAGTAAAAGAGAATGGAATAGACTTTTATGATTGCTGTGCAATCACCCACAAAATAGTATAAATCTATAAGATTACGTATAAAAAATCGGTAAGCCGTCATGAAATGGCAATACCAATTTTGTTATTTCGCTTTCGCAAAATTGATTAGGTAATCTCCAATCATCCACTGCATTAAACGGAAAAACACAACACAATAAAAAAGTCGGAATACTTTGTCCCAATCTCAATAAAAGAACAGTTTTCGCCGTGATAAAAAGAATATTAACCCTCAGAGGCAATATGGGAGGATTTTTGAGGTCTTTAGTTTGATGTTTAGTATAAAACTAAACTAGTGCAAAATGCAACAGTCATAGTATTGACATTCGTTTTACCATTCCTACCACTTAAGGAAACAGTTAAAAAGATTGTTAATACAAGTTCTTATATTTTAAATGGACAAAATGATTACTTTTGCTGTTTTTTGCTGTCTTTTGAAAATTTCTTTCAAATGCTATTGCTTTTTTTATGTAAACGTTTTACAATAATAATGTTCTTAAATTTCTTTAATTAAAGAGAATAACATTATTCTTTTTATCTGAGAAAAAATATTTAAAAGGAGGAAGAACAAGAATGGCTATCGGAATCGTTATCGCCAGTCATGGCGAATTTGCCGCCGGCATTCATCAATCTGGTTCTATGATCTTTGGTGATCAGGAAAAAGTTCAGGTTGTCACTTTTATGCCAAGTGAAGGACCTGATGACCTTTATGCCAAGTTTAACGATGCAATTGCTGCATTCGATGCTGATGATGAGATTTTAGTACTAGCTGATCTATGGAGTGGTTCTCCATTTAATCAGGCCAGTCGTGTCATGGAAGAAAATTCTGACCGTAAATTTGCTATCATTACTGGACTTAATTTGCCAATGCTTATTCAGGCCTATACAGAACGCATGATGGATGCTGCTGCAGGCGTTGAACAGGTTGCTGCAAATATCATCAAAGAAGCCAAAGACGGAGTTAAAATCCTTCCTGAAAAATTGCAGCCTCAGGAAGAAGCTCCTACAACATCTGCTAAAAAGGCTGCTCCTCAAGGTGCTATCCCCGAAGGTACTGTCATTGGTGATGGCAAACTTAAAATTAACCTTGCACGTGTTGATACACGACTTTTGCACGGACAAGTTGCGACTAACTGGACGCCGGCTTCTAAAGCTGACCGTATCATTGTTGCATCTGACACAGTTGCTAAGGATGAATTACGTAAGGGATTAATTAAGCAAGCTGCACCTGGCGGTGTTAAAGCTAATGTTGTGCCAATTAAAAAATTAATTGAAGCAGCAAAAGATCCGCGTTTTGGAAATACACATGCACTGATCTTATTTGAAACACCGCAAGAAGCTCTTGAAGCAATTGAAGGCGGTGTTCCAATCACAGAATTAAACATTGGCTCAATGGCTCACTCAACTGGTAAAACCATGGTTAACAATGTAATATCTATGGATAAAGATGATGTTGCAACTTTTGAAAAGCTACGTGATCTCGGAGTTAAATTCGATGTCCGTAAAGTGCCAAACGATTCTCAAAAAGACTTGTTTGAACTCATTGAGAAAGCACATGTCCAATAACTTTATTTATTAAACAACGAAAGGAACTAGAATAATGTCAGTTATTTCTATTATTTTGGTCCTCATCATCGCCTTCCTTGCAGGTCTTGATGGTATCTTGGACCAATTTCAATTCCACCAACCACTTGTATCTTGTACCTTGATTGGTTTAGCATCTGGTCACACAGTTGCAGGTATTATGCTTGGGGGAACCTTGCAATTTCTTGCTCTTGGTTGGGCAAATATCGGTGCTGCTGTTGCTCCTGATGTCGCACTCGCTTCAACTGCAGCGGCAGTCATTATGATTAAAGGAGGAGATTTTTCACAAAAAGGTATTACCATTGCCTATGGTGTTGCAGTCCCTCTTGCTATTGCCGGTCTTGCACTAACAATGGTGGTACGCGCTATTTCAATTGGTATCGTCCATGGAGCCGATGCTGCCGCAAAGAATGGTAATATTCGTGCTGTTGAACGCTCACATTATTTTGCTCTTCTTCTTCAAGGTCTTCGTATCGTTTTCCCTGTTGCCCTGCTTCTTGCACTCCCCGCTAATCATGTTAAATCAATACTGGAAGCTATCCCTAGTTGGCTATCTGATGGTATGACTATTGGCGGTGGTATGGTAGTCGCCGTAGGTTATGCAATGATCCTTAACATGATGGCTACAAGAGAAGTCTGGCCATTCTTTATTATCGGTTTTGTTCTCGCCGCTATCCCAGATACACAAATTACTTTGTTTGGACTTGGTATGATAGGTGTAGCACTTGCCATGATTTATATCGCCCTTACTAATCAAACTGGTAGAAACAGTAGTAGTGGACAAGCGTCTTCCAGTTCAAACGATCCAATTGGCGATATCTTAGAGGACTACTAGAAGGGAGCATTATAATGTCAGAAAGAATTCAACTATCAAAATCTGATCGTCATAAAGTATGGTGGCGTTCAACCTTCCTGCAAGGTTCTTGGAACTATGAACGGATGCAAAATTTAGGTTGGGCATATGCTTTGATTCCAGCTATCAAAAAACTTTATAAAAACAAGGAAGATCGTGCTGCCGCCCTTGAGCGTCATTTGGAATTTTTCAATACTCATCCATATATTGCTGCTCCTATCTTAGGAGTAACGCTTGCTTTGGAAGAAGAGAAATCAAACGGTACCAAAGTGGATGATACTGCTATTCAGGGAATTAAAATCGGTATGATGGGACCATTAGCCGGTATCGGAGATCCCGTTTTCTGGTTTGTTCTTCGCCCAACACTGGGTGCCCTTGGGGCTTCTCTTGCAATATCAGGAAACATCCTAGGACCAATCATCTTCTTCTTTGCTTGGAACATTATCCGTATGGCTTTCTTATGGTATACACAAGAGTTTGGCTATAAAGCAGGGACAGAAATTACTAAAGATCTCTCAGGAGGGATTCTCAAAAATATTACTAAGGGGGCTTCAATCCTCGGTATGTTTGTTATTGGGGCACTTGTTCAGCGTTGGGTAACGATTAATTTCGCGCTGAAACTCCCATCAACTAAATTAACGAATGATAATGGAGCCACTTATATACAATTCCCTAAAGACAGCGAAGTTATTCATAGTGGTCAGCTTCAAAAGATACTTCAAGGTGTTAAAGATAATTTAAGCTTAACAAATGTAAAAGTGGAAACTTTACAAGATCAATTGGATAAATTACTTCCAGGTTTGATGGCTCTTCTACTTACACTTCTTTGTATGTGGTTGCTTAAGAAAAAAGTTTCTCCAATTGTAATGATTCTTGGACTGTTCGTTGTAGGTATTGTTGCACACGTCATTGGATTGATGTAAACAAAAAATTAGAATTTTCCATATCTGATTTCAAAAAAATTGGGTATGGTTTTTTTGATATTTCCTAGTGAATGATACAAAAAATAAAATGTATCTCAACAATTAGAAAAAAATCTAACAATTAGGATTGCACTTCACATTTGTGTAAAAGTTAACATTCAATTCTCCATTTATGAAGTAAGTTATCCTTGCCCACCTTGAGAGATGATAGAAAGCTCTTTCTTGATAAAACAGAGAAAAGCTTTAATGAAAATAATCAAAACAAGTACAACTAACACTGTCAGAAAATTATGGCAGCGACGGGGGCTTTCGGATAATTTAAATGTCTCCCTTAGTTAAACAGCTTGTAGTAGAAGCCTTTATGAGCTAAAAGTTCCTTATGGCTGCCTTCTTCCACAATCTTACCTTGATCCATAACAATAATTCGGTCTGTCCGTTGAGCAATACTCAAACGGTGTGCCACAAAAACAATAGTCTTATTGGTCATGGCCATGAGGTTGTTGACGATTTTCTTTTCAGTCAGGACATCCAGACTGCTGGTGGCCTCATCCAAAATCAAAACTGGAGCTTGGGTTAAGAGAGCGCGAGCCAAGGCAATCCGCTGCTTCTGGCCACCGGAAACTCCAGTACCATCAGATAACTCAGTCTGGTACCCCAGCGGCATTTGTTCAATGTCTGAATGAATCTCAGCAATTTCACAGGCTCGAATAATATCTTCCTGATTAATGTCTTCCTTGGCTCCCAAGATCAGATTATCCATGATGGGACCACTAAAGACATAAGCTTGTTGGGGGAGATAGTTAATATGCTGGCGTAAAACAGTCTTATCTATATCTTTTAGGTCATAGCCATTAAGACGGATAAGACCCTGTATAGGTTCATAAAAATTGACAATCATCTTGGCAAGAGTCGTTTTACCAGAACCAGAGGCTCCGACCAGACTGACCTTTGAACCTTTTTTAATAGTTAGATTGATATCTGACAGAGTATCACGACCATAACCATACTTGTAAGATAACTTTTCAAAAGAGATATCCCCATCCAAAAAGCTGCCTTCTGAAAGCTCCCCATTATTTTCAAACTCAGAATCGACTAGATAGACTTCATTGAGACGCGTATTAGCTATGCGGGCTGATTGGAGCTTAATTTGTAAATTAATCATATTTTCAATTGGGCTTGAAAAATATCCTAAAAGCACGTTAAAAGCAATCATTTGACCCACTGAAATTTTCCCGGTCATAACCAATCGTGCTCCATACCATAGAATAACGATATTCAAAATTAGCTTTGCAGCAGTTTTAATTGAGACTTGAATAACTCCATACTTATGCAGCCTAAAAGATTTCTCTAAAAAATCAACAAATTCCTTGTCAATTCTCTGATAGCTAACTTCTTCACTCGTCAAAGATTTGATAGTTTCTATTCCATTAATATCCTCAATAACAGATGAAGACATTATCGCATTACTTTCCATTACCTCATAGTTTAAGTAACCAAACATTTTCATAAATGCAAAAACAATGATAATGTAGATAGGAACGCAGAGCAAGGCTAGGAAAAATAAAACGACATTTTGAATTAATAATACTCCACCAACTATAAATACCATCGAAATGTCTAAGAAAATAGAAAAAATTGTTGACGCCACAGCATCAATAATTTGATTGGCATCAGTGAAGCGAGATGTGATTTCTCCCGTTCGTCTTGTCGAAAAAAAAAGACATCGGAAGAATAAAAATGTGCTTAATATAAGTAAGTATAACATCAATTACCAGCCTTTGTCCTAATATAATTAATAAGTACTCTTTTGCAAAAGCTATTATTTGTTGGGCAACATAAGTTATTATCAATCCTAAAGTGATAAAGCCTAAAGTTGAAATTTTTTGACTGGGAATATACTCATCCAGCATTACTTGGAGATAAAAAGCTCCAATAATTTCTATTAAAGTAATGATTAAACTCGCCATTATAATATAGAACAAGAGACTCTTTTGCTTTAAAAAAGAAGGTATGAAACTTGTTAATCCTCTTCTTTTATCTTTTTGAGGCTGATAATCATCCTTTGGAGAAAAGAAGATAGCTACACCTGTCCATTCATGCTGAAATCTCTCCTTAGACATGCGAATAACTTTGACAGAAGGATCTGGATCTCCGATGATTAGACTATCTCCTTCATCGTCATAAACAACATAGTAATGTTGAAGACGTTTATTTTTAACAACGTGAACAATAAAAGGGTAAATAAGGTCATCATAATTAAATAAAGACATATCAGCATCTAACGAGTAAGTTTCAAATCCAATATTTTTGGCAGCTTCAATGATGCCTAATGCTGTGGTGCCTTGTCGATCTGTCTTTGTAAGTTCACGCAGATGAACCAAGGAATAATATGAACCATAATGTTTGGCAATAGAGGCTAGAGCAGCCGGGCCACAGTCTCTATTATCGACTTGTGGTACAAATTTAAAACGTCTAGTTCGAGTTCGACTCCATAAAAAATTTGAAGTTTTCTTAGAATTTACCTTATTCATTGCTGGAGTTGTTTTAAAAAAGTATTTTATAAATTCTAAGAATAAATTGACTAATAATACTAAAACTACAGTCAAAAGAAGATAAGAAAATGTGTTCATATATCATTCCTTCTACTCAAAGGCACTTAGAAGACTCAAAAATTTCTTCTGTTTAACATTTGTAAATGTTGTTAAATCAAGATTCTGATTTAAAAAGAATTTTTAGAGGTGTCCTTAACAAAAAGCCTGACATCTATGTAGTCAGGCTAGTGCTCATATTAGAACTGATGTATTGTTAGTTAGCCATCATTGACTCGCTATGATTATACTGCTTATGTTCAGAAACTCCTGAGCATGAGGAACGAACCATCTGACGAAATTCCTAATCCACAATTATTAAATCTAAGTTGACAGGAGAGGGGGATTACCTGTACTAGAAAATCTGCTAACGATACTTTATCACATGAACTTTGAACAATTCCTCAGGTATAATTACAGTGTTTCCTATATACATAAGCCCATTTTTATGTATATACTTGCATCACCCTGAAAATAATTGTCACATTCGACTTTAGCCACTTGTACAGATAAAATTATCAAGCACTAATTATTCTATAAAAATGTCTCCTCATCATGATAAAATCTGCTTGATTTAACTTTACCATCCAGAATTGAAACTCTGGTTATAATTAACATAGCCACCTGTCGTATTACTTGAACTACTGCTATTATCTGAATCCATAGAAACATCGTATGGATAATTACTAAATCCTCTATTACCTTGAGCTGAGTATCCTATAGAACTATTATAACCACCAATACCCCAAGACACGAGTGAATTCACCCAGCCATTTTGAATAATGTTCCAAGTATACATAGTAATTTCGCCCTTAGTAGCTTTACCTTGTAACATCCGATTAGCTATAATTTCACCATCAGTAGCTCCACCTGTCGTATAAGACAGCTTATTCAAACTTGTAGCTTTAAAATCTTCAAACGCTTGACATTTCATAATATTTCTCTCTTTCTATTTTTGCACACTAGTTTAACATAAAAAAATAACTTATAGTATGATTTAATGGTTATTTTAGTCATTTTTTAGTATTATTGAAATATAATAGCAAATATTCTGCTATTATATTTATTTTCTTAGTATCTACTCACCTTTATTTTTTTATTCAAGATAAAGAGGAAGTTTTTTATGTCCAAAAGCTGAGCAACAGATCTAGGGAGCCTCAGCAGTATAGCTGACTTCGCTAATTTTGCTATCTAAAATAGCGCAGTCCTCCGTTTTTTGATATAATAAAATATATTTATTCAGGAGTAAATTTATGGCACAGTCAATTAATACAAAAGTTGAATACACAGGCAAAGGTGTATCATATTTAGGCGTAGGTGGCAAAGTGGGAAAATTTCTTCTTGGCGATCGTAGCTTTGAATTCTATAATGATGCTAATGTGGAACATTTTATCCAAATTCCTTGGTCTAGTATTATTGAAATAGGAGCCAATGTCAATCGGAAAAAGGTCAGCAGACACTTTGAAATTATTACGGACAAAGGAAAATTCCTCTTTGCCTCATCTGATTCTGGTAAAATTCTAAAAATTGCAAGACAGCATGTTGGTAATGATAAAGTGGTTCGCTACCCTAGTTTACTTCAAAAGATTGCTAGCTTCTTTAAACGAAAAAAGAAGGGTTAGAGTAAGAAAATGTAGAATGTTAAGTTAGACCAATCATCTAACAGCACATCCTGTTTCAATATTCTAACCTTTTTTCTTCAGCTTTTTTTGTTATTTTAATTGCAAATCGAAAAGATCTAGTCAATTTTCTCTATAAATTCTCATAGGATATGCTGGAAAGAAATCATATTCAGCAGTTTCTAGACAACTTCATCAAAATCAAACTGTTATCAAGATAAAAAAGGTCATTAGGCCTTTTAATTGTCAAACGGCAGATAAGTATCCAATTTAAGAATAAGGTGTCTGACCTTAAGATAAGTAAAAAGTTTTATCCGTAAAAGCTCAACTAGAGTCGAAATGAGATAAATAAGGAGCGCCATCCCTAAAATCAAAAAAGGAAAAAGCCATATAGGAGCAGTCACAAATGACTCAAAACCATCTTTTAAAAGAAATTTAACCAAAAGGGGATTTAGATGAAAAAGATAAACTCCCAATGTTGCCGGCGCCATTCGTTTAATTATTCTAAACAATCTACCAGTCTTTTTAATATCTAAAGTGACAAAAAAGATAAAAATAGTCACTGCCTCACAAAGAAGAGTGGGAGAGGTATACCAGTACCAGATATCTCCAATAAATACTTTGGTTATAAAAGTCACTGCCATTGCCATTAAACACAGAAAAAGTAAAAATTTACGACTGAATAAACGCTTTAAGTCAAGCCGCTTCAAATAAGCTCCAATAATGTACAGTACACTCAACCAGTTCATACTAAAACCCTTAGCAAATGAAAATTCATCTACTTTGGTATTCAATAATGCAGGAAGAACAGAAAAGAAGATGATCGCTAAAAGGACAATACGTTTCAAATCTTTAGTATTCAACTTTCTTAAAGCTAGATTCAAAATAGGCATAAAAATCAAGAGTCCAAAATAAGCTGTTACATACCAATATTGACCTGTGATAATAGGGAAGAAAGCCTGTATCCAATCATGGTATGTTATAGGCTTTTGCAAAAAAGTAAAAAATAAGATAAATAATAAAGTATAGAAGAAGACCTGTAACCACAATGAGAGACATTTTGAATAACGATAAGGTGAATCAACACCAACGTAACCACTAATCAAAGCATAGCAATTAACCGCACTATAGGCAGATACTTGAATTCCCCATGTCACAAAATAATAAAGGTCAAAATTCTCTTTTACAGTTGAGCGAATGCCGCCTTTCCCCAAAACATGCGTCACCACAATCATAAACATAGCAAAAATACGTAAGAAATCTATTCCAGCATTATATGGTAAACTTTTTATTTTTTCATTCTTCTTATTCATAATGCTTTATTTTAACATAGGAAAAAAGTGAGTGGGAAAATGTTTTCATTTTGAGAAACTTTGTTAATTGTCTTTCATAAACTGAAATTTTCCAATATCATTTTTTAAACAATCTTTATTTACATTCTTTTTTAAATCCTGTATAATAAGAACAACGGATAAGTAGGTCCTTTTCTTTTGCAGAAAGTCTGCGGCAGCTGCGAGCAGATAGAGTGATTGACCGAAATTCTACCGTTATAGATGATCCCATCCAGTTTCCAAGACTGAATGAGACAATCTTTATTAAATGATTATCGTAATTAAGAGCACAGTCATTGTGAAGCTGGATGGAACCGCGCCCAAGCGCTCCAGCAAGAACATGTCTGTGTTTTTTATAAAATATAGAAAGGAAGGTTTGGTTAGGTAAAAAAGTTAACTGAACCTGCCCTATAAGCTGTGCAAAAAATAGTTTTTCCTAGAAAACAAACGTTCATTGTCAAAATTCCTATTTTTGCTTTGCTTTTTTGGGCTTGGTATCTTATTTATGTTAGACATTAAACGCATTCGTAATGATTTTGATCAAATTGCTGAAAAATTGGCAAGACGTGGGGTTGATGAAAAGACACTACACGATTTGAAAGAACTGGATTTTAAACGTCGCCAACTGCTTATCAAATCAGAAGAAGCTAAAGCTGAACGCAATACTGCTTCTGCAGCTATCGCTCAAGCTAAGCGTAATCAAGAAGATGCATCAGAGCAGATTGCTGATATGCAAAAATTATCTGCCGAAATCAAAGCACTTGATGCCCAATTAGTCGAAATTGATGGGCAACTAAAGACATTTACAACAACTCTTCCAAATATTCCAGCAGATGATGTCCCTCTTGGTGCTGACGAAGATGAAAATGTTGAAATGCGCCGCTGGGGAAAACCACGTCAATTTGATTTTGACATCAAAGCGCACTGGGATCTTGGCGAAGATCTTGATATTCTTGATTGGGAACGCGGTTCTAAAGTAACAGGTTCGCGTTTCCTCTTTTACAAAGGTTTGGGAGCCCGCCTAGAACGTGCTATCTATAATTTCATGCTAGATGAACACGCTAAAGAAGGCTATACAGAAGTTATTCCGCCTTATATGGTCAATCATGATTCTATGTTTGGCACAGGACAGTATCCAAAATTTAAAGAAGATACCTTTGAATTAGCTGACAATGATTATGTCTTGATTCCAACTGCTGAAGTGCCTTTAACCAACTACTACCGCGGTGAAATCATCGATGGTAAAGAGCTTCCTATTTACTTTACAGCCATGAGCCCTTCTTTTCGTTCGGAGGCTGGTTCTGCTGGTCGTGATACGCGTGGACTTATCCGCCTCCATCAATTTCATAAAGTAGAAATGGTCAAATTTGCCAAACCAGAAGATTCTTATAATGAATTGGAAAAAATGACAGCCAATGCTGAAAATATCCTGCAAAAATTAGAATTGCCATATCGGGTTATTACCTTGTGTACTGGCGACATGGGCTTTTCGGCTGCCAAGACCTATGACTTAGAAGTCTGGATTCCCGCACAAAATACTTATCGTGAAATTTCATCTTGTTCCAATACAGAAGATTTCCAAGCACGTCGTGCGCAAATTCGTTACCGTGATGAAGTCGATGGCAAGGTGAAACTTCTTCACACCCTAAACGGTTCAGGACTAGCTGTTGGTCGTACCGTTGCTGCCATTCTTGAAAATTACCAAAATGCAGATGGTTCAGTTACTATCCCTGAGGTTCTCCGTCCTTATATAGGTGGTGTCCAAGTCATTTCACCTCAATCATAAAAAAGCAGAACAAATAAAAAGCACCCCAAAAATTAGACTAAAACTCTAACGATTGAGGGGCTTTTCTTATGATCTTATGTTATAAAGAGAAAACTGGTCTGGATAAACTGGAAAAATCAGATCTTTCATGATCTACATTTCACTATCCATTTGGCCTAAAGAGTCACAACTTAGACTATTTGGCTTTACTTATCAAAAGAAATTGTTCGCAAGTTTAAGCAACAAGCCTTTAATAAAATTTTGTTAGAAGGTCAGCAGTTCTAACGACAGTATAAGAAAATTTTTCTTTGGCATTTTGAAGCTGGAAATATTCTGTGGCTATGAAACCCACCTTTAAAAGTATTGACCAGCTAAAATCAGCTATTACAGATTATATTATTTATACTCTTCAAACTAGGTCAGCTTCACCTTGCCCTGCCTTAGCACTGCCCGTAGCTAGCTTCCTAGTTTGCTTTTTGATTTTCATTGAGTATTACTGCAGTAACAAACAAATCAAGACAAAATTAAAAGGACTGAGTCCTGTCTAATACAGAAACACAATCCTTTTGACAAAATTAATTGTCCAATTTTGGGGATAGCAGAAATCCCGTCTTTAGAAATTTACGCTTAATTTTTACTGTTCCAAGGAATAGTAAAAATGGAATAAGGAATAACTATTCATTGATGCACAATAAATATATTTTTATTGACAGAAATTTGCCCAGCCTAAGCCAGCTCCTGATATAGCTCCTAAATCCCAACCAATTGCTGCACCAGCAATAGGACCGAGACCTCCGCCTTCAGCAGCAGGGGCAGATACAGCAGCACCAATACCAGCACCAGTACCAGCACCAGCTAAACCTCCTGCAAGTGCAGAACTGCCTGTCCCTACAATACATTGACCCCAGTTACCGCCTTCTACAGCAGCCAACATATCTACATCCATAGCATCAAATTGTTCTAATGTTCGAGTGTTCATCATAAAAACCTCATTTCTTTTAAATTTATTAGCTTTACCTGCTAACACCCTTATTGTAAACCTTTATATTATGTTTGTTAAGTGAAAAAGAGTAAAATAACCAGATATTAATGATAATGATAACATAAAGAAATGGGATATTAACATCTTGAAATACCATCTGGTCATTTAAAATGTCAGCTGCTTGTGACTCCTGCATTAGACCATAAAATAGCAAGTTTTTTGGCATGATACTGCTTATTATATTCCAGAAAAATAGTAACATTACAGCAACTCAGATTTTTATTAGCAAAGTTTTCTGTCTTAAAAACGGCTGGATGAGCCTGAACCGCGCCAAGATCTTCGAAACCAGCGAGCATAGCTTACAACTTGTTCATTTTCAAAAGCAGCAGCAAATCTTGCTATGTTCTCACTTCCTCCTTGGATAATAGCTAGATCAGCTGTATCTAATGCTTCAAATCGTTTCCAGATTTCAGTTTGTGTTTTCATAAAAAACTTACCTCACTTTAATTAGATTTATTAACCTTTTTAGCTAATGATTTTATTGTAACCCTTTGTAAAAAAAGAGACAGGACTTTTGAAACCCAGCCTCTTCTTTTTATAAAATATTAGTTATAAGCTCCTTATTAACGTACTCTAAAAGGAACAATAACAGGATTTGGAATGTAAAAAGATCCTATAGTTGCACCAACAATAGCACCTATTTCTGCCCAAGTCATGCCGCCTTCTATCGTAGCTAACGTCTCTGTATCCATTGTTTCAAATTGATTTAATTTTTGTGTATTCATTAAAATATCTCCTTAATCATTTAATTTAATAATATAATACAAAATTAACAGAATGATGCAATACCTACACCAGCTCCTGATATACCGCCTATAATACCTCCCGATACATGGCCAATTATAGGTAGGGTCAACCCACCAGTGGTGCTGCCACCTAAAGCGCCTGTTCCAATCGTACCTGCTGTTCCGGCTACACATTTGAAACCTCTCCAGATACTGCCCCAGTCAAAACCACCTTCAACAGCGGCTAACATGTCTGTATCCATTGTTTCAAATTGATCCAACGCCTTTATTTCCATCATATAAATCCTCATTTCATCCATTTTGTCTATTGCAACTGACACCTTCACTATAGCAAATTTTGTTTAAAATAAAGTAACAAATAATTGCAAGAAAACAACATTTTTTTAATAAAAAATTAATTAGATATTTTATACCCAAAAATGATAGAAGCTCTTGAATTTTATTAAAAATATATTATGATGTATGTAAATTATAAATTGGAGCTTGCAGTTATATTTTTAATATAACGTAACAGCAATATCGTAAACGGTAGTGATTTCATCTTAAATGGTTATTGACTAAATGATTTAAGATTTGATAACATCTATTTACGGTTTTTTAAACTATTTGTGACAAAATTATAAGATAATAGAATTACAATTGTCATAATGAGAAAGATAGAGGTTATGTTAGATTCCTTCAAATCTGCTTTACAGCAGTTCGCCGCCAGCATACGCTTTAAGTTCAAATCATTACGATCTTATAAATATGTTCCGCAGATAGACTCCAGGGATTGTGGGGTCGCTGCCTTAGCTTCCATCGCCAAATATTATGGCTCGGATTATTCATTAGCTCACTTGCGAGAACTGGCTAAAACCAGCAAGGAAGGTACAACTGCACTTGGTATTGTGGAAGCGGCCAAAAAGATGAAATTTGAAACACGCGCTATTAAAGCCGATATGTCTCTCTTTGATGTAGAGGATATTCCTTATCCTTTTATCGTCCATATCGTCAAAGATGGCAAGTTGCAGCACTACTACGTTGTCTACGGTCAGGAAAAAGAAAAAGTAATCATTGGCGACCCTGATCCTACTGTTAAAATAGCAACACCTGTCCAAATCGCAATTTGCAGAAGAATGGACAGGTGTTGCTATTTTTCTGGCACCTGAACCTAGTTATGAACCGCATAAAGACGAAAAGAATGGCTTATCTAGTTTTTTCCCTCTCATATTAAAGCAAAAAGCACTTCTTAGTTACATTATCATGGCCAGTTTAATGGTGACACTGATTGATATCGCAGGTTCCTATTATCTACAAGGTATTCTGGATGAATATATCCCTAATCAGCTCATTTCAACACTGGGTATTATCTCTATTGGCTTAATTATCACCTATATCATCCAACAGATGATGGAGTTTGCCAAAGGTTACTTACTGGTGGTTCTAAGTCAGCATCTTGTTATTGATGTTATCCTTTCTTATATTAGACACATCTTTACCCTGCCGATGTCTTTTTTTGCTACAAGAAGAACAGGGGAAATTACCTCACGTTTCTCTGATGCTAATTCCATTATTGATGCCGTGGCTTCAACCATTTTTTCTATCTTTTTGGATCTTACCATGCTTATTTTAGTCGGCAGTGTCCTATTGATACAAAATGGCAACCTTTTCCTGCTTACACTCATTTCGATTCCTATCTATGCAGTGATTATCTTTGTTTTCATGAGACCTTTTGAAAAAATGAATCAGGAAGTCATGCAGAGCAATTCAATGGTTTCTTCTGCCATCATTGAAGATATCAATGGTATTGAAACCATTAAATCTTTAACCAGTGAAACTGCCCGTTATCAAAATATTGACAGTGAATTTGTGGATTATTTGGACAAATCTTTCAAACTCCATAAATATGAAACGCTGCAAACATCACTTAAAAAGGGGCCCAATTGATTCTCAACGTTGTCATTTTGTGGTGCGGTGCTCAATTGGTTATGGATGATAAAATATCGGTCGGCCAGCTCATTACTTATAATTCTTTATTAACCTACTTTTCTAATCCTATTGAAAATATTATCAACCTGCAAACCAAACTGCAGTCTGCCAGAGTGGCTAATAATCGTTTAAATGAAGTTTATCTTGTCGAATCAGAATTTAACGATACTGGAACTTTATCAGACAGTGACTTCCTTGCTGGAGATATTACTTTTGAAGACTTATCTTATAAGTATGGTTTTGGAAGAGACACTTTATCAGATATTAATTTAAGGATCAAAAAAAATGATAAAGTCAGTATCGTTGGTGTCAGCGGATCTGGAAAGACCACTCTAGCGAAAATAATTGTTCATTTTTATGACCCTTATAAGGGACATATTCGAATTAATGGCAATGACTTAAAAACAATTGACAAAACCACTTTGCGGCAATATATCAATTATCTGCCGCAGCAGGCTTATATCTTTAGTGGAACTATCTTTGAAAATCTAACATTAGGAGCTAAAGAAGGCATTAGTCAAGTAGATGTTCTAAAGGCTTGTGAAATTGCTGAAATTCGCTCGGATATAGAACAAATGCCTATGGGCTATCAAACAGAACTCTCTGACGGAGCCGGTCTATCAGGCGGACAAAAACAGCGGGTTGCTTTAGCACGTGCACTTTTAACAAAGTCTCCTGTTTTAATTCTTGATGAAGCTACCAGCAGTCTTGATGTTCTTACTGAGAAAAAAATTATGGATAACCTGCTGCAGATGGCAGACAAGACTGTTATCTTTGTTGCTCACAGGCTCAGTATCTCTCAGCGGACCGATAGAGTTATTGTTATGGATAAAGGAAAAATTATTGAAGAAGGTACACATAGTGAACTTATTGCAGCAAATGGTTTTTATCATCACTTATTTAACAAATAGAAAGGCATGCAGATGAACCCAAATTTATTTAAAAGCGCTGAATTCTACCGAAGACGCTATCATAATTTTGCTACAGTTCTTATTATTCCTTTGGTTTGTTTACTTGTATTTTTATTTATCTTTCTATTATTTGCTAAAAAAGAGGTCACTGTCTTGTCTGATGGCGAGATCTCTCCCATTAAAGTAATTGATGTTATTCAATCTAAAAGTGATTATCCCATTTCTGAAAATAATTTAACAGATAATCACGCCGTTAAAAAAGGGGATGTTCTCATCCAATATGTTAATCCAGCAGCAAATACAAGACAGGGCGGAAATAATCAGAATCAAAATCAATCTCAAAACAAGCAAAATAAGAATCAGCAGCAAAACAATAAGAATCAAAAAAACGGCAATCAAGGTCAAAAAAATCAAAATCAGAACCAAAATAAAAAGGATCAGAAAAACAATAACCAATCTCAGCAAAACAAGCAAGGACAAAAGAAAACTAATCAATCCCAAAATCAGCAGAATAAGAATCAAAATAAAAACCAATCTCAAAACAAACAAAATGGGAATCAAAACCAAAATAACTGGAATCAGAATAATCAAAATGATAAAGTCACAGCCAGCCAAGATGGTGTTATCCATACCAACCCCAAATATGAAGGTGAAAACTTAATTCCTCGGAGGACTGAAATCGCACAGCTCTATCCAGATATTAACAAAACAAGACAAGTTCTGATCACTTATTACGTCTCCTCTAAAGATGTCACCCGCCTCAAACAAGGCCAAAAGACTCGTCTTGCTTTAACCAAGGTAGGAAATGATCAAATTTCCATTAGAGGAAAAATTAATAGTATCGCTTCAGCTGCTACAACGACGAAAAAAGGCAATGTTTTTTAAAGTGACAGCTAAAGCAAAAGTTTCTAAAAAAGACAGCCAAACCATTAAATACGGCCTCCAGGGTAAAACCATCACAGTTGTTGAAAAAAAGACTTTCTTTGATTATTATAAAGATAAACTGTTAAATAAAAATCAAAAATAAAAAAAACTAGGTTTTTAGCCTTTACCAATAGTAACTCTTAATTAGTGAGTGCCAAAGCTAAAAGCATTTCATACCTTGCGAAAGTCAAAATCAAATGCATCAGTGTCGTCTTACCCTGCCTCAGGGCAGCCTGCAGCTAGCTTTCTGGTTTACTTTTTGATTTTTCATTGAGTTATTGATTAAAGATGACATAACTCTTCTTACATATAAAAAACGGGGCTTTTGAACGCTCCGCTTTTTTTTATATGTAAGATAAGTTTTATTATTTTTCTGTTACATTAAAACCTAGCCACTCTCTTGGATCAAGAGAAATAACATTTTCTTTTCTTTGATAAAAAGCACCGCCAACAATAGCCATCAACTCAGTTTCTGTCAATGACTTTACATGATTTTTTGAATAATTCATCACATACCTCCTTCTATAAAGCTATTATACCCTAATAAGTTTATAAATGGATAAATTTACTGTTATTTATCCTAAAAAATATTCGAAAATATTCCCACCCATAGCTAATATAAAGGCTATAACAGCTATATATTTTGAAATAGGCCACAATAACCAGCCTAGAAAAAAGCAAGGGGTGTAAGAATAATGACTATTATTAGCTTCTTTGTTGTTTTCATTTTTAACTCAAACCATCCTGACTCATACAAGATCTGCTTATCTATTACTAAATAAAACTGTTATTGAATCTTTCAAATTTTTAATTTTGCTAAAGCATCATAAAGAAAAGATAAAAATGCTGTAATAACCTTAGTCACTGGTTTTTTATCTGCTTCTTCATCTGTCATTTGTGATGAATCTGATTTTTTGGTTGCGGAAACAGCAGATTGTGCTGATTTTTGGCGAGGTACAGGTTTTCCGCTTCCTGGAACAGCTGTAACCTTCTCGTCAGTAACTTTGGTATTCTCTTTATCTGTATTTGGTGCTTCTGCAGGAGCGATCCCATTATTTTCAGATTCATATTCTTTTTTCTGGATTGTATGACTATATAACTTGTTATACAGGTTTTGTGCTGTAATACCGCTACCTACCCAACCAGATATTAACTGACCTTTATCAATATATAAAGTAGTTGGAGTAGCAAACATACCTACTTTTTTAGTGAGAAATTCCTTGGCTGCAACCGTAAAATCGTCCCTATCTGTATTATAATAATAAAGTTGAGAACCTGTTAAACCATTAAATTCTTTTAAAACCGGAGAAAAATCCCGACAGTAATGACAGGTGGGACGACCGATATACAAAATGTAATCGTTCTCTGAATCATCAAACATGTGATAAACATCTGCCATACTGACAGCTTTGAAATTAGCAACATTTGCTTCGTATTCTTCAACGGAAACTCCTTCTGATACTGTATTCTTGCTATCTGATATTTTTTCAGTTGATGAGCTGGTATCCACCTCTTGTTGAGGCGGCTGAGAATTTTCTATAACTTGGTCAGATGTCTCCAAAGAAGTTTCGCGAACACTATTTTCATCACTGCGTTTGCTCTTATTCTCAGAAGAAGTAACTGTCGAAGCAGTCGTTGCTGCTGGTGCTACTGTTTCCTGAACAACAGTAACATCAGCACTTTGAGTTTCTGTTGTGACTGCAGGTGCAGACACTTCCGTTTTTTCTATTCCCTGAGGAGTTTCCTCCTCTGCATAAGCAACACCAGCTGCTAGTAATAATAGCGAGGCCGAACATAATAATAGTGTTTTATAATATTTCATTGTTTCCCATTCTCCTTTTATAATAGAATTTAGCCTTACTCTTTAAATATTAGAAACTAGCTCAATCTGTTATTTCCTAGAATCAAAAAAGTTCAATTAATTATCATATTCCCAAACAATAGAATAATACTATTCCAAAGAATTATTTTATAGGCCTTTTATTTTTCGTTTCTGTCTTAATATTTCTAAAACAATTACTACTAATCATATGTAATTTTTCCTAATGATAGCTGCTGAATTAATGATGTATCAATATAAAAAATAAAATGTCGCAAAGGTAATAAGAAATCAAGTATATTTTTTTAATTTTAAAATAGATATTATCGCTATTTGGAAGAATCCCGAAAAAATAAATACAGAAGATAGAACTCTACGCAAATCAAGGTTAAACTTACAAAAATATCAGTACTGCGAAAAATTCCAACTATCCCTAATATCATAAAAATAGCTAAACCTACTTTAGTTCTCATTACTTTAACTTTTATCAACAAAAACTTCCCGCTGCAATTGTACCGGCTGTCATGGCAACTCCAACAGGACCTCCAACTACTGCTAAGCCATCATAAATACTTGCTCCCACAAGGGCAGCACACCTAGGATCTCGACCACCACCTTGAATATTTTCCAATGCATCAGTATTTAATATTTTAAAATTATTATATTGTTTTTCCATAGTAAGCGCCCCTTAATTATTTACATAAAGCATAAGCTCTATAATATCGAAAGTGGGTTGACCTACTATAGATATTATAGAGCCGTTTTTTCATTTTTTCTTCCAAAGACTATAAGCTAAACCAATAGCTAGGCCAATCAAAAGGCATAATACTTTAGACATATTAATTACCTCCAACAAGTTCACCGTATGCATCTAAGCCACCAGCTATTCCAAGGACTCCACCAACGGGGTTACCACCTGCACCAATGAGACCACCAACGCCACCTGAAAAACCAGCTTTATCGGCTCCTTTCCAACTACATCCCCCACCTTCAATAGCTGAAGGTACTTGACTATCCATGACGTCAAATTGTTCCAATACGTGTGTATCCATATGATAAACACCCCTTTTTCATTTTAAATATTGTCTAGTTGTGCAACCAACATCTTTAGTATAACAATTTATTTTCAAAATGGAGCAAAATATCCTAAATGGTA
>ERZ781271.55-NODE-55-length-34540-cov-12.910251_pt1 | contig 34540 bp, 30 predicted proteins | sample MGYA00375849_ERZ781271 | MGnify/ENA primary metagenome ERZ781271 (study PRJEB29790, sample SAMN06051245) | human gut metagenome | host: Homo sapiens | place: USA: Cincinnati, Ohio | collected 2013-06-10 | study: EMG produced TPA metagenomics assembly of the Gut... | reverse complement strand
TCTGAACACGTCAGCACTTGATTGAGCAACGCGAAATCTTAGTACTGCTACGTGTCTGTATTTTATTCTTCTATATCCGTAGGCGCTGGCTCCATGCATACGATTGTTTTTTCAATCTTATGGTCAGCAATAGATAGGACTTGTATGTGTAGTGTATGAGAGTCTAGTTCAAAGGTTGTACCGTCTTCAGGTATAGAGCCATATGAACCAAAGATAAAGCCACTGAATGTGTCATAATCTTCAACAGGTAGAGGAATAGAAAGTTCCTTAGCAACTTTATCTAAGGTAGCACTACCACGAATTTTCCAAGTTGAAGAATCGATTCGCTCAATATCTTGTTCTTGATTGAGTTCAATATCTTCTGTTTCTAAGTCACCTACTAATTGTTCTAGTAAGTCGCTCATTGTAACGATACCTACCATACCACCATATTCATCTAAGACTACGGCAAAGTGGTTACGTGTCTTTTTCATTTGGCGGAAAAGCACATCGGCACAAACCGTCTCTGGAACAAAATAAGCTGGTTTTACAGCATTTTCTAATATATTCTCTTTTGTTTTTGGTTCTAGGCGGAAGTAGTCTTTGGCATTCAGAATACCAATTACGTGGTCAACGGTTTCATCGCAGATCGGGTATAAGGAATGTCTAGTTTCGTGAATGGTTTTGGCCCATTCTTCAACGGATTCTTCAAGCCATAATAAAGATATGTCAGTACGATGTGTGGCAAATTCATCTACCGTTAAGTCATCAAATTCAAACACATTCTGAATCATTTCCTTCTCTTCTGGATCAATAACACCTTTTTCACTACCAACATCAACCATCATACGAATTTCTTCTTCACTAACGTTATTCTCTTCCGTATTCGGATCAATGCCAAATAAACGTAAGATTCCATTGGTAGATACGGTTAAAAACCATACAATTGGAGCAAATAAGTGTGATATGAAAGTAATAAGAGCTGACATAGCAAGTGCTAGGCTCTCAGCCCTCTTCATAGCAATTCGCTTTGGTACTAATTCACCAAACACGAGCGTGAAGTAGGATAGTAATAAGGTAATTAGGATTACAGAGATGGTATCAAGTGTTTTGGCAGGTAAAGAAACTCCAATGCTCACTAGCCAATCAACAAGGGTGTCGGAAAAATTATCTGCTGCGAATGCACTACCTAGGAAACCAGATAAGGTAATTGCAACTTGTATCGTTGCTAAGAAACGTGCAGGTTGACTAGTAAGTCTTGCTAGACGGATAGCACGCTTATCTCCATTAGCGGCCATGCTAGCTAATTTATTGTCATTCATAGAAATTATAGCAATTTCAGCACAGGCGAAAACTGCGTTTAATAAGATTAACATAATTTGTAAAAGGATTTGCATAATCATTGTATTATTCATTTAACTCACTTTCTTTAGATTCATTTAGTTTTGTTGCTACGACGTTAGTTATGTGTCAGCATAAGAAAATCATCCTAGGCAAACAAAGAAAAATCGTATTAAAAGAAATTGGTTGTAGTATATCATATGATAATTTGCGTAGAAAAGCACACAAAAAAGCATGCCTACAGTTGCTTATAAAAAAAGTAGGTATGCTACCGTCTATGCATATGTTTTGATGATCCGCGTCACTATCATCACTATCTGATTCGTCCATAGTAATAAAAAGCCTCCTTAATATAGTTATATGTAAATAAATACACATAATTCATTATATCAAAGAAAAATTCATATATGATAGAATTTATAGAATTTTAACAAAATCTTAACATTAATCTAATTCTGTCATCGATAATTGAGAAAGCGTGAATGAATTTTTTTGGAATGTTAGTAATCCTTGGTCTCGTAATTTACACAATTCGTTTGACATAGCACTTCGGTCAACAGAAAGATAATCCGCTAACTGTTGTCTATTAAATGGAATAGTGAATGTATTCGCGTGTTGTTTTGTTGCTTGAGCAGATAGGTAGGAGAGCAATTTATCTCTTGTGGAACGTTTACTAATATGATCGAGTTTTTGTGTGAGTAGGACATTCTTCTGTGCTATAACCATCATTAGATTCTGAATTAATCTAGTATGAAAGCTACAAGCAGAGGTACAAATCGTTATAATCTTCTGAATATCTAGGAATAAGATTGTAGTTGGTTCAGTTGCAACGCAGCTAATTGTTAACGATTCTGTTTTCAGACAAGCATATGCCTCACCAAAGAATTCGCCAGGCATTACTTCGGATAATATGGTATGGTTCCCCCAGTAATCCTCTTTCACAAGATGCACACAACCGGATATTACCAAACCAATCTTGGTAGTGGTATCACCCATCTGATAGATGTAGCTATCCTTCTTATAGTTTTGTTCTATAGCAGATAAACAAGGGAGCAACCCTTCGATTTCATCTGAACTGATCCCATCAAAGAGTTTAGAAGATGCAATTGTATTAATATATTCTGGTTTTATTGTATTCATAGTATCTCCTTCGTATTGATTAGTGATTCGGATGTCATGAGCTTTCTTTATAGTCAGGTTTGTGAATGACGAAGGCAAGTTTTTTGCAGGGCTTTTGACACCCAAATCAGTTAATTATTTGTTTTTTTAAGTAATAAAATTCATATATAATTTATAGTACAACATTTTTGTTGTAAAAACAACAGAAATTTATGTGCAAGTACAATATAATAACCACATAAGCAAAAAACAACAGATTCAAAATAAAAAGATTCAAAATAAAAGACAAGAGGAGTAGGAGAATAATATGAGTGCATTTTTAGGACCAATACATTACTGGCTATACCGTAAAATAGAGATTCAAAACAACTTAGCGAATGAGCTAGCAAATCGCCTAGGAAAGGATACGGTGGCACCAGCATTACAATCAAACTTTGAAACGTTACCAGAAGGAGATCTTGAAACCTTTATTCAAACAGATAATATTCATGGTTGGTTACAAGAAAAGATTCATTTGGTTGAAAGAAGATTAGCTTTTACAGTAGAACAACTAGTAGAGTCTACTATTACCATGGCGGAAATTAAAGAGGTTGCTTATGAGGTTGGTACCCAGATAACGGACTTGAAGGAAGAAGCTACCGCAAAAGAAGCGTTTGCCTTTTTAAATAATACATTACTTGATGGAATGCCATGTGATCATGTAAACATGATGAAAGAAGAGGATGATAATCAAGTGGCTTGGATTCGTACCACGAACTTACACGAGAGTTTTTGGTCAGAGAGATCTAGACTTGAGAATTATTATGATTTGGTACGAGATAGTTTTATTCAGGGGTGTCTAGTTAATACACAATTAGAATATGAGAATGAAGCATATCGTGAATTTGTAATTAAAGTAAAATAGATTTGTTTTTGTTGTGTTGTAAAAACAACAGAAATAAATAAGGATTATATATATAATAAGCACATAAGTTAGGAATGACGGCAACGTCTAATAAGAAAATAATTAAAATTAATCAATAGAAAGTGGAGGAATTAAGAATGGATAAGAATATGTTCTGTTATCAATGTCAAGAAACAGCAGGAAACACAGGTTGTACCAAAGGTGGTGTTTGTGGTAAAAGCGTAGACTTAGCAAACATGCAAGATTTATTAGTATATGTTACTAAGGGGCTCTCTGAAGTAACTACACGTTTAAGACAAGAAGGAAAAGAGGTTAGCAAAGAGGTAAATCATTTTATCACTTTAAACCTATTCACAACAATTACGAACGCAAACTTTGACGATGAAATCTTCTATGTAAGAGTAAAAGAAACTATTGCTAAGAAGAACGAGTTAATGGAACAATTAGCAAACAAAGAAGGTCTATCTGAGGCGGCAGTATGGTCAGGCGACGCCAATGAAATCTTAAAAGAAAAAGCTGAATCTGATGAAGTTGGTGTATTAGCAACTGAGAATGAGGATATCCGTTCTTTAAGAGAATTAATCACTTACGGATTGAAAGGTTTATCAGCATATTCAAAACATGCCAATGCATTAGGATATGATAATGAAGAAATCGATGCATTCATGCAGGAAACATTAGCTCAATTATTAGATGATTCTTTAACAGCAGATGATTTAGTAGCATTAACATTAGAAACTGGCAAATTCGGCGTAGACGGTATGGCATTACTTGATAAAGCAAATACAACAACTTATGGAAATCCAGAAATCACAAAAGTTAATATTGGTGTAGGCAAGAACCCTGGTATCTTAGTTTCTGGTCATGATTTATCAGATCTTGAGCAATTATTAATTCAAACAGAAGGAACAGGCGTTGATGTATATACACATTCCGAAATGTTGCCAGCTCACTACTATCCAAGGCTTAAGAAATACAGCCATCTAGCAGGTAACTATGGTAACGCTTGGTGGAAACAAAAAGAAGAATTCGAAAGCTTCAATGGACCAATCTTAATGACTACAAACTGTATTGTACCCCCAAAAGCATCATATAAAGATAGAATGTTTACAACGGGTGCAGCTGGATATGTAGGTTGCAAACACATCGAAGGAGAGGCTGGAAGCCAGAAAGATTTCTCTGAAATCATTGAATTAGCTAAGACATGTCAATCTCCTACAGAAATTGAAACAGGTGAAATCGTTGGTGGATTCGCACATGCACAAGTATTTGCTTTAGCAGATGCGGTAGTTGATGCTGTAAAATCTGGTGCAATCAAGAAATTCGTAGTAATGGCAGGTTGTGACGGTAGAGCAAAATCAAGAAACTATTACACAGATTTTGCAAAAGCACTTCCAAAAGATACAGTCATCTTAACTGCAGGTTGTGCCAAATATAAATACAACAAGTTAAATTTAGGGGATATCGGTGGTATTCCAAGAGTATTAGATGCAGGTCAATGTAATGACTCTTACTCTTTAGCATTAATCGCACTTAAGTTAAAAGAAGTATTTGGTTTAGCAGATATCAACGAGTTACCAATCATCTACAACATTGCTTGGTATGAACAAAAAGCAGTAATCGTATTATTAAGTTTATTATACCTTGGGGTAAAAGAAATTCACTTAGGACCAACACTACCTGGTTTCCTTTCTCCAAACGTAGCGAAAGTGTTAGTAGATAACTTCGGTATTGCAGGAATCTCTACAGTAGAAGAAGATATGGAATTATTCTTCGGGGATGAAGTAAAAGCTGCGTCTACAGAAGATGTAGTAATCTCAAAAGATATGATCATTGGTGATATCTTAAAGACTAATCCAGATAATGCAAGAGTATTAATGGAAGCAGGAATGCACTGTCTAGGATGTCCATCTTCACAAGCAGAAACATTAGAAGAAGCTTGTATGGTTCATGGACTAGATGTAGAAGAAATATTAAGTAATTTAAAGTAATATAAGAGTTTGAGTAATACATTTAAGAAGAGTAATCCTACGTATCATATCCCTAACTGTATGTAGAAAATGCCGTAGTAAATAAGTTTGATTCCCTTAATTCTCGGATTATACATGCAATAATATATAACATCAAAAGGCAATCTTTCAAGCAGTTTGTGTGTGGATTCACGGATATATATAATCCATGAATCCACATAAAAACCTTGAAGATTGTCTTTTTATTGCTTCTAGATTCTCATTATAAACGTTAAGATGATGATGGACGCATACGTAAAGTAGTAACTTCAAAAACGAAGTTCAAATGGATGCGCCATCCTATGCATAATAAGTGTGAAATGACAAAGAATAATTATAAAATTCACAAAGTGAGGTTAAGCATGGGAAATAATATGGATTTAAACTATGAGATGTTTTGTTATCAATGTGAACAAACCGCCAATGGAAAAGGTTGTACGAAGATGGGCGTCTGCGGTAAAACTCCAGAGATAGCAAATCTTCAGGATTTATTAATTTATCAAGTCAAAGGAATTAGTTGCTATGGGAAGGAATTGGTAGAACAAGGAGAACATATTGATAAATCAATTGTTAGTTTTGTTGAGAATGCTTTATTTACTACATTAACAAATGTTAACTTTGATGCAGCAGTTCATGTGGAGCTGTTAAAAGAATCCCAGAGAATCAAAGAAGAAATTGCTAATAAAGTAGGAGAGATTAAAAACAAGACGGCACATGCAACGTATTGCTTGCCAGAATCAAAAACGGAGATGTTAAAAGATGCTCCTTTGGCTGGAATTATGTATGATGGTACCCTAGATCCAGATATTCGTTCACTTCGCCAAACAATCGTATATGGTTTAAAAGGGATTAGTGCATATGGACACCAAGCTAGGGAGTTAGGTTACTTTAGTGATCAGGTAGATGACTTTTATATCTTAGCCTTAGAAGCGGTTACAGATGATAATCTAACGGTGGAGGATTTGATCAGATGGACAATGCGTACTGGTGAGATGGCTATAGAAGTAATGAAACAGCTAGATGAAGCCAATACAGAAACGTATGAGAATCCATGTCCACATAAAGTTAATGTTCATATTAAAAAAGGACCATTTATAATTGTGTCTGGTCATGATTTGAAAGATTTACACATGTTATTAGAACAAACAAAGGACAAAGGCATTAATATCTATACGCATGGTGAGATGATTCCTTGTCATGGATACCCTGAACTGAAGAAATATCCTCATTTGGTGGGGAATTTTGGTGGTGCATGGCAAGATCAACAAAAGCAATTTGATAATCTTCCAGGTTGTATTCTAATGACTACGAACTGTTTAATGAAACCAAGGGAATCCTATAAAGACCGCATATATAGCACCAGCGTAGTTGGCTGGGATGGGATAAAACACATTGGTAAAAACGAAGAAGGTGAAAAAGACTTTAGTGAAATTATCAATCAGTCATTGGAATTAGGAGGATTCGAAGAAGATGAAGAACCGCATGAGATTTTAGTTGGTTTTGGACATCATGCAACGCTTAGTTATGCTGATAAGATAGTAGAAGCCGTTAAAAGTGGTCAGCTAAGACACTTCTTCCTAATTGGAGGTTGCGACGGCGCAAGGCCAGGGCGTAACTACTTTACTGAATTTGCTAAAATGGTCCCTCAGGATTGTATTATCTTGACCTTAGCGTGTGGTAAGTATCGATTTAATAAATTAGATTTTGGTGAGGTTGCGGGGTTACCAAGATTATTAGATGTTGGTCAATGTAATGATGTATATTCGGCTATTAAAATTGCAACTGCATTAGCAGATGCGTTTGAGACGGATGTAAACGGTTTACCTCTTTCTTTAATTGTTTCTTGGTATGAGCAAAAGGCAGTCGCAGATTTACTGGCATTATTATCTTTAGGTATTAAAGGTATATATCTTGGGCCAACGCTACCTGCGTTTTTAAGTCCGAATGTTTTGCAATATCTTGTAGATACCTTTGATCTAAAACAAATCAGCAATGCAGAAGATGATATAAAATCTTGTTTGAAACAAAACATCTAATGATAGGATTCATATTCTTATAAGTGTTAATATATTTGGCATGGAATTCATAAATTTATGTCATTATAATAAACATAAAGTGAAAAATCTATATGCATACTAGCAAAAAGATATAAAATATATGTCGAAATAGAAAAAATATTGTTGACATATGTCAAAACACATGATAAGATGATTATATCAAATAACAGTTGGATTGTTACTGGTTATGCAGGCTATACCACTTTATGAAACTATTTATATTCATAAGTGAGGTATGGCCTTTTTTTGACGCTAAATAAGGAAGTAAGTAGTGAAGTTGCCATCACACTTAGCACAAACAAAAGGAAGACAAAGAATTATGAAAGTTGTTAAAGTAATTAACAATAATTTAGTCAGAACTTATGATGAGAATGGTAATGAAGTATTAGCCATGGGTTGTGGACTAGGTTTTAAAAAGAGTTCAGGTGATGAAATTGATTCCAGTCTGATTGAGAAGTTATATACTTGCAATGATAAGGCGAACACCAATCAGTTAGTGAAGATTTTAGAGAAGATTCCATTTGAGCATATTCAAGTTACCAATGAAATAATTAATTTCGCAAGAGCATCCTTAGGGAAAAAGTTAAATGATAACATCTTCATATCTTTAACGGATCATCTTAATTTTGCTATTGACCGACAAAAGAATGGGATAGCAATTAGGAATGCGCTACTATGGGAAATTAAGAAGTTCTATAATCATGAATACCTAATTGGAAAAGAAGCTTTGGACATCATCAATCGAAGACTGGGGATTCAATTACCAGAAGATGAAGCTGGTTTCATTGCCCTACATCTGGTTAATGCTTCTATGGATGAGATATCCATGCAAAAGGCCACAGATATGGCAAAGATGATACAACAAATTATTAACATTGTGAAGTATCATTTCAATATGGAATTAGATGAGTATTCCATTCATTATGAGCGTTTTATAACACATGTAAAGTTTTTTGCGCAACGTGTTTTATCAGGAACAATTATTAAAGATCAAGATGAACAGTTCCTTGCCGTATTAAAACAACAATGCAAAGATGAATATGCATGTACGAGGAAGGTGAAAGAATTCATCAAACAAGAATATGGCTGTGATTTAACAGAAGATGAGATGATTTATCTGACGGTGCATATTAAAAGAATTACATCAAAGTAAAACGATTAATAGGATTGTTACTTTAAGTAGGCTATACCTAAATTAATCTCGCTAGCACTTAACTAGTAGGATTAGTTTAGGTATTTTTTTATTAAAAGGAAGGAAGGGTAAAGGATATGGACTACAAGAAATTAGGCGAGAGCATAGTAGAACTCATCGGCGGAAAAGATAATGTTGCTTCATTAACACATTGTGCAACAAGACTGCGTTTTAATCTAAAAGATGAAGGTAAAGCAAATACACAGGCATTAAAGAATACACCAGGTGTTATGGGGGTTGTTAGCAATGCCGGACAATATCAAGTTATTATTGGTAGTGATGTAGGTAGTGTATACAAAGAGATTATAAAGTTAGCAGACTTAGACCAAGGTAAAGAAAACGCTAACGTAGAAGTAGATAAACGATCAAGAGGTGCTAAATTAATTGATACGATTACAGGTATCTTCACACCAATCTTACCAGCGATTACAGCAGCAGGTATGTTAAAGGCGGTACTTGCGATTTTAGTAGCATTTAAATTGATTTCAACAGAATCACAATCGTATCAAGTAATTAACTTCATGGCTGATTCAGCATTTTATTTCTTGCCAATCTTACTAGCTAATTCAGCTGCGAAGAAGTTTAAATGTAATGCTTATTTGGCAATGATGATTGGTGGAATTCTATTACATCCAAATTTCGTATCCATGGTAAATACAGCTAAAGAAGCGGGTACTGGTATTAATGTATTTGGTCTGCCAATTTCACTTGCTAGTTATTCATCATCTGTATTACCTATTATTCTAGCAGTATGGTTTATGTCATTAGTTGAACCAATTGCTGATAAGATTTCACCAAAACCAATTAAGTTCTTCTCAAAACCATTAATAACAATAGCAATTACTGGTGTTATCACATTGGTAGTAATTGGTCCAATCGGTTACAACATTAGTGATCTTATTGGAACTGGTATTAAGACAATCGAATCTTATTGTAGTTGGTTAGTTCCAACTTTAATTGGTGGTTTAACTCCGCTATTTGTTATGACAGGTACACATTATGGTTTAATTCCAATCGGCATTAACAATCGTATGACATTAGGATACGATACAATTATCTACCCTGGTATGTTAGCCTCTAATGTAGCTCAAGGTGCTGCATCCTTAGCTGTAGCATTTAAATCAAAACAATCAGATATCAAACAACTAGCAATGTCAGCAGGTATCACAGGGGTATGTGGTATTACAGAACCAGCGTTATATGGTGTTAACTTACGTTTTAAGACTCCATTGTATGCATCTATGATTGGTGGTGCAATTGGTGGTTTATTCATGGGAATCTTCAAAGTAGCTAACTACTCAGGTGGTTCTCCAGGATTCTTAACATTACCAAGTTATATTGGTGGAGATACAATGACAACATTCTACTTTGCATGTATTGGTGCAGCAATCAGTGTTGTAATTGCATTCGTAATAGCATTTATTATCTATAAAGATCCTGTAACAGAGGGCGCAACAGTAGATAATAAAGAAGACAAGAAAGAAAATAATACAATCGTTAAAACAACTCAAAGCAAAGATGTAGTTTGCGCTCCAATTACAGGGGAAGCAATTCCACTGAAAGATGTAAGTGATGAAACCTTCGCGGGGGAAATCCTAGGTAAAGGTATGGCAATCATTCCAACAGAAGGGAAAGTAGTATCACCTGTTAGCGGTACCGTTTCGATGGTATTTGATACAAAACACGCAATTGGACTTGTAAGTGATGATGGTATTGAAATTCTAATTCATGTTGGTCTTGATACCGTTCGTTTAGAAGGTAAATATTACACAGCACATGTTAAGACAGGTGACCGTGTAGAAGTTGGAACACATCTATTAGATTTTGATATGAAAGGTATTATGAGCCAAGGTTTTGAAGTAGTTACACCAATAATTATAAGCAATACTACAGATTATACAGAAGTATTATCAGTGACTGACCGTAAAGTTTCTGCGGGCGAAGAAGTAATCAAAGTTGTAAAGTAAAGTCAAAGAGAATTTAAAGATACAGATACAGATAAATACAAAGATAAATATAAAGAAGAGAATGACGCTATGATAAAATAGCGTCTTTCTTAGAAAAATTAGATTGAAAAGGAGTGTTTATTATGAGTTTACCAAAAGAATTTTTATGGGGAGGCGCTACAGCGGCAAACCAGTGTGAAGGTGGATATCTAGAAAGCAAGAAAGGACTTGGAACTGTTGATGTAATTCCATGGGGAGAACATCGTCGTGCGGTAATGCAAGGTCAACTGCATTATAATGAACTACCAAAAGATTCGTATTTTCCATCTCATGAGGCGATTGATATGTATCACAATTACAAAGAAGATATCAAATTGTTTGCTGAGATGGGATTTAAATGCTACCGTTTCTCATTCGCTTGGTCAAGAATCTTCCCAACAGGGGAAGAAGCGGAACCGAATGAAGAAGGATTGACTTTCTATGAAGCGTTTATTGACGAACTGTTAAGATATAATATTGAACCAGTGGTTACAATCTGTCATTTTGATGTACCACTTGCATTAGAGCAAAGATATGGCTCATGGAGAAGTCGTAAAGTAATCGATGCTTATGTAAGATATTGTGATGTAATCTTCAGACGATTTAAAGGTAAAGTTAAGTACTGGATGACATTCAATGAAATCAACATGTTAATGCACCTTCCATTCATGGGAGCAGGAATTATGTTCCGTGACGGGGAAGATGAAGTACAAGTAAAATACCAAGCAGCACATAACGAATTGGTAGCTTCAGCATTAGCCACAAAGTTGGCTCACGAGATTGATCCGAACAATAAAGTTGGTTGTATGTTAGCAGCTGGTCAATTCTATCCATATTCATGCAATCCTGAAGATGTATTCGCAGCAATGGAGAAGGATAAGGGAAACTATTTCTTTATTGATGTTCAATCTAGAGGAGCTTATCCGAATTATGCGAAGAGATTCTTAGAACGTAATCAGATTCATATCCATAAGGAACCAGAGGATGAGAGAATCCTAAGCGAGAATACTGTGGACTATATTGCCTTCAGTTACTATACTTCTAGACTTATAAGTGCAAATCCTGATGTTGGTGAGAAGACTTCAGGAAATGTAATAGCGGGAATTCGTAATCCTCATCTAAAAGCTAGTGAGTGGGGGTGGCAAATTGATCCATTAGGGCTTCGTATTACAATGAATGCTTTATACGATCGTTATCAAAAGCCATTGTTTATTGTTGAGAATGGGCTTGGCGCAGTGGACACATTAACGGAAGATGGAACTGTAGAAGATGATTACCGAATTGCATACTTAGAAGCGCATATTAAAGCAATGACGGATGCGGTAGAGCTTGATGGCGTTGATTTAATAGGCTATACCTCTTGGGGCTGCATTGATTTAGTAAGTGCTTCAACAGGAGAGATGAAGAAACGTTATGGATTTATCTATGTTGACAAAGACAATGAAGGAAATGGAACGATGAAACGTTACAAGAAGAAATCCTTCGAATGGTATAAGAATGTAATTAAAAACAATGGTTTGAACTAGTTAAGATTTTAGGGTTGCTTCTCGAAGCGTTATACGTTAGTTTGACGACTTCTAATAAAGCATTAGAACTTCTAGTAAAGCATTACAAGGAGAATAATATATCCTATGAGCACTTTGTATAATGGATACGCATATGCTAAATAGAAAGTTAATATTATGCAAGGAGAAGATATGAATTATTATGTAACATCCTCGTTGGAACTACATTTGTTTTTTGGAAGAATCATGAAAGAACACTCATTTTTCTTAGAGGTTGGGTATACGCAGGCAAATAAAGAGTATATAAAAGAAGCATGCAATTATAAGAAAGCGTTCGAAGATTTATTATATGATGCTGTTTGCTTGAGTCAAGGTGTAGTGGGAGATACTATTTTTGAATCGGGTGAAGTAATAACTGAGTTTACTTTGGACGCAGAGAGAAAGACAAGTATGTTAACAGGCAGTCAGATTGACGAAAATATTACGATTCTTGAAGGTAAATTAAGGAACAATAATACGAGAAGGAACAAAGTAGATTGTGATTTAACGGAGATGGTAAGACAACTAAATCAACGATCTTTAGAGCTACTGGCAGGGCTAATCTCATTTAAAGAACTGACATTAGAGAATGTTTTGAAATGTAAAATGTTCACAATGAATTATCCATTATTAATTGAGCACATCATTCGAGAAGCTAAATTATATCAAAGATATATTATGAATCTAGAAGAAGGCAATGTAGCGCAAGACAATATGAGGGACATTGAACTGTTTTGGAATCAAATCATGATGGAGCATGCATTATTTATTAGAGGATTATTAGATCCTACCGAAAACGATTTGATAGTGACTGCGAACGATTTTGCAAATGAATATGCAATGTTATTGTCAGAAGCAATGAATATGACAGATATGACAATCGACTCTATCACGGATAAGACGCTTTTAGAAACAATGAAATATCGAGATTTTAAGAAGGCAGGAACAAAGGGAATTGAAGAATGTAAGATTCGTAGTTTGATTCTACCATTATTAGCAGACCATGTGTTAAGAGAAGCAAATCATTATATTCGATTATTAGAAGAAAAATAAAAGTAAAAGCATTAAAATACTAAAAAACAATCTCAAATTGTTGATTGACTATGGCGGATATATTATATTCTCCGCTGTCACAACTTTTTGAGATTGTTTTATATACTGCAAAGGATTGTCTTTAAGTAGAACCGCAGGACAGCCCGGTTATTCACTTTTTGTACGTGCTATCGTTGTGTTGTCCTTTTTACGATCTTGTAATGCTTCAATTGGATGAGGAGCTACTTCGAATCGATAGTCTTGTCCTTCCTTAGCTATATATTTTTCTATGATATCGTGACTAGGAACATCTTCAACAGACTTAATAATGCTGTTTTGATATCGGAAGAAAATATCATCATCAGGTAGAGTTGATACAGGAGCATAATCCTCTAGTTTACCAGTGAGACGAACTGTTTCCAGAATCTTACGTACATAATCAATGTTAGACCCTAATGAAAGAAGTTTAGGAAACTCACCATTTGGAATTACTTGCTGCCATTCCTTACCTTCGTATTTCTTTAGCATTTCAGCTGCTTTATGAACGTGGGCAACTTCTTGTTCGAATTGTTGTTCCCAGATCTTCTTAATATAAGGGTCGCATTCTGTTTCAAAACAAGAGTAATATAGATAACATTCGGTATATTCATGCATTAACAAGTTTTCAAGCCATGTGCAAGTAGTATCCATTAAACCACCATATTGTGTGACATGTTCTTCCTCAACAAGTCCAATTTCTTGATATAATCTACGACCAATGTCGGAAGTATAGAAACAACTGACATTCATATAATAGTTCATAGTTTGCTGTTCAGCAGCAGTTATAATATTCACATGAAGTTTAGTTAGAAGATCAGCCGTTTTATTGTTTATATATGGTTTTATATTATCGCAAGGATAACGATGATGAGCTATGGTTGGACGAGCTGGCATTATTTCTGCATATTTACCTACTAACTTATCAGCATAGATGTGATGTTCCATCTCTAGTAGATCAGCATAACGATATAAGTGATCAAAGTCCTCTAATAAAGCAAAATCAAGAGCTTTTTTAACACATGGATCTGTTTCCTCTTTTGCTAAGATACTAGTTAAGTCAACTGCCAGCTGCTCGTAGCCAATTGTCGTTTCTAGTATTGTTTCATTAATTGGTTTTAGATTGCTGACACGCTTTTGTTGCTGTTGTTCTATAAATCTCATTGAAGCAAGTTCTCTTCGAATATCATTATTATTACAATGACGTGAGAACTGATGAGAGAACCAAACCGCCTCAAATTCAGTACCATTCATCAAGATAATACGGGTTTTGGTATAGGGATCTGTTGCGTCTTTGTCATAAGAGTTAGGATACAATTCTTTAAAATCAAAGAATGTATCATCAACTTTTTTGGGTTGAAGTTCAAAAGGATTTATTGACATAAGTATAGCCTCCTATTATATTTTAAAGAGTAGTATTCGATTTTAACGCATTTTTTATGCGTAAATAGAAAAGAACAATAAATATTACTGATTACGTTGTAATTACAACATATATTTATATAAAAATGAGTTATAATAAGGCCATAGTAATAAAAGCTAAAAATTAATAAGTTAAAATATATAAATAATCAAATATATAAATAATCAAATAAATAAATAATCAAATAAATAAATAATCAAATAAATAAAAATATAAAATATAAGGAAAGGAGATATGCACGTCTGGTATAGCAAGCAAACCTTAGATGTGCATGAATACAATTATGAATTATGAAGATGAAATTACAGAACAATCAATTATTAGTGATATTATAAAACATCACCCGGAGAATGCAGACGTTTTATTAATGGCAGGAATGCATTGTGTCAGTTGTCCTTCTTCAAGATCAGAAACATTAGAAGAAGCATGTGCAGTTCATGGTCTTGATTTAGATTTAATATTAAGTCAATTACTATAATACTAAGAGACTAGGCTCTAGACATAGAAAGGAGAATGTGTGATATATGTACGGAATTGATATTCTTGTTAAGGAACATGATGCTATATTACGTATGGCGGATGTAATGCGTAAGGCTAGTTTACACGTAATGAACGGTGGTGAATTAGTGGTAGCAGATTTTGATGCGATGGTAGATTTTGTGAGGAATTATGCAGATAAGCATCATCACAAAAAGGAAGAAAATCTTTTATTTGATTTCATGGTTAAGGAACTTGGTAAAATAGGTACGAATCTTGTTACCCATGGGATGTTAGTGGAACATGATCTTGGCAGATTGCATATGAGTGAACTAGAGCAAGCGTTAAGAGCATATGAGGCAGACAATACTAATACAGATGCGAAACTAGATATTATCGTTAATACAACTGCGTATACCTATCTGATCAGACGCCATGCTTTAAAAGAGAATGAGGTTGTATTTACCTTTGGTGAAAAGAATCTAAAAAAAGAAAGTTTAGCAGCTATTGATGAACAAACAAAGATTCTTGAAGAAGAAGGCGAGAAAGAAGGGGTACAAAGTAAGTATCTCGGAATTCTACAAAGATTAGAAGAAAAATATAATCAATAACTCAAACTTCGCATAATACTAGGGTTCTTTGTTAGATAATTGAGAGAATATAAAGACAACTCAGTTATTTAACGAAGGACCTTTTTTACGTATACTACTAACGATTCGACTAGCATATAACAGAAGTAGGGATTATAATGAGCTTAGGTTGAAAGACGTTTGCTTTTTAACTGAGAATTTAGTTACGTACAAAGTCTTTAGAGTTTGGAAAGGAGTATGTTATTATGAAAGTTTTATTAGTTAATGGAAGTCCTCGCGCAAAAGGTTGTACATATACAGCATTACAAGAGGTTGCTAAGACGTTGAATGAACAAGGAATTGAAACGGAGATTTTTCAAGTTGGAGCAAAACCAATCTGTGGCTGTATAGGGTGCGGTGTCTGTACGAAGACTGGTAAGTGTTTTATGGATGATACTGTGAATGAATTTGTTGAAAAAGCTGCTACAGCAGATGCATACGTGTTTGGTTCACCTGTTCACTATGCAGCAGCATCAGGTATGCTAACTTCCTTCTTAGATCGTGCATTCTATGGTAAGGGAAACATATATGAAGATAAACCAGGTGCAGCAGTAGTAAGCTGCCGTAGAGGTGGAGCAACTGCTACATTCGACCAGATTAATAAGTACTTTACAATCTGCAACATGCCGGTAGTATCATCTCAATACTGGAACATGGTTCATGGCAATACTCCAGAGGAAGTAGTTAAAGATGAAGAAGGTATGCAAACTATGAGAACACTTGGGGCTAATATGGCATGGCTTCTCAAATGTATTGAAGCAGGTAAGAAAGCCGGTGTTGCAATGCCTGTAAGAGAAGAAAAGGTTAGAACAAATTATATTCGTTAGAGTATATTAGAAAAGAAAAGAAAAGAAAAGAAAAGAAAAGAAAAGACAGCGAATCGCTGTCTTTTTTTCTACCGAAAGTTTTCTCGTTCTTGAATTCGCTTACAAATCTAGTTAAGATGCCAAATCAGAATTTGGATAGGCAGTGTAGATAATTTATAGATAATTGGCTGATATCATGGTATTCTACATATATAAAGGAGTGTTGTTCAATGAATTACAAAATCTTAGTTATTGATGATGAGAAAGATGTAATATCCTTATTAAAGGATTTTTTTGAGATACAGGGATTTAGAGTATATACAGCATGTGATGGAGTGGAAGCATTGAAAAAAGTGGAAAGTAACCCAGATATTATATTGCTAGATATCAATATGCCACAGATGGACGGGATTGAGGTATGTAAGCGAATACGTGATTATGTAAGTTGTCCAATCTTGTTTCTGACAGCTAAGGTTGAGGAACAAGACCGAATTAGAGGACTTAAAGTTGGGGGAGACGATTATATACTAAAACCCTTTAGTCTTGATGAGTTAGAAGCGAGAGTAACTGCACATCTTAGGAGAGAAGAACGTAAGATGAGTAAAGAAAAGATACGTTTTTCGAAGGAATTTGTGATTTCATATTCAGAAAGAAGTATATCGTATAAGGGGTCTCCTATAACATTAACGAAAACAGAGTTCGATATTGTTGAGATTCTAAGTATGAATAAAGGTAACACGTTCACGAAAGAAGCAATCTATGAGAAGTTATGGGGACTTGATAAAGATGGAGATAGTACCATTATAACGGAACATATTCGTAGAATACGTACGAAGTTAAGCAACTATTGCAATGATCCGATGATTGATACGGTTTGGGGAGTTGGATACAGATGGATTGGTTAGATGAATTATTTGGTATATGGAAAAACAAATTAAAGACGAGTTCTCTAAAACATACCCTATCGCTCTATATTATAGCTGCGATATTTTGCGTTGTTTTACTATATGCAGTGACAATAATGTTTTGTAGTAGTTGGAAAGGTCTTATAGATCAACAGGATTATAGTGAAAAGGAGTTAGTTGTAAAGAATGGAATGGTGATAGATTCTGTTAATACATCACTAAGTGATAGTAGGACCCAATCCTTTGATCGTATTTTACTAAAAATACTAGAGATTGTAGAAAGATTTTCAATTTTACTTTATTCCGTGATTGCGATATATCTTACATCGCACCTTTTTTATAAGAATAAAATTCAGGAGCCAGTAAGTATATTAAAAGAGGAAGCAAGATACATAGGTAGAAACGATTTAAGCTTCTCTTGCATCTATGAAAGTGGAGATGAGCTTGGTGAGATATGTGGGGCATTCGACGCAATGCGTTTGCAGTTGGTAAGCAATGAAGAGAAAATCTGGAGTCTAATGGAAAGTCAAAGACAACTAAACGCTGCATTCGCCCACGACTTGCGTACACCACTAACGGTTATGCAAGGATATACCGAACTACTTGGTAAGTATTATCCAGAAGGAAAGATAAGCGAAGAGAAATTAATGGAAACACTGCAATTGATGCATGCACAAGTGCTTCGGTTACAACAATTTTCAGAAACCATGAAAGGAATCCATACGTTTGAATCAATGGAAATCAAGAAGAAGAAACAAGATTTTTCTGTAATAGAAAAGAAGATGAAAGAGACGATACAAGGATTACAGGTACAGTATGAATTTTCTTTTGATATAGAATCAAAGTTACCAGAAGGAAAAGGATATTATGATCTTTCATGTATTCTTGAAGTTATGGACAACCTACTATCCAATGCATTAGCGTATGCTAAAACACGGATTAATCTAGTACTTGAAATGGAAGATAATCAATTGACTCTATATGTAAAAGATGATGGTAAGGGTTTTTCAAAAGAAGAATTATATATGGCAACGAGACCGTATTATACGGGTCGTGGTGATAGTATAGAACACTTTGGAATTGGACTAACAATTAGTAAGTTATTGTGTGAAAAGCATGGAGGAAGTCTTCATCTAGGGAATAGTACAAAAGGTGGTGCAATTATAGCAGCAAGTTTTCTTGTTCTGTAGATAAAGTGTAGATATTTCGTTGTTATTATGAGAATACAGATAAAATCTACATGGAAGAGGAGAATAAAATGGAAACTGAGATAATATTAGTTCATGTGAACAAGTTTTATGGTAACAAACAAGCTCTTTGTGATGTGAACCTACATATCGAACAAGGAATGTTTGGTCTACTTGGAAGAAATGGTGCAGGAAAGACTACATTAATGAAGGTGATAACAACGCTATTACCTGCTAGTGGAGGGGATATTCATGTATGTGGGATACCTGTTAAAGAGGAAAGAAAGGTACGAAGCATTATAGGGTATCTGCCACAAGATTTTTCAATGTATGGTAATATGACGGTATACGAAGCGATGGATTATCTAGGTGTTTTGTCAGGGCTTGATAAGAAAACGAGAAAACAGAGGATACCAGAGTTACTTAGAAGAGTGAATCTACAGAATAATAAACGAACGAAGGTAAAGGCTATGTCTGGTGGTATGAAGAGAAGGCTTGGTATTGCGCAAGCTATCTTACATGATCCAAAAGTATTAATTGTAGATGAACCCACAGCTGGGCTTGACCCAGAGGAACGTGTTCGATTTCGTAACTTATTATCAGAGATTGCGGATGATCGTATTGTAATTCTATCTACCCATATTGTTGGAGATATTGAGGCCACTTGTGAAAAAATCGCAATAATGGATGCAGGAAATATTATATTCAACGGAACGGTAGCAGAATTATTAGAACATGCAGATGGGAAAATCTATACAGCTACCGTCTCAAAAATTGAAATTGAAGACATTAAGAAAAGATACCTTGTGACAAATATGCTACGTATGCCTACAGAAGTTACCGTTCGTTTTGTTGCGGGGCCAGAGGAAGAAGTATTCGAGGGTGCAACTTCTTGTACGCCCAATGTAGAAGATGCGTATATGTATCTAATGCATGAGAAAAGAGGTGATAGATAATGTTTGGAACATTATTTATTAAAGAGTGCAAAGCGATTCTAAAGAGTACAACGTATTACCTCTTTTTGGCATGTTTAGTACTATTCTTTGTTGGTCAAATGGAATCGAATACAGGTATTGCGAAACCACAAAAAGACCAAGCAAGCTACGGTTATCAATATAGTAAGGACCCAAAGGTAATTATGCAATATTCGATAGATATTTTATTGCAAGAGTTTGAGAGTGAGACGTACATTACGTATCCCTTTGGATTTTATAAAGAGGTCCACCCTAGCAAAAGTAAACAATCTAAGATTGAAGCTATAATAAGTGAAGTTTTGGATGAGAATTATGATATAAAAGAAGACATATCTTATGAGCAATTCGAAGCAAAGATGGAGAAGATTGATGATATCCTTGGTGGAGGCAGCCGTTATAAAGCAAGTGGGCTTAAGTCAAATGCATATATACCAATGACATACGAAGATGCCATGAAAGATTATGAAGACATACTGTATAATGATAAGATATCTGGTGCATATGCAAGATTATTCTGTGATTACATGGGGATTGTACTAGCCATTCTTCCAGTATTCTTAGCTGTGACAAGAGGCTTACGTGATAAAAGAGCGAAAGCTTTTGATGTAATCTTCTCAAAGAAAGCCTCATCCATAGCGATTGTTATGTCTCGTTATCTAGCTACTGTAAGTATGGTAGTAATTCCGGTAATTTTACTAAGCATATCACCTGCCTTACAATCGTTATATTCAGCGGTTAATAATGGAATTAAGGGAGATGCCTTCGCTTATCTTAGATACATTGGGGGCTGGTTACTTCCGACTATTATGATAACAATTTCAGTTGGATTTTTCTTGACGGAATTAACCAATGGACCAATTGCAATCTTAGTTCAAGGTTTATGGTGGTATATAAGCATGTTTATGGGAGCGGAATCATTGGTAGGAACGGTTGGCTATAATATTATGCCTAGATTTAATACCATAGGTGAGCATGAAGTTTATAAAGCGATATTACCACAATTAGTAAGGAATCGGTTGTTTTATAGTGGTATGGGGATTTTGCTGATTATTGCCACGATTGTAGTGTACCATTATAAACGAAAGGGGGCACTGAATTATCATGGAAAGATATTTAAACATCGCAAAAGTGAACTTGAAATTTAATTTGTTTCCTCATATCATGGTGGTGCTATTTTTAGCAGTACTTGCACCAGTTATTATGGGAGTATCCAATCTAGAACCCTTACAGGTAGCAAAAGTAGTAGATTTGTATCTTTCTTTATTTGGTATCGTACTTTGTATCCCTTTGTTTATTCCGGATGAAGATCGTAGCGTTCGTGAACTAATACAATCAAAGAAAGAATCGATGTACCTTGTGCAGGGCATTCGCATAGTTGAGGGAGTTATCCTTCTGTTAATTAGCCTTGTATTGTTCTTGCTGTTTATGAAACAGCAAAATAGCCAGTTTCCATATTATCAATATCTATATGGAGCAGTAGCCAATGGATTGTTTTTGGGCGGATTAGGTATAATGATGTACAGCATACTTGATAATCTTGCAGTAGCTTATATGATACCTATATTGTACTATGTTATGTGTATGGGAGGAGCCAAGAAGTATGTTGGTAGATTTTATTTGTTTTCATTGATGGGAGGAAACATAGGAGATAAGATATATCTCTTGGTAGCAGGTATTATTATGATTGTTGTTGGAATTATCATTAGAAATGAAAAGAGGGTAAAACTATTTATTAATCGATGAGCAACGCTCTGTTACAATTAAAAACATATATGAAGAAGTCGCTTTTTCTTAAAAAAAGGCGACTTCTTCATATATGGATTCAAACTATTGGGTATACATGTTACAGTACATATATGATATAATGTATATGTAATAAAGAGATAGAGAAAGGAATATGTACCATGAGATGTTTAATATTAAGTAACAATGAAATATCAGATGAAGAATGCGAATGCGTTATTAAGGAATCATATAAAGTAAAGAATGGAAAAGAATTGCCAAAGAGAGTGAAGAGAATTGTTGGGTGGAAGAGTATCTGTAAGTCTTGTAGCAATCATAAATTAACGAAATAGATATAGACAATTGCGAATAAATAATTATGGAGGTAGTCAAACATGTTTAATGAATTGACTAAGAGTGATATCAAGAAAATTCAAGATGAGATTGATTATCGCAAATTAGTTGTTAGAAAAGAAGCGATTGATGCTGTGAAGGAAGCCAGAGCTCACGGAGATTTAAGTGAGAACTTTGAATATTATGCCGCTAAGAAGGATAAAAATAAGAATGAAAGTCGTATTCGTTATCTTGAGAGAATGATTAAAACCGCTAAGGTGATAGAGGATTCTTCTGAAGATGATGTAATTGGTATGAATAACACAGTTGAATTATATTTTGAAGAGGACGATTTAACAGAAACCTATCGTATCGTAACAACAGTACGGGAGAATGTTTTAAAAGGTTTAATTAGTATTGAATCACCACTTGGTAAAGCAATTATAGGGCATCGTGTTAATGATCGTGTACACATTCAAGTGAATGATAAATATGGTTATGATGTTTTAATTAAGTCAATTACGAATACTACGGAAGATGAAAATGATAGAATAAGAGGATTTTAATATACAATAGAGGCTGTTCGGTTTAGTTTATTAGGGGGTGCTAAGATATTGAAGAGGTGCATGGTATGTTTGATTTTATGTTTGGTATGCATGTGGGTTGGTGGTTGTAAGAAAGAAAGTGAGAAACAATCAATTGTTCAAGATAATGAGCAAGTTGAGGGACTTAAAGAAGAACAAAGTCAACAGAATCAACAAAGTCAACCAGATGAAGAGAAGACGAAAGATGAGAGTAACGATATTAAAACAGAGAATGAGACGATTAGCAGTGAAGCTGAAGAGGATAAGGACGTAGCGGGTGTTGAATATGAGGAGTATAGGGGAGAAATCCCGCATATCTTCATCCATACCCTAATTGCTTATCCAGAGCTTAAGGATAAGAATGGATTAATGAGATATGACAGTGATTGCATTAATGTTCAAGAATTTAAGAATCTATTAGAGGAATTATATAAGAATGGGTATAGTCTGATTGATATTAATGAAACATATTATGAGGATACAGATGGTAAGATGAAGCTTGTTGAGAGTGTACAAGTACCAAAAGGAAGAAAACCTTTGATTTTTTCCGTTGATGACGTGGTCTATGATGTTAAGAAACGTGGTAATGGAATGGTGGATTTTCTAACGGTGAACAAGGAGAATCAGATTGTATCAGGTACCTATCAAAAAGATGGATCTGTCGTGTACTCAGACGATAATGAATTTGTGCCAATCCTTGAGGAATTTATCGAGAAGCATCCTGACTTCTCCTCCAAAGGGGCAAGGATGACATTATGTATGACTGGCTTTACAGGAGTATTTGGTTATCGAACTGATGCGGATTACGAGGGAGATCGTGATGCAGAGATTGTAAAAGCAAAAAAGGTTACAAAAAGGTTGAAAGAACTTGGTTATAGCTTTGCTAGTCATAGCTATTGGCATTATGATGTAACGAAACATACAGTAACGAGTCTTAAGAAAGATCTACAAAGATTTCAAGACGAAGTCATACCAATAATTGGAGAGACCAAGATATTCGTATATCCGTATGGAAAACTGGTGAAGCCAGAAGAGGAAAAGTATGAATTACTCCTCGATTATGGCTACCGCGTATTTTGTTCGGTGAGTAATTTCTTCTATCAAAGAGATTACGAGGAAGGGCATTCCATATATATGACAAGAGTATCTATTGATGGATATTCTCTACGGAATTATAAAACGGTACTTGCACCTGTAGTAGATGTAGACAATGTGATAGATCGATAGTATGCTACTAATGATTATCAGGAAATTAATGATAAATACTAAACATAATGAATTATAATTGTTTATAAACTTTTGAATATTAGTTTTTTGATTGCAAAATAACAGAAAATTTGACAAAAATAATGATTCTTTCTATTGAATGCATGCTTTTTCAGTTATTAAATATAAATATTTGTTTATATAGGTGGAGAAGTTATAAGATTATAAGGCTTATAGTGGAGTATTTCGAATACTTTTTATAGGTTGATTTTGAAAAAAAGTCTATGATATAATAGACCGATATGTTTGATGACAAATTATACAAGGGATGTGTATATGGTCAATGCTTCACTGATCAAAGATAAGTCACAAATGATTTTAAGTAGGAGGATGTACTTCAATGAAAGAACTGAGCAATCAGAATCAAAGAGTAGCACAAGATGGTATTTATAATGTAAAACAATTGGGTTTACCGAAGACGTTATTATTAGGATTCCAACACACATTTGCAATGTTTGGTGCAACTGTTTTAGTTCCTATATTAACGGGTCTTAGTGTTTCAACTACATTATTTATGGCTGGTATTGGAACTTTGTTATTTCATTTATTATCAAAGGGAATGGTACCAGCATTTTTAGGGTCTTCTTTCGCGTTTTTAGGTGGTTATGCTGCTGTAGCACCGCTTAAGGATGGTGTAGCGGATCCAATTCAATTAGCATATGCATGTGGTGGTGTTTTTGTAGCAGGTCTTGTGTATTTGGTGGTAGCAGCCTTTATTAAGGCGTTCGGAGCGAAGAAGGTAATGCGTTTCTTCCCACCAGTTGTAACAGGGCCTATTATTATAGCTATCGGTCTTACTCTTGCACCTACAGCAATTAACAACTGCTCTACAAACTGGCTTATTGCTCTAGTTGCAGTAGCGATTGTAATTGTGTGCAATATTTGGGGAAAAGGTATGGTTAAGATTATTCCTATTATGTTAGGAATTGTAGGTGCTTATATCTTAGCACTTTGTATGGGAGAAATAGATTTTACTACAGTCAAAGAAGCAGCATGGTTTGGTGTCCCATTGAAAACAGCTAATTTTGCAAAATTCAATCTAAGTGCAATTATTACCATTGTGCCAATTTCTCTAGCTACTATGATGGAGCATATTGGAGATATTTCTGCAATTGGTGCAACTACAGGTAAGAACTACATTGCAAATCCAGGACTTCATAGAACATTACTAGGAGATGGACTTGCAACAAGTGTGTCTGCCTTATTCGGTGGCCCAGCAAATACAACTTATGGTGAGAATACAGGAGTACTTGCTTTATCGAAAGTATATGATCCAGTAGTAATGAGAATTGCAGCTTGTATCGCAATCGTTTTATCTTTTTCACCTAAGTTTGCGGCTATTGTAAGTTCTGTACCGACAGCGATTATTGGTGGTGTATCATTGATCTTATACGGAATGATTTCTGCAATTGGTGTGCGCAACGTGGTTGAGAATACTGTAGATTTTACCAAGAGTAGAAATCTTATCATAGCAGCAGTTATCCTTGTTAGTGCATTAGGTATCCAATACCAATATGTATATAACGAGGCAATCGGTGCTAATGTGATTAATTCTGGTGTTAATTTCGTAATTGGTGGATTTGATATTAATTTATCGGGAATAGCTGTCGCAGCTCTTGCAGGTATCTTGCTCAATGCGATACTTCCAGGTAAAGATTATGAGTTCAAAGAAGATTAATTAATTAGAAAGTTATATAGCGTGTAATTCAGACTGTAGAATATCAATTAATTGGTATGCTACAGTCTTTTTATGTCGGTATATGGAACAATTCCACGACACAAATTTAGTCCCGAACAATATTATGTTGAATAAGATATATTATGCAATATGAAATATAGAAAAAGGGAGATAATTATGAATTGTGGAAATAATCATTCCTGTTGTGACAGAATGAATAGATGCGGTGAAATGCCTAGAAGGGAAATGTCAAGAAGAGAAATGCCAAGAAGAGAAATGCCATCATGTGAAGCAGTGAGACCATCCTGTGAAATGGTAAGACCATCACATGAAATGGTAATGCCATCATGTGAATCAGTAAGACCAGCACGTGAAATGGTAAGACCATCATGTGAATCAGCAAGGCCATCCTGTGAAATGGTAAGACCATCCTGCGAAATGGTAAAACCATCCTGCGAAATGGTAAAACCATCCTGTGAAATGGTAAGACCATCACATGAAATGGTAAGACCATCCTGTGAAATGGTAAAACCATCATGTGAAATGGTAAGACCAGAACGTGAAATGGTAAGACCATCACATGAAATGGTAAGACCATCATGTGAAACAGTAAGACCAGCTCGTGAAATGGTAAGACCAGCTCGTGAATATACAAGGCCAAGTTGCAGTTGTGAAATGCCACAAAATGAGTACGTAAGACCTTCTCGTGGCTGTGGTGCAGAAAAAGAAGTTGTAGAGAACATTACTATTCATAACGACTGTTCTTGCCAAGAATTCATGAGATTAAATGACTGGTTCAATTGTACTTTTGATAAATCTCGTAGAGAGTTTATGGGTGCAGAAAAGGGACTTATGGATGCTAAAGATTGTATTAAGATGGGATTATGCTATAACGAGAAAGTAAAGGAAATTAGTATATGTATGGACGAATCTTTAGAATCCATGAATGAAACTGATTCTTGTGAAACTCATCATGCATATCACAATAGAAGAAATACCAGCAACTGTGGCTGTAATACAAATTGCAACAATAGCTGTATGCAAAGATGTGAATCTAAGAAGTGTGATCCATGTATGAAGATGAGAAGAGAATTAAACGAAATGCTTTGTAATCTCAATAAGGTGGAAGAGGAAAGTTTAGAGCATACTCAGAAAGCAATTGATAAATTAATGGAAGCTAAACAGCTTAGCCAATGTATTTGTGAATTAAAGAATAAGCTTGCAAAGAATTGTTATCCAAAATGTTAATATACAAGGCTTAAAAATCCAAATTGAAACTAAAATTATAAATTAAAAAAAATTGGATGCCTATGACGGTTTTGATATACGTCATAGGCGTCCATAATTCATTACTGCTCTTGGTCAACCCAAGTAAAATCCTGACTGTATTTTGTAGTTCAACTATCTTTCTATATTGAAAAATCATTACATCTACAAGCAAGTAAAACAAATAAATTTGTAGGTAAGATACAAAAGGCAGTTGACATAATTACAGAAATAGCAACAGAGTAAAACCAAATTACATTGCCCTTTACATTGTATGTCTAGCTATCTAATTCTTTATAGCATAAGAACCAATCAACACAATGTAAACCAAGTTCATTAGGATTTTCCTTATGTATAAGTAGTTCTTCATATGTACTTGGAGCAGGAACAAGGACAGGCTGTCCTGGAATCCAGTTAGCTGGGGTTAATACACCGTATTCATCGGTTGTTTGTAAAGCTTGTAATAATCGAAGCATCTCAGGTACACTTCTTCCATTGGCTGCAGGATAAGATAAAATTGCTCGAATCGTTTGCGTAGGGTCAATAAAGAAGACATCACGAACCGTTTCTGTATAGTTCGATGTTGGAACAAGCATTCCATAAAGCCTAGCGATGTCGCCACTACGATCGGCAATAATAGGAAAAGGAACAGGAACTCCTGTTAATTCCTGAATTGTGTATACCCAGTCAAGATGTGAAGGATTGCTATCAATACTAAGACCTAATAGTGAAGCACCCAAGTTTTCAAACATAGGGTATGCTTGTGTAAAAGCTATGAATTCTGTTGTGCACACAGGTGTGAAATCTCCAGGATGGCTAAAGAGTATTAGCCATTTACCAGTGTAGTCGGACATTTTAACAGGACCAAAAGTGGTTTGAGCGTTAAAATATGGTGCCTTCATTCCAATGGATAAACAATTTTCTGCCAAAATAATACCTCCCAGATAATACTTTTTATATAGTATATGTATAAATCTTAGAAAGTTGGCTTGGATAAGAAAACTCTTTGATAATCACGTTACACATATGGTATACTAGATCCAGATAAAGAAGGGTAAAAGGAGAAGATTTATGTTAACAAGTCTTGCCTTAATTTTTTTACTAGGCCTATTACTGGGAACAATATTTAAGAAGTTAAAGCTACCAGCTTTACTTGGAATGATCATAACAGGAATACTATTAAGTCCTCATGCTTTCAATTTACTAGATGATTCTATCTTATCCATATCAGCGGATTTACGACAACTAGCATTAGTAATTATATTAACTAGAGCAGGACTATCTTTAAATCTAGAAGATTTGAAGAAGGTGGGAAGACCTGCCATACTTATGTGTTTTGTACCAGCTTGCTTTGAGATTGTTGGTATAGTCCTTTTGGCACCTAAACTATTAGGAGTTACTGTGATTGAAGCAGCAATTATGGGAGCAGTGGTAGCTGCTGTGTCTCCGGCTGTTATTGTACCAAGGATGCTCCGTCTAATGGAGGAAGGGTATGGAGTGAAACATAGCATACCACAATTAATACTTGCTGGTGCATCTGTGGATGATGTTTTTGTTATTGTATTATTTACGTCATTTATTTCGTTAGAAACAGGTGGCAGTATTTCAATTATGAATTTTATAAAGATTCCAATATCTATCCTAGTCGGTATCGTAGTAGGGGCGTTTGGCGGTAAGATTTTAACGATATTTTTTAGAAAATTTCATATGAGAGATTCTGTGAAATTGTTAATTATATTAAGTATATCGTTCTTATTAATTGCTTGTGAAGAGGTTCTGAAACCATATGTACCAATGTCTGGCTTGATTTCAATAATGGTTTTGGCAATTGCGATATATCGTTCGTATGAAGAGTTAGCAAACCGTTTGTCTCAAAAGTATAATCGTCTTTGGGTAGCGGCTGAAGTGTTACTTTTTGTATTGGTAGGAGCAACCGTAGATGTAGAGTATGTATTCCAATCAGGAATCTATGCAGCTATATTAGTAGTCGGTGGTCTTATCTTCCGCATGATTGGTGTATTAGTTTGTTTAATTAAAACAAAACTTACCAAGAAGGAAAAGGTATTCTGTATGATTGCATATACGCCAAAGGCAACTGTTCAAGCTGCTATCGGTGCAGTTCCGCTAACAATGGGACTTGCTTGCGGTAACATAGTATTGACTGTGGCAGTATTAGCCATATTGATAACAGCACCTTTTGGAGCGATATTAATCGATTCACTATACAAAAAATTATGTGAAAAGTAAAGCATTGTATGTGACGTAAACACTATGAGTTTTGTAATTGCCTAAGTAAAATATTCCTCGTATAGTATGTACTCTTTTTGCCATAATAAATACTGTATGTTACGTTGATTCGTAACTTCAAACAATATACAAATTAAAAAGTAAATTATTGGAGGACCATTATGGAAAAGAATTCGAGTATCGGATGTACTGTTAACAATTGTCAATATCATGCGCAAAGTGATAATTACTGTACGCTTAGTAAAATTGAAGTAGGAACCCACGAATCAAATCCTACTAAAGTGGAATGTACAGATTGTACTTCATTTGAATGTAAACCGGAAGCTAGTTGTTGTGAATAACTAGGAACTCTACTGTAAGGCTGTATCATAAAATCGATGGAATGTAAATTCTGTAAATTTTGTGTTACAGCCTTTTATATTGGATTCGTAATAGATTATAAAACTTTAAAATAGTAAATTATACTTGACTATACAGTGAAAATGGGGTTTATTATATAAGGCGACAGTTAATTACGGAGGAAAAATAAATGAAACAACCAGATTTATTAAATGATAATGTAAAGAAGCTATTTTTTCGTTATCTAATACCATCAGTTAGTGCAACACTAGTAACTTCAATTTATGTTTTAGCAGATACGATATTTATTGGAAAAGGGATATCAGATACAGCAGTGGCTGCACTTAATATAATAATACCATTATTTTCGTTGTATTTTGGAATGGGATTACTCTTTGGTGTTGGTGGTTCAGTACTATTATCAGTAGCTAAAGGACAAGGGAACGAGAAGAAGGCTAATACGTATTTTACAGTGGCGTTTATTGCTAACGGTATAGCTTCCCTAATCTTTTTAATCATTAATTTAGTAGCATTTGATCAAATTGCATACTTATTAGGTGCCTCGGAAACTACAATTGGTTATATACGCGAATACGGAATGTATTTCATCTGGGGTATTCCATTCTTCTGCTTTTCATCCTTCTTACAAGCGTTTGTTAGGAATGATAAGGCTCCGAAACTATCCATGATAGCAGTTATTAGTGGTGGTGTTATTAATATTATAATTGATTATGTATTTATCTATATTTTTGATATGGGTATGGGAGGTGCATCATTAGCCACGGTGTTTGGTTCGGTAGTTTCTTGTATAATATTGTCAACTCATTTCTTATCAAAATCGAATACTTTACATTTGGTAAAACAAGGATTACATTTACGATATTTTGGTGACGTAACTAAGAATGGATTTTCTAGCTTTTTAATTGAGATGTCATCTGGGATTGTTATATTCATATTTAATAATCGAGTACTTCATTATATTGGTGACGTTGGAGTTACCGTGTACAGCATCATCTCTAATACAGCAATTATAGTCTCCTCATTAAGTAATGGTATATCCCAAGCGGCACAACCATTGTTAGCGTTGAACTATGGTGCGGGCAAATATGATCGGATTAATCAAGTCAAACGTCTTGGATTAGTTTTTTCTTTCGCCACAGGGATAGTGTTTGCAGTGGTTGGCTTTTGTTTTCCAGAGTTTGTTGTGGGATTATTCATACATCCTTCAAAAGAAGTACAAGAATTAGCACCAATGGCTATTCAGATATACTTCATATCATTTATATTAATGGTTCCAAACATCTTTTATAGCAATTATTTTCAATCAACTTTACAACCAATCTACGCACTTATTATCTGTGTGTTGAGAGGATTGATACTTAGTGGTGTTTTAGTATATATCTTACCTACTATTCTTGGAGTAAAAGGTATTTGGATGACTATGATTTTTGTTGAATGTATAACGTTAGCGGTAATCATTGCGTTCGCTCTGAGAGAGAAGAGACAGCCTATCGAATATAAGTAGTGCTAAAGAGGGGGAGGTGGACGTTCCATGACGCTACAACAGTTAAGGTATGCAGTTGAAGTAGCAAAATTAGATTCCATAAGTGAAGCTGCGAAGCGTCTCTTTGTATCGCAACCAAGACTATCTAATGCGATTAAAGAATTAGAGAATGAGATTAAGATTGAGATTTTTATAAGAAATAATAAGGGAATTCAGGTTTCGGCTGAAGGGGCTGAATTCTTAGGATATGCAAGGCAAGTTTTGGAACAAACCGACTTGTTGGAACATCGATATTGCAGTACAAAGTCTGCGAAGCAGAGTTTCTGTGTATCTACGCAACACTATGCATTCGCGGTAAATGCCTTTGTTGAATTGATGAAAGAATATGGCTTAGAAGAATATGAATGCTCCTTAAGAGAAACAAAGACATATGATATCATAGACGATTTGAAAAACCTACGGAGTGAGATTGGAATTATCTATATGAATGATTTTAATTCTAAAGTTTTGAATAAGATGATGAGAGAGAATAATTTGACATTCACCGAGTTGTTTGTAGCCAAACCACATGTATTCATAAGTTCAAAGAATCCTTTAGCAAAGAAGGAGAGTGTTACATTAGAAGACTTGGATGAGTTTCCATATCTTTCGTTTGAACAAGGAAGTAATAATTCATTCTACTTTTCAGAAGAGATCTTGAGTACATTATCTAGAAAGAAAAATATTCATGTTAGCGATCGAGCTACTCTATTCAATCTACTAATAGGTTTGAATGGATATACCGTATCAACAGGAATTATTAGTGCTAAACTGAATGGAGAAAATATCATTGCCGTTCCATTATCGATAGAAGAGAAGATTACAATCGGATATCTAACTCACAACAGTGGAAAGCTAAGTAAGTTAGGGGAACTATATATAGAATCTATTAAAAGATATGTTGAGAAAATAACATAAATAATAATTATAAAACAAATGGCGAAAAATGAAAATATTTATGCAACTAATTTACTATGAATTACTTTTAATTCAAGAGGAATTATGCTATTATATATTATAGTTATAAGGTTGTAGGTACTTAGTTAGAGGAGAAAAACAAATTGAATATTGAAGTTTTAAAGAAAAATGGGCAGTTACGTGTTTATAAAAAGGAAGAAGTCATATGCCATGAGGATGAAACTGGAAAGTATGTATATTTATTGCTGAAAGGCAAAGCTGACATATACAAAAAAGTTGGACAAGATCAGGCTAATAAGCATGTTGCGAATATTTTGGAAGGAACAGTTTTTGGAGAATCTTCTCTTATCGAAGGAAAAAAAAGAAATGCAAGTGTAATTGCTGGTAGTGATAATACAGTTGTATTAGAGTTTGAAAATCGAAAATATCGTTTAATACTTCGAGAAGAACCTGACTTAGCATTTATGTTAATAAGAACACTTATGAATCGAGTAAACCTAGCCATGGATAAATTGTTATCTGTTGACCCGGCATATATTTACAGTTGCAGAACAAATGATATCTATATAATGGTGTCATCATTGGACATTGAGACGTTTAAAGAAATTGTTAAAGGAAATCGTGATTATCCATTAACAGTATTAAAAGAATTTAGTGAAATGTTAGATTCTTTGAATCAGAGAATGCTATCATAGGGAAGTTGAAGTTATACCTTTAACTTTCTTATGATAGTTTTTTTGATATTAGTTTAAATTAGTTTCTTCTTATTATAATGTATTAATCAATACGCTAAACAAATAAAGAGGTATTGTGATAACGTACAAAAGTATAACATGAATAAAATTGTAAATAATGGATAAAAATGTGAATATGCATTGGAGGTTAAAAGTAATATAAAGAAAAACATGGAAAACTTGAATATTTTGGTTGCAATATTATTAGATAGTATGTATAATTTAAAAATGTAATGAATATATAAAACTATATACAGGTTGTCTTTTGAAAAAAATATAAGTTTAGCTGATAACTTAGTATATATTGCAATTAAGTTTTTTGAATTAAGATTAATTACATAATAAAATAGCTACATAAATGCTGTGAATTATATAATAAATATGCAATATTAGAAAAAATAAATTAATTTTAACAAAAAAAACCGAATAAAACATAGTTGACAAACAATTACAAAGATGGTAGAATCTGTATCTATATTGAACAAGGGTGTTCTGGGATTCCGGAATACCCCTTTTGTCTCTTTATATTTTTTTTGGTTAACACTTTAAAGTTGTAAAGCTGAGACGAGATAAAAGAACGCTATACTACCATCATAATTAGGCACAGTACATATTTAATCGTAATTATTCACACAGTATATTATATATATGCAGAAAATGACTAGTTGAGAGTTAAGGTCATGCATCTACAATAGGTTTACTTGCGGGGTTATTTCTATTGTTGTGTTTTATGCTTGTGTTGTTTAATAAATAAAATAATTAAGGAGGAAATTTATGAAGAAAAAAGGCTTAGCGTTATTACTTGCGTTAACACTTACAGCTACTATGATAGCTGGATGCTCTAAAAAGAACGATAAAAAGAATGAAACAAAAACGGAAGAAACTGATGGTACTTCAACAGATGATTCTGCTACTACAGATGAATCAACAACAGAAGTAACCAATGCGGAACCTACAGGACAAATTATCCTTGGTGATGTTACTGAATTCAATGGTAGCTTTATCGAAGGTTGGGGAAACAATGGTGCCGATTACATTATCAAAGAATTAATCGGAACATATCCAGGTTTTTATGGTACAGCAGAACTAAGTAGTGCAGCTGAATATGTATATAATCCAACTGTACTTGCATCTAATCCAGAAACTACTTTGAATGAAGATGGTTCTAAAACATTTAAATTTACATTAAACAAAGATTTAGTATGGTCTGATGGTTCAGCACTTACTGCTAATGACTATGTTGGTTACCTAATGATTTATGCTTCACCTGAATTTGCTGAAATTGAAGGATCGAATACAGCTGGTAATACACTAGTTGGTTTTGATACATATAATACCGGTGATACAAAAGAGTTTACAGGAATTCATTTGATAGATGATTATACATTCTCAGTTACAATTAAAGCTGACTATATTCCTACTTACTTCGAAGCTTATGCTTCAGCAGTTACGCCAGTTCCTTTCTCAGTATATGCTCCTGGTGTAACAATCAAAGATGATGGAAATGGATGTTATTTATCAGATAACTATTCTGCAGAAATTATCAAAGAACCTATGACAGCTGAGAGATATAAACCTACAGTTACTTGTGGGCCATACAAATTCGTAAGCTATGATGCAACAAATCAAGAAGTAGCTCTTGAAGTAAATGATAAGTTCAAGGGTAACTACGAAGGAAAGAAACCTTCTATTGCAAAAGTTATTATGAAATACACAGAAGAAGCTACTCAACTTGATGAGTTAGCAGCTGGAAATGTAGATTTACTTGCTGGTATCTCTGGTGGAGATAAAATAAATGCTGGTCTTGATTTAGTAGATCAAGGTAAAGCGGATTACGCAACTTACTTAAGAAACGGTTATGGTTTATTAGCATTCCATACAGATTTTGGTCCAACTCAATTCAAGTCAGTACGTCAAGCAATCACTTATTGTTTAGATAGAACAACCTTCTGTTCACAATATACTGGTGGTTTCGGATCATTAGTTAATTCAGAATATGGTCTTGGTCAATGGATGTACCAAGAAAGAAAAGATAGTGTTGATGCTGAATTAAATCCTTATTCATACAGCATTGATAAAGCAAAAGAAGTTCTTGATGCAGATGGCTGGAACCTTAACGAAAAAGGTGACGCTTATGTAGATGGAACTGATACATTACGTTACAAAGAAGTAGATGGCAAATTAATGGCTTGTGAAATTCAATGGGCTTCATCTGATAATTCAGTTGCACAATTACTTGCAACTATGCTACCAGGAGAAATGGAAAAAGCTGGTATGAAATTAACTACAACTGTAGTTGACTTCCCTACAC
>ERZ781271.53-NODE-53-length-37079-cov-15.502782_pt1 | contig 37079 bp, 30 predicted proteins | sample MGYA00375849_ERZ781271 | MGnify/ENA primary metagenome ERZ781271 (study PRJEB29790, sample SAMN06051245) | human gut metagenome | host: Homo sapiens | place: USA: Cincinnati, Ohio | collected 2013-06-10 | study: EMG produced TPA metagenomics assembly of the Gut... | reverse complement strand
AACAGGCCCTTATAGGGCCAGAACAAGCCACCGGCTAAGCCGGTGGTTCTGACTAATTAGTTGATAGTAGCATTGGAATAAAAAGGTAGACATGATTTTATCGTGGTGGTATCATATGAATACTAGTTTGTTGTAGTAATGTATTACGTAGTATAGATTCTTTGTATAATAGGAGGGTAGAAAAATGTATGAAAGATTGTTAAGTAAAAATGAAACGCCTACAATAGAAGAATTATTAGTATATATGGGAAAAGCGAAAGAATTGTTTGATTGCATTGATGCTTTTTTGATAAACGAAATAAATTCAGCAAAGATGATAAAATTTGATGCCCATAGTAGATGTTGGAAGATGAGTTATCACATAAAAAGAAAATATATTTGCGACATTATTACGGAAAGAGATGCTTTTACCATAATAACAAGATTAACCGAAGAAAGCATTAGAAATGTCTATGATGGTTTATTACCATACGCTAAAGAATGTATTGATCACAGCCCTTATCGCCATAGAGGGTGGATTGAATACCGAGTTTTAAGTGCTCTGCATTTAGAAGACATCAAAACGATGTTGCAGCTTAGAGCGAACGATAAGCTGTAAAGATACATATTATGAATAAAACACAAAGTTCACTTAGTCCACAATATTTATGTATTCGTTCATATATCATACAAAAGTCTAGATATCAAATAAAGAGGCACTTATGACAATGATATGCCCCCTGTCAAGTAGACAGGTTAAATATCTAAATTAGGTGCTGATGAACGGTCACACGATTTGTGTGGCCGTTTTTCTATGCGCACCATTTTTCTTTGTATTTCTCTATTCGTTTGTTTTCAGGAATAGGATATTCCTTCGGTTTCTTCGAAGATAATGCTTCTTTTCTTACTTCCAGCGGTGTCTTACAATGATATCTATCTTGAGGACGTTCTTCACTGTAAAACCTTATATAATCCTATATTGCATGTCTCGATGATGCTTCGTCAGTGATTTCATACATTTGATACATTTCTGTTTTAATGATCCCCCCAAAAGCCTTCCGTGAGTTTAAATCAAGATATACGTATTTGGGAGAAGTGTATAGTAGATATTTTTCATATGTATAATAAGGACTGAATTGTACATGATAAATATAGTTAGCAGTATACATTTTGATTGGAGCAGTATCATAAGAAAATTCGTGATATGCATGGGTTTAATAATGAAAATAAAATATACAATACGTTCCTTTATACTACTTATATCTATACTTATAATCATACTTACAACCTCAGTAATTCTAGTTAATCAGGGTCCAAGTTCAAAGCAATATATCTATAAAGAGGAGTCTCCTTATACGGTATCAGGCTACATGACACAGGACTTTATGGAAGATGCCGTTAAGGCAATTAATTGTATACCGACAAAGCTATTAAGTCAATTTGTTAAAGATGGTTGGCAGTTTTTAATATGCAATACAAACCAGGCATATTATGGCTTATGTGATACGAATAATAAGAAAGTCTATATCTATTATCAACAACATGATGCTACTCATACTGTTGCAGATTCTGTGCTGCATGAATTTGGTCACTATATGGATCAAAAGCTTGGTATGATTAGTAATACAGAGGAATTTAGACATTTGTATAAGGAGGGTAACTATGTTGATAATAGTAGACAGGATGAATATTGTTATAGGAATAGACAAGAGTTATTTGCGACTATCTTCCGGGATTATATTTTACGTAATGAGTATCTTAAAAACTTTGAGAAATACTATGATTTTATAACTATTAAACTCTATTAATTTGGAAGTTGCAATTCTTGTACTATTATTTGGAATAATAAATATTTATGTGATAAGTGTGTTGAAAAAGAAATAAATCTGTTTAGAGAAGAGAATCAGATAATCCAGAAATTCAAACTGTAATTTACTAAATGCAATTAATTAAGGACATAATAGACGACTTACACAGAGGCAGGCGCTAACTTCTCTGTGTAAGTCTTTTATATAACGTTGTTGGTGGGAGATGTTATAACTGTATATATTATGAAATTTAAGAAAGTTTTAATGCTATATGGGATATAGTGTTGTATAATTTAACTGATGGCTAAATAGTAGGTTGTGTTTGTAATGCAAGAATTACTAATATACCTGTGGCCTAGTAAGTATTATATTCTATGTAATACATAGTAAAGGATAAGATTATAGAAAGGATTTGTTAGGGTATGAAAAATAGTAAATATACTAGAATGACAATTTCAATACTTATGATTGTGATAATACTAAGTAGTAACTTATTGAATCGTCCAGTAACAAGTGTAGAAGCAAACAGTGCAGGAAAATATGGAGTTCTAATTGCCGATGCAAAAGGAAAATATACCTTCTTTGACTGGAATAGTGAGCAGGGAACACAAAGAATTATCAAGAAATCATCTAATATTATGCTGCCGTTACGTAAAACTTGTAGTAATCTAACTAATATAGAATATTCATATGACTTTACTACGAATAAGGCGACGGTAACAAACACTAAGAATGGTAAGAAGATTATCTTCACTAAAGATAGTAAGACTGCTTATACCTATGCTAGTAAGAAAGCAAAGGCCAAAAAGGTTACTTTAAAATATAAGATGTACTTAGATAAGGATAGCAATGCAGCTATGGTAGAGGCAAGTGCATTATCCTATGTACTATCTGCAAAGAGTGGATATAAGCTTTATTCTAGTGATACAGCACTTAAAGATGCAGGATATTCTGCAAAGCATTACGCTGGAGTTATTGTTCTTAATCCTTATAAGAAAGTTAGTACGCTTCCAGCTGCAACGAAAGTAAAATACATAAGTGAGAAGATAGCTAGTAATGTCAAGAAGATTACTATACCAGAAGGATATTCCGTTGCTCAAGTTTTTGATTTATTAGTTGATAAAGGTGTATGTGCTTCTGTAGATGCACTTTTTGTAGCATCTGAAGAAATTGATTATACAGCATCTAAAAGTATCTCCAGTCAGCTTCTGAAAGAAAATCGTTGTTTTACCTTAGAAGGATATCTATATCCTGATACCTATGAGTTTTATGGAAACAGTGAACCTTCCGATGTTCTTAGGAAAATTGTTGCGAATACAGATAAGAAATATACAGAGGAGTATTATTCTCGTGCAGAAGAATTGGGATATTCCTTAGATGAGATAATCACAATAGCATCAATAATTGAGAAAGAGACTGGTAAAGATGCTGAACGAGCGAAGATTGCTTCTGTGCTTTATAATCGATTGGATATAGGGATGCGATTACAATGTGATTGTACTATTTATTATATTGAAAGATATGTGAAACCATATATTACAGGTGATAAAAATCGATATAATGAATATTACAATACTAGAAAGTGCAAAGCATTACCGGAGGGACCAATTGCAAATCCAGGTAAGAAAGCAATTCAAGCAGCGTTATATCCAGCTGAAACGGAGTACTTTTATTTCTGCTCAGACAAGGAAGGGGAATATCATTATTTTAAAACTTATGAAGAACAAAAAGATTTCCTAAATTCAATAGAAACACCAGATTCTGAGCAGTAAGTAGATAGGTTTATTATAGGTGGGTAATATGTACTATTCTTGAGGCACGTCAAGGAATGCTATCATTATATAGGTAAGGGGGGAATGATTTGTATTGTAGACATTGTGGAAAAGAATTAAGAGGAGAACCAAACTACTGTAGATATTGTGGATGGCAATTACATTCTGGTGAACAAGATAAGAATTCATTCATTTATACAATAGAACAAGAAAGCAGGATTAATCAAGAAGGTAAGAAAAAACAGGAAGACTTTATTAAGCTAGAAAAGAAGAAGTTACGAAGAGAGACATCATTATATACTGCATTTTCAATCTTTGTTATTGTCTTTTTCATGCTGAGTATCATAATTATACAGAATAATCCTTCCTTAGTGCACCAAGATAAACAAGAGGAATCGACGCAAGCTTTTGTTAATGAGACGCAGGAAGTTAGTAGTGTAGAGAAAGCTGAAACGAGTAAGCAGGTAAGTGAAGAGGAACAGAAGTTAGGGAGTTCCAAGCTTTTAGAAGGTGATAACATATTGATTTCCATCTTTGTCGATATTAATGGTGATGAATGGACTGAGGAGGAAAAGAAATATTGTAAAGATTCTTTAGAAGAGGCTGTAACTTGGATTGAGAAAGAAGGGAAAGCGTATAATAAGCAGATCAGGTTCCTATACGATATGGATTCTCAGTCAGACTTATTATATTCTCAGTCGATTGATTTTGTGGTGGATAGCGATTCGGAAGATACGAATCAATATACATATTATCTATATAATAAACTATGGATTCAGGAGAATATTGACAAAGCATCAATTATAGAAAAGTATGGAACGGATAGTATTGGATATCTTTTTTTCCTAAAGGATGAGGGAACTTCCTATACATATTCTCATTATCTAGAAGACAAGAATATTAATAAAGAGGAGATGTGCACAATCTTTCTAGAGGATTCGAGCAGTTATGGGCTTTATGAGAATCCAGCTACTTATGCGCATGAAATTCTGCATTTGTATGGTGCTCTAGATCTGTATGAGGGGGCTTCTCCGGAGGATGTGAATGAGTATGTGACGGAAACCTATCCATATGAGATAATGCTTAGTACGTACAATGAAACTTTAATACCGAATGAATACGGTGAAGTGAAGATGATTTCGCCAATAACTGCATATATGCTTAATTGGGTAGAAGAAATGGCTGAGCTTACTTTGTTCCCAGAGATGGAAAGGGAAGAGGGAGCATGCTTTTCCAAGGAGGATTTTGGAGGATATTATTTTGATGAAGTAGATCCCAATCGTTTATAGTCTAATAATATTGTCGAGTAATTCAAAGAGTAATATGTCTAGGAGCTTGAAAAAAAGGAATACTAAAATATAGGTAGTTATTTTGAAGTATATTATATATAATTAAGGAGAGTATTATATGCGAATTCCTAGACATGTTGGGATAATACCAGATGGTAATCGAAGATGGGCCAAAGATAAAAGTATGAATAAGTCAGAGGGATATCAACATGGTTTGAATCCAGGCTTAGAAGTTTTGAAAGAAGCAATGCGTTATGGGGTGGAAGAGGTAACGTATTATGGCTTTACCGTGGATAATTGCAAGCGTCCTAAAGAGCAAATTAAAGCGTTCCAGCAAGCATGTACGGATGCGGTTAAATTAATTGAGAATGAGGCTGTGTCATTATTGGTAGTAGGAAATACGGATTCCAAATTCTTTCCGGAGGAATTATTGCCTTATACAAAGAGAAATATAGAAGAAGATAGTTCTAAGATGAAGGTTAACTTCTTGGTGAATTATGGTTGGGATTGGGACTTGCGTAATGGTTTTTGTTCTAAGGCAATATCGAGAATAGATATGATCATACGTTGGGGTGGCATGTGCCGGTTGTCGGGATTTCTTCCTGTGCAGTCGGTATATGCTGATTTTTATGTTGTTAATGATTTGTGGCCAGATTATAAGAATGAACATTTTGAAGAGGCTATCAAATGGTATCAAAAACAGGATGTTACTTTAGGTGGTTGATGTTACTAAGGTCTGTGGTAGCTAAGAATTAACAAAGAGAGGAAGATAAGATGAATTTTAAGGAGATGAATTGCCCTTTCTGTAAGGGACTTCTAAAGGTACCAGAGGATTTAAATACTTGTGTCTGCATGTATTGTGGTAAGAAAATAGACGTTGGAAGTACAGAGAAGGTTGTAGAAAACTGTTATGAATACGAGAAATTATGTGATACTGCGATGAATCAAGGTGCAGGTATATTACTTGAATATCTAGATTTAATGAAATCATTTAAGGCTAATTTGTATGAAGATGCTTTTAATAGATATCTAGAGTCGTGTTTGCCAATTATTCAAACTTTAGATAAAGTGTGTGGCAGATTACCGTATATTGATCGCAATCAGCTATTAAAACAGGAATATGCAGTAGAAACAGAGCAACAGTTTGTTGATCTTTGGGTATATCGTATTCTAGATGATATGGAAGAGACTTGTAAGATCAAGCGATCTGAAAATGGTAAGATAACGAATACAAAGAAGGTTGATGAAAATCGATTTATCTTAGCATTATTCACGGTTCCAATGATACGAGAAACAAAACTAGAGATAGCAGAAGTCGTTGCAGATGCAATAACGAACGAATGGGGGAAACGCTATCCTTTACAAAAGTTTAGTAAGGCAGATTATATAGAGATAAAAGATGGATTCAAGAGAAGAAAGTTATGTTTCATAACGACTGCCGTATGTGATTCCCTAGGTAAGCCAGATGATTGCTTTGAATTAGAAGCATTTCGTGCGTTCCGTGATTCCTACCTCATGGAAACAGAGGAAGGAAAAAGATTGGTTGAACAATATTATGATATTGCACCTTCCATTGTGAATACAATTAATGTATTAGAAGAACGAGATGAGATTTATGAGTCCTTATGGCACGAGTATTTAGAACCATGTTTAGAATATATTAATCATGGACAAGAAGCAGCGTGTAAACAAGTCTATGTTGATATGGTACATACTTTAACTAGGACCTATGTACTGCCATAATTAAACATAATTACTGATAAATGACATGATTTTGTCAAAATATATTCTTAATATATAAGCTAAAGACTAATGTTTTTTATTAGCTTAGTCGATAAAATAGATAACTATATATATGTCCTTTGATAATACAACTCTTGATTTAGGATTTGTTTTAAAGCAAAGGCTTTACCTGTTATTCAAATCTTTTTGGAAGCATGGACGTTTCTGAATAGAATAATAGCGTGTTAGTATTAAGTATGACAGAGGAGGAATTTAAACATGAAAATGAATAAAATCTTAAGAAAGGTATTAGCACTGACATTAGTATTGGCATTTGTAACGTCATTTTTGGGTGATAAAGGAATAACGATTAATGTAGTTAAGGCTGCATCTTCTTATAATTTGTATTCTGGTTCATCTACGACACCTGTTACGGAATTGGTACTGAATGAAGGTGAAGTTGACCTAAGAATATCTTCTTCTGACAATACAACAGTTGGAGTTGATTTTACGTGGACTGTAACACCACAAAATGGAGAAGTTGTTGATATTCAAGAACAAACAGGTGCAATTGGCGATGGAAACATTAAAGGTAAACAAATCAAGATTTCGCCAAAGCGACCTGGTCAAGCTACAGTAACACTCCAATATGATAATAATGGTACAACAAGTACATTAGCTTGTGAAATCTATGTAGGGTTTACAATTGACTCTTCGGATAATGCGGCTTTCCCGATTAAGAAGGACGGTAAAAATAGGGTATTGGTATTGGATACAAAGGCAGGAATGAAGTATGTCACTTCATATCCTACAAAACCAACGAATGGTAACTTAAGTTTTGCTTATACAAATGTCAATTATGCAATGACATGGACAACTTCCAATAGCCGTGTAGCAAAAGTGGATAATGTAGGTAACGTAACGGCTGTAGGTGCGGGATATTGTACTATAACAGGTAAGGCTGTAACGAAGGCTAATTCAGGTAGGATTATCAGTGATACAATAGATGTACTGGTAATGCCCCATGGATACAGTTCTCTTCCTATGTCTGATACAACGGAAATCATGACAGACTACAATAAGGCGCATGTGTTCAAACCTTATCAATTGACAGGGGATCAGTTTTATGTTAACTCTACGGTGGCATCTGAACTATATTACATGATTTATCAACGCAAAGGTGATGAAGTTATTGATACTGCAGCACTTGCGACTATGAAGACTACGGATAAGGTGAAATTAACTGCGGATACAGTTTCGAATAAAGTTAGTGTCAACGCTTCCTCAAAAGCTGGTCGATATTATATGAATACATATATCGGTGATGGTGGTACTGGTAAGAAAGAGATTATTAATGAAAATTATCTATATAATGATGGATATCCATATCATATGTACTTTGATATTCCAATTCACTTTAATAATATAGCGGATACTGGATCTGGTACCATTCGTATGAATGTTAATGACATATATAGTTTATTAGACAATTCTAATATTCAAGCATTAAATCATTTTAATATTGATGTACCTACTTCAGCTAAACAATACCTTTCCTATTCAAATGGTGAATTATCTGCTCTTAAAGAAGGTACTGCTGAAATCACAATGACCCTAAAAGCAGACTATGCAGACTTATATAAAGAAGCAGCAGGTACAAAATATACATTAAAGGTTGAAATTGCAGATGGACTTAAGTTAAATGTTACAGAAGCAAATATTCCAGTAGGTCCTAAAGTGTTACAATTAAAGGTTACAAACAATAATATTGCAGATGTTACATGGACATCTTCTAACAAATCAGTTGTTACAGTTGACGCAGATGGATATTTAACTGGTGTTAAAGATGGTGAAGCTGAGGTTATTGCATCAGCAGTAGTTGATGGTGTTGTAAAGAGAGCAATCTGTAAGATTTATGTATATTCTTCAGCAAGTAAGATTACAATTACACCATCAGAATTATCCTTATTCGTTGATGATGTTAAGACTGTGAAAGCAGTTTTTGAACCATCAGGAGTTACAAGCGTGGATTTAAGATGGATTTCTCTTGATGAGAATATTGCAACTGTTAAAGCGGAAGCAGGAAGTACAAGAATTGCTAATGTAACAGGTAAAAAAGCTGGTGAAACCTTGATTATGGCTGTTAGTACGAATAATATCGTACTTGGTACATGTAAGGTTACTGTCACAGAGTTAATTGAAAGCATTACATTATCCGATACAAGCGTAGAAGTTCCATTGTCACAAGGGTCTTATACGATAACAGCAACAGTACAACCATCAACAGCAAGTGCAAAAGATATTGTTTGGTCATCAAGTAATGAGAAAGTTGCAACTGTAGATGGTGGTAAGTTAAAATTATTGTCTGCTGGTGAAACTATCATTGCAGCTTCTGCACCAGGTACAAATGCAACAACCAAATACTGTCGTGTTAAGGTTACAGAATCGGTAACAGGGTTAAAATTAGCATCTTCAGAAAAAATAGTTTATATGGGTGAGACCACGACCATTGGTTATACGGTATTACCTACAACAGCGGGAAATAAGAAGGTTACTTGGTCATCAACAAAACCTTCAGTTGCTACTGTTAATGCGTCAACTGGTTTAATTACACCAGTAGCAGTTGGTGAAACAACGATAATTGCAAGAACGGTAGAAGGAAATTTCATGGGTACTTGTACTATATATGTTAAAGAGCAAGCAAAGGGAATTTCTATTGGGTTAAGAGATGTTGTAGTGCAAGTAGGAGAGGAATATAAGATTCCATATACCTTGAATCCGGCTTCCTCTACGGAGGCTAATATAACTTGGACCTCTACAAACACAGCTGTTGCTACTGTAACAGATAAAGGTGTGGTTAAAGGTGTAGCACAAGGCTCTACAATTATCATGGCTAAGCTAATTAATGGTGAAATTGCATACTGTAATGTAGTAGTAGAGGAAGAAGTATCGGGATTACAACTTAATTACGATAAGAAGACGATTTACAAAGATAAATCATTCACATTAAAGGCAACGGTAACACCAAACGGTGCTACAAACCCTAAAGTAACATTTGAATCGTCCAATGAAAGTGTTGCTACGGTTTCTTCAAAGGGTAAAGTAACGGGTAAGAAAACAGGTACGGCAATTATTACAGTTACTACCAAAGAAAATGGTTATAAGGCATTCTGTGTAGTTACAGTTAAGCAGAATGTAACAAAAATTAAATTGAATTATTCAAGCTATAAGCTTGGGTATAAGAAGTCTGTTCAATTAAAAGCAACGGTTACAACAACTGCTTCTAATAAGAAAATCAAATGGACTTCAAGCAATCCTTCTGTAGCTTCAGTAAATTCATCGGGTAAAGTTACTGCTAAAAAGTATGGAACAACAACGATTACAGCGACAGCGACAGATGGAAGCAAAGTTAAAGCTACATGTAAGATACAGGTAGTACGTTTGGTAACAAGTGTGAAACTAAACCGTTATTCTATGACGGTAGTTGCCGGTAGAAAAGCTACATTAAAAGCCACTATTTCTCCAAAGAGTGCAACTTATAAGTCAGTAACATGGTCTTCTAGTGATAAATCCATAGCTACAGTAGATTCAAAGGGTACGGTATATGCATTGCAGCCAGGTATAGTATATATAACTGCAAAAGCAAAGGATAGCAGTAATAAAAAAGCTGTTTGCCGTGTTGAAGTAAAGGCAGCAGTTAGTGCATCGAATATTACAATCATTACTGATGATGTTGTATTAGCGGTTAATCAATCAAAGGTAATGCCTAAGTCTGTTACTCCTCCTACAAGTACAGATAGTGTAACCTGGGAGTCGGATAACGATTATGTAGCAACGGTTAATAAATCAACAGGTAAAGTAATTGGTAAACACCCAGGTACATGTACCATTACTGCTTACACAACTAGTGGTAAGATGGATACAGCTACTGTAACCGTTCTTGGTATTAGTAGAACTGCGCTTACAATAGAGCAATATTCACAACATCAGTTATACCTTGAAAGTGTTTCTACTGGTGTAACATGGGAATCAACGAATATGAGTGTAGCAACCGTAGATAATCGAGGCAATGTAATTGCTAGAAAGCCAGGTAAAGCTACAATTGTTGCAACGTATAGAGGAACGAAGTTCTACTGTAGAGTTACCGTTAAGAAAATAAACTAGTAAATTTATAGTAAATAGGCCCGTGTAAGTTTGACTATCACGGGCCTATATGATATTATAATAATGTCATAATTGTTGGCAATTATGGTGGGAGATTATAAAGTAAAATTAATTGGAGGGTATAGGTTGTTAAGCTAGTTTTTCAACCGAAAATTGTGCTATGCACAAAGTCTCCAGACATAAGAAAGGAGCAATTAATTATGGATAGTAATCAAAATCCGAATTCAAGAGAGAATAATGATTATGTATTTAATTTTTACACATCAGGAAGCGCAGATGGAGCGAGAGAACCTAAGAATGAGGCACCGAAAGGAAACTTTTCTATGGATGGTTCAAACTATAATTTAAATGGTTCATCTAATGCAAACAACGGAAATAATGAATACAGTAATCAATATAGCAATCAATACAATGAACAATACAATGAACAATACAATAATCAGTATAACAACCAGTATAATAATCAATATAGTAACTATAGTGCAAATGCATCGTATGGTGGATATGCAGCACCTTATTCCAATCAAAATCTAGATGCAAAGGTTCAAAATGTAATGGCTAAGACATTTGCCTTCATGTTTGCGGTTTTGTTAGTTACAGCAGTCTCAGCTTATGCCACAGCACACTCCAATTTAATATATAGTTTGTTAGAGTCTAATTTATCGTGGTATGGTATGATTATTGCAGAGGTTGTAACCGTTATCTTAGCTCAAGTTGCAATGAAGAAAAACAATGTTGCTATGTCTGCAGTTATGTTATTGGCGTATTCAATTGTTAATGGTATGACGTTATCAATAATATTCTTAGTATATGATCTTGGATCAATAGTAACAATGTTTGTTTTAGCGGCTACCGTATTCGGGGTTTTAGCTATCTTTGGGTTAGTTACTAAACGTGATTTGAGTGCTCTTGGTAGCGTTGGTATTATGGCCTTAACTGGTGTAATTTTATTATCAATAATTAATATATTTGCTAAGAGTAGTGGATTGAGTTTAGCACTTGCAGCAGTTGGATTAGCAGTATTTATAGGATTGACAGCATATGATGTTCAAAAAATCAAAGCATTAGCAAAACAGAACACGAATAATTCTACAACTGTTTTAGCTATGTTTGGAGCATTAATGTTATATCTTGATTTAGTTAACATCTTCTTATATTTACTTCGTCTTTTTGGTAGAAGTAACGATTAAGGGAATAACGATTAAAGGAATTAATTAAGAGTTATATAAGAATCTTGAAGGAGAAGTTTCAACGATGTTGAAACTTCTCCTTTTTAATTTTTAAAATCTAACTTGCAATTGTAAAAATCATATGATAAAATAAAAAAAAGAACAAATGTTTGGTTTGCTAAAAATGAACGACAGATAGATAAAAAGATTAAAAATAAAAGAAGGAACGAAAGTAGAGAGGAGGAGCCATAGTGTTATTAAATCTTCATGTAAAGAATTTAGCTATTATTGATGAAGTAGAAGTTTATTTTTCTGATAATCTCAATATTCTATCAGGAGAAACAGGAGCAGGTAAGTCCATTATAATAGGCTCAATTAACATTGCACTAGGAGCTAAGGTACCAAAAGATATTATAAGAAAAGGTGCTGATTACGCTTTGGTAGAATTGGTTTTTCAAGTTGAAGACATTAATTGCATAGAAGCATTAAAAGAACTTGATGTACCAATGCAGGATAATCAAGTTATTATATCTCGGAAAATAATGAATGGCAGAAGTGTTAGTAAAGTGAATGGCGAAATTGTTCCAACTTCATTATTAAAGGATATAGCAGCATTATTAATTGATATTCATGGACAACATGAACATCAATCGTTAATACATAAGAGAACACATCTTAATATACTCGATCGATATGCGAAAGAAGAAATTAAAGATTTAAAAGAGAAGGTTGCACACTCATTTCAAATTTATCGTAATGCGTTAAATGAATTGAATGACGCATCTGTAGATGAGGATAAGAGAATAAGAGAAATCTCTTTTTTAGAATATGAAATTAATGAAATCGAATCCGCTAGGTTAAAGGAAGGAGAAGATGAAGAACTAACAGTACAATATAAGAAATTATCGAATGCGAATACTATAGTTGAAGGCTTATCAAGCGTATATCAGCTTACTGGTAATGAGGATTCGGGTTCAGTTTCTGATTCAATTGGGCAAGCATCAAAGATATTATCGAAAATGGAGAACTATGATAATGAAGTTACCCAATTTACAAATTTCATGTCAGACCTTGAGGATATGATACACGATTTTAATAGGAATATTAAAGATTATCTTGAACAGATAAATGTTGATCGTGAAGAATTGAATATAACTAGCGAAAGACTTGATTTAATTCATAATTTAAAATCAAAATATGGGAATACTATATCAGATATATTAAGGTATTGTGAAGAAAGTAAAACTCGTTTAGAAAAATATTTGGATTATGATAATTATATCAATCAACTAAGAAAGAAAGTAGAAATTGAACGAACTAATTTAGAAGATTTATCTTATAGATTATCAGAAATAAGAAAACGAAATGCAAGTAAATTATCATTAGATATAAAAGAGGCACTTATTGACTTGAATTTCCTTGATGTACGATTTGATATGAATTTTGCAACATTTTCTGATTTTACTTATAATGGTATAGACGATGCAGAGTTTTTGATTTCCACTAATCCTGGAGAAGATATGAAGCCACTTGGTAAGATTGCTTCTGGTGGTGAATTATCTAGAATTATGTTAGCAATTAAATCAATTTTAGCAAATAATGATTCTATTGAGACATTAATTTTTGATGAAATTGATGTTGGTGTTAGTGGAAGAACCGCACAAAAAGTATCAGAAAAATTAGCTGTAATTGCAAAAAATCATCAAGTTCTTTGTATTACGCACTTACCTCAAATTGCTGCTATGGCAGATGAACATTACATTATTGAAAAGAAAGCAAGTGAAAACAGTACAACTACTAAGATCCGTCAATTAGACGAGTCCGAATCTATCCAAGAACTTGCTAGAATGTTAAGTGGAGCAGAACTAACAGAAACAGTAATTCAGAATGCAAGAGAAATGAAAGATTTGGCAAGTAACACAAAAAAATACTAGGGTTTTTATTAAGAAATCACATATACTAATCAAACAAAGGTTATGAGTAAAAAATGACAACAGGAGTGTGAGGTGTGATTTCATGTCTAGTAGAAAACAGATTTACAGGAGTCTATTGATAATACTAGTTTTTTTAGATTTGATGGTTATTTTAGACATGGGAATAAAAAAAATGGCATCAAATATACCTAGTAACATACGGGTGCTTGTGGGGACGGAAGAAACATTTGACTTTGATCTCCCTGTTGAAGGTGATATAGAAACGGAACAAGTTGATGTATTCAATGTTGACAATAAACAGAATTTAAATAATAAGATTCATATCAATTTGAATAAACCGTTTTCTATTCAATCATCTAAAGTAGGTGCATATTCAGTAGATTTAAAGTTATTTGGTAAATTTACATTAAAAAAAATTAACATAGATGTTATTGAGAGTGTTGAGGTTATTCCATCTGGTATGCCTATAGGAATCTATGTTAAGACGGATGGTGTTCTTGTACTAGGCACTGGCGACGTTACAAGCAGTGATGGAATGAATTATGAACCTGCATTAAATATACTTAAAAGTGGCGATTATATTGTTTCTATTGATGATGTGCCTGTAGCTACTATTGATGATGTAATGAATTATATTAATAAGTCAAATGGCGCAAGTATGGATTTTTCGGTTCGAAGAAATAATGAATTAATAAAACTTAAAGTTACACCAGTTAAGAGTGCTGATGGAGATTATAAGATAGGTGTTTGGATTCGTGAAGACACACAAGGTATTGGAACATTAACGTTTACAACTACGGATAAAAAATTCGGTGCACTTGGACATCCTATTACAGATATGGATACTGGAACTGTTTTAGAAATCAATCAAGGATCCATATACACAACACAGATCATAGATATCGTCAAAGGTAAATCAGGAGAACCAGGAGAAATTCTGGGTGTTATTAATCAAAGTGAAAAAAATAAGATAGGAACTATAAGTTCAAATACAACACAAGGTATATATGGCAATCTAAAGGATAATAGCAATAAGATAAAACAAAGCGATGTAATGGAAATCGGATTAAAACAAGATATTAAGTTAGGTAAAGCTTATATCCGTTGCATGGTAGAGAAAGAATTAAAAGATTACGAGATAGAGATAGAAAAAATCAATCTAAATCCATCCGCTGAGAATAAAGGTATGGTTATTCGAATTACTGATGAGAGATTATTAAAAGTAACGAATGGCATTATACAAGGGATGAGTGGAAGCCCTATAATACAAGATAATAAATTAATAGGGGCAGTTACACATGTATTTATTCAAGATTCAACAAAAGGTTACGGCACCTTTATTGAAAATATGATAATCAATACTAAATAGTTATAAGAATAGTAATAAAGACGGATTTCTTTTTTGAAAGAATTTGTCCTTAATAAAAATTATGAGAATTAAATAAAAACCATCACCAATAAAAGGAAAAAAAAGTAAATCAATAATCGACTATTATCTCACTTTTTTATAGATGTATAGTGTTTCAATTAACAAAGATGCAGATATCTATTATTTGCATCTTTGCTTTTGTTAGAATACTTGATGTAAATAAATATGTTGAAAAACAATTGGGTCGATTGTTGTCGATAAGAAATGTTTGAAATAATGTAAAATAATGGATATAATTTTGATGTGGTTAAAAATAATGATTGCAATTGATTTCTAACAATACTTGTAAAAATACTATAATTCTTATTGATATTACTAAAATATTGATAATGTAACAAAATATTACAATCAGTGGAAATATATGTTGACTAAGTAAGAGAAAATGAGATATACTACCTATTGTAACTACTTTTTATGGTATAGTAGAGGTTGTTTGTTTAGTTTTAATAATAACCTTTGTGAGGAATCAATTAGAAATTGGGAGGACTTTTATGGGAAAGATTACGGTAGCTATTGTTGACGACAATGAAAGAATTGTGAATCTTCTTGAGACTATTTTAAAAGAGGATGATGATGTGGAAGTAGTAGGGAAAGCGGATAATGGGATTGATGCTTTAACTATTATAAAAGAAAAGAATCCTGATGTTGTTTTACTTGATTTAATTATGCCAAAACTTGATGGATTGGGAGTTCTTGAAAAGGTTAAGCATAATTCGGAATTTAAGAAAACACCAGCATTTATCGTGGTTACAGCTATTGGACAAGAAGGAGTTACAGAGAATGCATTTGATTTGGGAGCTAGCTATTATATTATGAAACCATTTGATAATAATATTATATTATCAAGAATCAAACAGATTAAAGGTGAGTCGAGACTTGTTGATAATCACAGAGTAAGTACCTTTGAAAACAAATCAAATTACATGGAGAGAAATCTTGAGACTGATGTTACAAACATCATTCATGAGATAGGAGTTCCTGCTCATATTAAAGGGTATCAATATCTTAGAGATGCAATTATGATGTCGGTTAATGATAGTGAAATGTTGAATTCAATCACAAAGCTTTTGTATCCTTCCATTGCAAAACAACATAAAACAACACCAAGCCGTGTTGAAAGAGCAATTCGTCATGCAATTGAAGTGGCATGGAGCAGAGGCAAGATGGATACGATAGATGATTTATTTGGTTATACGGTAAGTAATGGAAAAGGCAAACCTACTAATTCGGAATTTGTTGCTCTAATTGCAGATAAAATTCGTTTGGAATACAAATTTAGAGTTTAACAGCTTAACTATGGCAGCCTATAAAATGTCAGATATATAACATTTATTATTCAATTATTACTAATATTTTCTTTTAAAGATCCGCCAAATATTGTATAATAGTTTATTATAACTTGTTAAGGTGATTTGACATGATTATATATAGCGACTTTTAGAACTATCATATGTAATTGGGAGGATAGAATTTGAAAGTTACGGATAGGTTGACATAATAGAATTAGCAGGAGGAATTAGTATGAAAAGAATATTATTTGTAGCATCAGAATGTGTTCCGTTTATTAAGACTGGTGGTCTTGCGGACGTAGTTGGATCATTACCAAAGTACTTTTATAAAGAAGAATTTGATGTGAGAGTAATGGTTCCTAAGTATTGTGCAATTCCTGATACATACAAGCAACAGATGAAATATAAAACGCATTTTTATTTAAATCTTGCTTGGCGTTCCCAGTATGTGGGAGTGTTAGAGATGGAATTAGACGGGGTAACTTTCTATTTTATAGATAATGAATTCTATTTTGTTGGTTCTACACCTTATGGTAATATTTATGAAGATATAGAGAAATTTGCGTTTTTCTCAAAGGCAGCATTGTCTGCACTGCCACTTATTGATTTTCGTCCGGATATCATTCATTGTCATGATTGGCAGACTGGATTGTTACCGGTATATCTGAAAGATACGTTTTCGCAGAATTCATTCTTCCAGGGAATTAAATCTATAATGACTATACATAATTTGAAATTCCAAGGTGTTTGGGATATGAAGACAGTTAAAGATATATCAGGATTATCCTCTTATTATTTTGCGCCTGATAAATTAGAAGCATATGGGGATGCGAACTATTTAAAAGGCGGCATAGTATATGCGGATTATGTTACAACAGTTAGTAGTTCATATGCACAAGAGATTAAGATGCCATTCTACGGGGAAGGTCTTGATGGTTTGATGAGAGCCAGATCCAATGAATTAGAGGGTATTGTGAATGGCATCGATTATAATGAGTATAATCCAGAAACTGATCCATATATATTCAAAACCTATAATAGCAAGAATTTTAGAAAAGAAAAGGTCAAGAATAAGCGAGGTTTACAAGAAGAATTGGGTCTTGAACTGGATGAAAAGAAATTCATGATTGGTATTGTTTCACGTTTAACTGACCAAAAAGGTTTAGACTTAATTGAGTACGTAATTGAGGAGATATGTAATGAAGATACGCAACTTGTCGTATTAGGAACTGGGGAAGAAAAATACGAGAATTTGTTTAGACATTATGCTTGGAAGTATAATAATAGGGTATCTGCTAATATCTTTTATTCAAACGATCGAGCACATAAGATCTATGCTGCTTGTGATGCTTTCTTGATGCCTTCCTTATTTGAGCCTTGTGGTTTAAGTCAACTTATGAGTTTGCGATATGGAACAGTTCCGATAGTAAGAGAAACAGGAGGTTTAAGAGACACTGTTGAACCTTATAATGAGTTTGAGAGTATAGGGACAGGTTTTTCATTTAGTAATTACAATGCACATGAAATGCTTTCAACTTTACGTTATGCAAAACATATATTCTATAATAAAAAGAGAGAATGGAACAAGATAATAGATCGTGGTATGGCCGCTGATTTTTCTTGGGCTAACTCTGCTAAGAGATACGAAGAGCTATACGATAGATTGTAATATTGATGTTTATTAAACATGATAGCAATAGAATGAAGTAATAGAATGAAACAATAGCCAATAATGTTAAAAGTATAAAAACTCTAAATTTTGTAACACTAAATGTATTAGTGTGTAAAGTTTGGAGTTTTTTTATTAATTTTTTATAAAGAAATGTTAGGTTTTATTGTTAAATAACCCCTTAGTGTTAAGAAAATGTTAAGAAAAATAATGTTAGTCAATGATAACATGCAGCGAAACTTGTAGAAAATTAAATGGTATATACCTACAAATTTATCTATTATACGAATTGATTCTATCGTGATATCTGAGTATTATTACTGAAGATAAGTTAAATACTTAAGTAGGAGGAAATATAATGACTGTAGAAGTTTTAGGAACTATCTTCACCTTTGTAGGTGGTCTTGGGATGTTCCTCTATGGTATGAATGTTATGGCAGATGGTTTGCAAAAATCTGCAGGTGGTAAGATGAAACAACTAATGGGGATTCTTACTAGGAATCGATTGCTGGCTGTGTTAGTAGGTGCCTTAGTTACAGCAATTATACAGAGTAGTTCAGCAACAACTGTAATGGTTGTAGGTTTTGTTAATGCAGGAATTGTTAACTTAACACAAGCAGTAGGTGTTATTATGGGTGCCAATGTCGGTACGACGATAACAGGCTGGTTGGTATCAATGAATGAATGGGGAGCAATTTTTAAACCTTCGTTTTTTGCTCCATTATTAATTGGTATTGGTGCATTTGTTATCATGTTCTCTAAAAAAGAGAAGAGAAAAGATGTTGGAGAAATTTTAATTGGTTTTGGTGTATTATTTATTGGTCTTGACTTTATGTCAAATGCAATTAAACCATATAGCGATTCTCCGATTTTCTCAAATGCATTTGCTGTATTAGGTAAAAATCCAATCTTAGCAATTCTTGCAGGTGCTATAATAACTGCAATTATTCAAAGTTCTTCAGCATCTGTTGGTATTTTGCAAACGTTAGCTATGAATGGTGTTGTAGGTTGGAATTCAGCAGTATTTATTACTCTAGGCCAGAATATTGGGACATGCGTAACAGCTTTATTATCAAGTGCAGGTGCTAATAAAACAGCAAAAAGAGCGGCAGTTATTCATCTTATGTTTAATGTCGTAGGTGCAGTAATCTTTGGAATCTTGATGTTTGTAATTTTTACCTTTAATCCAAGTTTCGCGCATTCTTCCATAAACAGTGTTGAGATATCCATATTTCATACTATATTTAATATAACAAATACGGTAGTTCTCTTCCCATTTGCAAATCTATTAGTTAAATTATCAGGATTAATCATTGATGATTCGAAACCGGAAACAAATGATGAAGAGGATATTACATTGATGCATCTAGATGATCGCATCCTTGAAACTCCTTCTTTTGCCGTTGAAAATGCTGTGAAAGAATCTATTAATTTGGGAAAAATAGCTTTAAAGAATACGGAAACTGCGATACAAGCTTTTCTGCAAAATGACGTAGAGAAAGCGAATGAAGTTTTTAAAAATGAGAAGTTAATTGATAAATATGAAAAGAAAATTACAGAGTATTTAGTTAAGATAACAAATCTATCTATTAATGAAAAACAACATTTTCTTGTGAATGATTTGTTTTATACAATTAGTAATATCGAACGTGTTGGAGATCATGCAGAAAATCTGGCTGAATTAGCCGTATCAAAGATTGATCATAACATATGGTTCTCTGACACGGCGTACAAAGAATTAGATGAGATTTGTAATGTGGTTTTACAATCATTCGAGAATGCAATATTGGCAAGAGAAACAGAGAATATAGAATATGTAAGAAAAGTTGTTAAGCTAGAGGATCAAGTTGATGCCCTAGAAGAAGAATTGAGAGATAGTCATATAGAACGTCTATCTAGAAATGAATGTGATTCAGAAACTGGAGTAATCTTTATGGATGCTTTGGTTAATTTAGAAAGGATTTCTGACCATTCCTTAAATATTGCAAATTATGTAAGGGATGAATTATAGAAATATATCTTAAAAATGGTAACGCCTAATCTTTCAGAGGTTTTATTCTTTTATAATAATTTTAATGAATTAGCTCTTGAAATTTTAGTACAAGTTAGGTACAATATTGGTGGTGCGAAACATACTGATAGGCTTGTTAATATAATAACAATGCGTTTTGGAGGTTGTTACTATAAGATAGATCTATTTCGTTTGCTAGCTACCACACTGTACAAGGCTGTTAGTAAGACGATGAAATTACATAATTTCATTGACGGGATTTAATAACTGTCTCAGACAGTATATTATAAAATTCACTTTTTAGGAGGAATAAAAAATGGCAGTAAAAGTAGCAATTAATGGTTTTGGACGTATCGGACGTCTTGCATTTAGACAAATGTTTGGAGCAGAAGGTTATGAAGTAGTTGCAATCAACGACTTAACTAACCCAACAATGTTAGCTCACTTATTAAAATATGATTCATCACAAGGTAGATATGATGGACATACAGTTGAAGCTAAAGAATCTTCAATCGTTGTTGATGGAAAAGAAATTAAAATCTATGCTGAAAGAAATGCAGCAGATCTTCCTTGGGGAGAAATCGGTGTAGACGTAGTACTTGAATGTACTGGTTTCTATGTATCAAAAGCAAAATCTCAAGCACATATCGATGCAGGTGCTAAGAAAGTTGTTATCTCTGCACCAGCTGGAAACGACCTTCCAACAGTAGTTTTCAATGTAAACCATGATACATTAACTAAGGAAGATACAATCATCTCTGCAGCTTCATGTACAACTAACTGTTTAGCTCCTATGGCTAAAGCGCTTAACGATTTCGCTAAAATTAAGAGCGGTATCATGACTACAGTTCATGCTTACACTGGAGATCAAATGACTCTTGATGGACCACATCCAAAAGGAGATTTAAGAAGAGCTCGTGCAGCTGCTTGTTCAATCGTTCCTAACTCAACTGGTGCAGCTAAAGCTATCGGTTTAGTAATTCCTGACCTTAACGGAAAATTAATCGGATCTGCACAAAGAGTTCCAACTCCTACAGGATCAACTACTATTTTAGTAGCTGTTGTTGAAGGAACAGTAACTAAAGATGAAGTTAATGCAGCTATGAAAGCAGCAGCTACTGAATCATTTGGTTATACTGAAGAAGAATTAGTATCTTCAGATATCGTTGGTATCAAAGAAGGATCATTATTTGACGCAACTCAAACAATGGTAACAAACCTTGACAACGGAACTTCTCAAGTTCAAGTTGTAGCTTGGTATGATAACGAAAATTCATATACTAGCCAAATGGTTAGAACAATCAAATACTTTGCTGAATTAGCTTAGTTTATAGCATTTGGGTTTTATTAGATCCTAATACGGGTCCGGTCTTGTAGGTTAGACTTATAGGACTGGACCTGTTTTTATTATAATTATCGTCTTTTTGAAAGGAGCTACAATATGTTAAATAAAAAATCAGTTGATGATATTAATGTTCAAGGTAAAAGAGTTTTAGTTAGATGCGACTTTAATGTACCATTAGTAGATGGTAAAATTACAGATGAAAACCGTCTTGTTGCTGCATTACCTACAATCAAAAAATTAATTAATGATGGTGGAAAAGTTATTCTTTGCTCACATCTTGGTAAACCAAAAGGAGAACCAAAACCAGAATTATCTTTAGCTCCAGTAGCAGCTCGTTTAGCTGAATTACTTGGTCAACCTGTTACATTCGCTGCTGACGCAACAGTTGTTGGTGAGAACGCAAAAGCTGCAGTAGCTGCAATGAACGACGGAGATGTAGTTCTTCTTGAGAACACTCGTTACAGAGCAGAAGAAACTAAGAATGTTGATGAATTCAGCAAAGAATTAGCTTCATTAGCTGATGTATTTGTAAACGATGCATTCGGTACTGCTCACAGAGCTCACTGTTCAAACGTAGGTGTTACTAAATATGTTGATACAGCAGTTGTTGGTTACTTAATGCAAAAAGAAATTGATTTCTTAGGAAATGCTGTTAATAATCCAGTAAGACCTTTCGTAGCAATCTTAGGTGGATCAAAAGTATCTAGTAAGATTTCTGTAATCAATAACCTTCTTGATAAAGTTGATACTTTAATCATCGGTGGTGGTATGGCTTATACCTTTGAAAAAGCATTAGGTCATAACGTTGGTGCTTCTCTTCTTGAAGAAGATTATGTTGAGTACGCTAAAGAAATGATGGCAAAAGCGGAAGAAAAAGGCGTTAAATTATTAATTCCTGTTGATACTGTTGTTGCTGATGCATTCTCAAATGATGCTAACATCAAAGTAGTTGCTCGTGGTGGAATCGAAGATGGCTTAATGGGACTTGATATCGGACCAGAAACAAGCAAGTTATTTGCAGACGCTTTAAAAGATGCTAAGACTGTAGTATGGAACGGACCAATGGGATGTTTCGAAATGCCTAACTTTGCAGCTGGTACAATCGCAGTAGCAAAAGCATTAGCTGAAATCGATGCAACTACAATCATCGGTGGTGGTGATAGTGCATCTGCAGTTAACAACTTAGGATTTGGCGACAAGATGACTCATATTTCAACTGGTGGTGGAGCTTCTCTTGAATTCTTAGAAGGAAAAGAACTTCCAGGTGTAGCTGCAGCTAACGACAAATAAGTTAGAACATTAAGGAGATATCGTATGCGTAAGAAAATTATTGCTGGTAACTGGAAAATGAATAAAACTCCAAGTGAGACAGTTACTTTAATTAATGAACTTAAACCTTTAGTAGCAAATGAAGAAGTAGATGTAGTATTCTGTGTACCAGCTATTTCTTTAACAACTGCAATTGAAGCAGCAAAAGGTTCAAACATTGAAATCGGTGCTGAAAACATGTATTTTGAAGAAAATGGCGCTTTCACTGGTGAAATCGCACCTAACATGTTAACAGATATCGGTGTTAAATATGTAATCATTGGTCACTCTGAAAGAAGAGAATACTTTGCTGAAACTGATGAAACAGTAAACAAGAAAGTATTAAAAGCTTTCGAACATGGAATTACCCCTATCGTTTGCTGTGGCGAATCTTTAACTCAAAGAGAACAAGGTATTACAATTGACTGGATCCGTCAACAAATTAAGATTGCATTCTTAAACGTAACTGCTGATCAAGCAAAAACAGCTGTTATCGCTTACGAACCAATCTGGGCTATCGGAACTGGTAAAGTAGCTACAACTGAACAAGCGCAAGAAGTTTGTGCAGCAATCCGTGTTTGCATCGGTGAAATCTATGATGAAGCAACTGCAGCAGCAATCCGTATTCAATACGGCGGTAGTGTTTCTGCTGATAGTGCATCGGAATTGTTCGCTCAAGCAGATATTGATGGTGGATTAGTTGGTGGAGCTAGTTTAAAACCAGACTTCGGTAAGATCGTTAATTATAATAAATAAGTAACTTTTATAGATATGTAGCGAACTCTAATAGAGTTTGTTAATAGATAAGGCATGTTATGCAGAAGAAGAGATTCTTTACGTGACATGCCTTTTTAATAAGTAGATAGAAGGAAGTGAAGTGATAATGAATTATGTGGCATTGATTTTGGTTTGTTTATTAATCTTGTTCTGTGCTTTGGTCATATGGAGTAAAAGAAAGCAAAAAAGATATATAGAAGAGGTTGTCAAGGAATCTTTTGGTAGACCTATTGATTTAGAGGAAGATGAATCAAAATACCGAAATGAACGATATATGAAACACCTTTCTTTCTATACACGTATGAAAGGGAGCTTACTAGATGATACAACTAAAGCGGATATTGATTTCGATCAGTTATTTGCTAAGATGAATCATACATATTCCTCTGTAGGAGAGGAATATCTTTTCTATCTACTATGTAATCCATGTATGTCGGATCAGAAATTGGAACAAAGAGAGAAAATGATTACATATTTTCAGAATAACAAGGATCTAGCGATTGAATTGCAAACCATGTTTACTGGTATGGGAAAAAGTGAAGAAATATCAATGTTTCAGTATCTTGAATATCTTCAGTCAGTTAAGGGTAAATCATTACAGAAACACGTACTTTCGTTAGTAGGGATAATAATTACGGTTGTTCTGAGTATTATTCAGCCCCAATTAGGGCTGGTACCTATGTTCGTTGTTATGATAGCCAATGTTTTAACTTATTGGTCTAATAGACAATTTGCCCATTCAATAATGGGAAGTATACGAAGATTAGAAGCAATGATACAAGTAGGTGTTATAGTAACGCAATATGAGAATGAGGAATTACATGGCTTTAGTAAACGGTTAGAATTATCAAGGAAGTATAAGAAAGTACTTAAGAATTCGAATATAATATTTTCTGAAAAAACTTCCTTAGTAGGAGATGCAGATGCTATTTTAGATTATTTGAGAATGTTAACGCATTTTGATTATGTGAAGTTATTTCAAATCATGAGCAAATTGCAAGATGGTTATAAAGAGTTATATAATATAGCAGAAACATTGGGAGAGTTAGAAAGCGTGATAGCAATTGCATCATTTCGTGAATCATTAGAGTATTATACAGTTCCTATTTTGCATGAACAAGAAGCTATAAATCTAGATAGTGCGACATATGATAGCCAGCGAATAGAATATAATTTAGTTATGGATGAACTATATCATCCATTAATAACCTATCCTATAGCGAATACATTACATACAAAGCAAGGTGTATTATTAACAGGTTCTAATGCATCGGGTAAGTCTACATTCTTAAGGACGATTGCTATTAATGCAATCTGTGCACAAACTATACATACTTGCTTCGCAAAAAGATATGAGAGTTCTTTCTATATTGTACGATCGGCGATGTCTTTAAATGATAGTTTGGAGAATGGGGATAGTTATTTTATCGTTGAAATTGAAACAATAAGGGATATTTTAAAGGATTATAAAGATTTTCAAGTTATGTGCTTTGTGGATGAAATTCTTCGTGGAACGAATACAATTGAGAGAATCGCAGCAGCAACTGAAATTCTACGATACATGAATAGAAAAGGTATCCTCTGTTTTGCAGCTTCTCATGATATAGAATTGACCAAATTATTAATAAATGAATATGATATGTATCATTTTCAAGAATATATAATAGAGAATCGAGTAGATTTTGATTATGTTTTATATCCAGGCCCAGTTACAACTAGAAATGCGATCCGCTTATTAGAAATGAAAGAGTATGATGAAGTTATTACGAATAATGCCATGGATTTAATCGATTATTTTGAAAAGTATGGGGAGTGGCCAAGTCCTCAAGCAGTTAGTAATTAGTATGAGTACATATATGAATTAAAAGTAGAATGGAAGGGAGTGTTATTATGCCGTTGGTAAAAATAGAGATGAAGAAAGGACATTCCAAAGAATATAAAAAGACGTATTTACAGGCTGTACATGATGCTTTGGAAGTTGCACTCGGTATACCAGAAGATGATCGATATCAAAGACTATATGAGGTGGAACCCAATGAGTTTGAAGTAGATGATAATAAGACAGATCATTTTGCAATAATAGAGTTAACGATATTTCCAGGAAGAACCAAAGAGATTAAGAAAAAGATTATTGAACAGATTACAAAACTACTTCAGGAACGTTTAGGGATATTAGCAATGGTTACATTTATTGTTATACATGAACCTTCATTTGATAATTGGGGAATAGGTGGGAAACAGTTGAGTGATGAATAAGAGAAATTATAAAACATTGTACTGAAATATGATAATTTTTTAACGTGACAATGATTTGTAATTGTGGTAGAATATAAATGATTTTGGGCTAAATTCAATTAGTCTAAAATTATCGAAAAGCGAACTACGTATGGACTCTCTTGGTTATTTACATAATTTCTTAAAGAGAGACCTAGCGTTATGATACATGTATGGTGGAAAGATTTTTTCCATCTCATGCATAATACATTTCAAATAAAAAGGAGTAAGTATCATGAGTAAAAAACCTACAGTTTTAATGATCTTAGATGGTTATGGATTAAATGACAAACAACAAGCAAATGCAATTGCTAATGCAAAAACACCAGTTATGGACAAGTTAATGGCTGAGTATCCTTTTGTTAAAGGATATGCAAGCGGTTTAGCAGTAGGACTTCCAGATGGTCAAATGGGTAATTCAGAAGTTGGTCACCTTAACATGGGCGCTGGAAGAATTATATATCAAGAGTTAACAAGAATCACAAAAGAAATCGAAGATGGTGATTTCTTCAAGAATGAAACTTTACTTGCAGCTATTGAAAACTGTAAGAAAAACAATACAGCTTTACACCTTATGGGGCTTCTATCCGATGGTGGTGTTCATAGCCATAATACACATTTATATGGCTTGCTAGAATTAGCTAAACAAAACGGATTAGAAAACGTGTATGTACATGCATTCTTAGATGGTCGTGATACAGCGCCTACATCAGGAAAAGGCTTTGTTGAAGAATTAGTAGCGAAAATGGAAGAAATCGGCGTTGGTAAAGTTGCTTCCGTAAGTGGTCGTTACTATGCAATGGACCGTGATAATAGATGGGACCGTGTTGAAAAAGCATATAATGCGATTGTACTTGGAGAAGGCGAACATGCTGATTGTGCTGTTTGTGCAGTACAAAATTCTTATGATCAAGATAAGAATGATGAATTCGTATTACCAACTGTTGTTGGAAAAGATGGAGTTGCAACAGCAACTATTAAAGAAAATGATTCAGTAATTTTCTTTAACTTCAGACCTGACCGTGCAAGAGAGTTAACTAGAGCGTTCTGTGACGAAGCATTTGAAGGATTCAATAGACAAAAAGGATTCTTAAAATTAGCATTCGTATGTTTTTCAGAGTATGATGTAACAATCCCTAACAAAACAGTTGCTTTCAAGAAAGTAGCAATTACTAATACTTTCGGTGAATTCTTAGCAGCTAACAACATGACACAAGCTAGAATTGCTGAAACAGAAAAATATGCTCACGTAACATTCTTCTTTAATGGTGGAGTAGAAGAACCAAACAAAGGGGAAGACAGAATCCTTGTAAAATCTCCTAAAGTGGCAACTTATGATCTACAACCAGAGATGAGTGCATTCGAAGTGTCAGACAAATTAGTAGATGCAATTAAATCAGACAAATATGATGTAATCATCGTTAACTTCGCTAACCCAGATATGGTTGGACATACAGGTATTCAAGATGCGGCTGTAAAGGCTGTTGAATCGGTTGATGAATGTGTTGGTAAAGCATATGAAGCATTATTAAGCGTTGATGGCCAAATGTTTATCTGTGCTGACCACGGCAATGTAGAACAGTTATTAGATTATGAAACAGGAGCACCATTTACAGCGCATACAACGAATCCAGTTCCATTTATCTTAGTAAACTATGATAAAGACTACACTTTAGCTGAAAATGGCTGTCTAGCTGACATCGCGCCTACATTAATTGAGATGATGGGTATGACAAAGCCAGCTGAAATGACTGGAAAATCATTATTAATTAAGAAATAAGCATAATCTATAGTAGGGTTGCTATACAAAAATAAGCAACCCTTTTTATGCCAATGAAATATATGTTGAAAATCTATAATAATTATGGTAGAATTAAGCTAATTGTTTAGTGATTATAGTAATTACTATACGTAAAGTGTTATATAAGAAGATATACAGGAGGTGTAATCGATGGCAGTATTAGAAACTGTAATAATGGTAATATATGCGTTAGTTTGTATCGCGTTAACAGTTATCGTACTTATGCAAGAAGGTAAATCAGCAGGTTTAACTGGTGCAATTAGTGGTGTGGCTGACACATACTGGGGTAAGAACAAAGGTCGTTCTATGGAAGGAACGATGGAGAAATCTACTAAAATCTTAGCTATTTTATTCATTCTTATATCAATTGTTCTTAACTTAAATATCTGGAAATAAGCGATAAGTAATTGTCTGGTTATGCAGTTCTTAAAGGGCTGAAGGTACACAAATTGATAAAAATTCAGTTTGTCATTGGCTAGCTTGAAGAATAAGTTTTTCTCGTGATCTTTATAGAATGAAACGTGAAAATTTAAAATAGTATAGGACAAGTCATTATACATTAGAGCATCCTTCATCTTTAATTATGAGATGAAGGATTTTTTTCTGACATTTTGATTAAATGTTGGAAAATTAACCAAAACGTAGTATAATATAACTAACCGGAAGCAGCGAAGCTGATTCAAGGATTACACGAGTGTAAGACTGAACTCCGACAGGAGTTATTAGTTAACTTAACAGTCTTTGTTTGATTCACCCGATTAGTTAGCGGAACTTCAATTAATTTGATTATGCTTTCAGTAGAATAAATCAATATAATAGGGATAAAATAAAAAAGAGTTAATAAAAATTGCAGTATATAATTTTAGTGCTGCAATTTCTAAATATAGCAAGCCTTGGCTTGAAGGCGGGAGGTTGTTACTATGGATCAAACATTATTAGAAATTAAAAAACAACTTGTCTTAAGTATGATGGAAGATAAGAAATACAAACCACTACGATTTAAAGAAATTGTTGGAGTAATGCAAGTACCAAAAAACGAAAAGCAGGACTTAAAAGAGGTATTAGATTCCTTAATTCATGATGGAAAAGTGACACTAGATACCAAAACTAGATATAAATTAGCGAATGCTAATCTAAAGGTAGGTACATTCTCGGGAACACAACGTGGTTATGGATTTGTATCGATTGAGGGAGAAAAAGATGATATCTTTATACCGGAGAGTGCAACGAAAGGTGCTCTGAATAAAGATATTGTTCAAGTTATGATTAAAGAAGAACAAACGGGAAAACGTAAAGAAGGGGAAATTGTTAGCGTTGTCGAGAGAGGCAATACGGACATCGTAGGTACTTTCCAAAAGAGCAAGAATTTTGGCTTTGTGGTTCCTGATAATCTAAAGCTCGGTAAAGATATTTTCATTCCTAAGGAATATACCAAAGGTGCTGTTACAGGCCACAAAGTAGTAGTTAAGATTGTAGATTTTGGTAGTAAAGATAAGAGTCCGGAAGGTAGAATTACAGAAATTATTGGCCATATCAATGACCCAGGTGTCGACATTATGTCTATTATTATGGCTAATAACCTACCACTTGAATTCCCAGATACAGTTTTGAGATCGCTAGATTCAATACCAGAAGAAGTAACTAGTGCAGATATTGGAGGCAGAATGGATATTCGTGATCTTCAAACAGTGACGATTGATGGAGAAGATGCGAAAGATCTTGATGATGCAATTACAATATCTAAGAATGGTGATAAATACACATTAGGTGTTCATATTGCAGATGTTACGAATTATGTGAGAGAAGGAGAACCGCTTGATGTGGAAGCACTTAAGCGAGGCACAAGTGTCTATCTAGTAGATCGTGTAATACCGATGTTACCACATAAGTTGTCTAACGGAATCTGCTCTTTGAATGCGGGAGTAGACCGTTTAGCATTAAGTTGCTTTATGGATATTGATCAAAAAGGTAATGTTGTAGGTCATAAGATTGCAGAAACTGTTTTACGTGTAGATCGTAGAATGAGCTATACTAGTGTTAAGAAGATTCTAGAGGATAAAGATGAAGCAGAGATAGCAGAATATAAAGAGTTGATTCCGATGTTTGAATTAATGCAGGAATTAGCAACGCTGCTTCGTGATAAGAGACACAAACGAGGGTCAATCGATTTCGATTTCCCAGAAAGCAAGATTATCTTAGACGAAAAGGGTAAACCAATAGAAATTAAAGCATATGAAAGAAATTCTGCTACTAAGATTATCGAAGATTTCATGTTGTTAGCAAATGAAACTATTGCTGAAGATTATTTCTGGCAAGAGATCCCGTTTGTTTATCGTACCCATGAGAATCCTGACTCAGAGAAGATTCAGAAACTAGGTATCTTCATCAATAATTTTGGCTATAGTATTAAGATAGGTCAAGATGAAATCCATCCGAAAGAACTACAAAAGTTACTATCTAAGATAGAAGGAACACCAGAAGAGGCTTTGATTAGTCGTCTAACATTACGATCTATGAAACAAGCAAAATACACGGTTTCAAATGAGGGTCATTTTGGTTTATCAACAAAATACTATTGTCATTTTACTTCCCCAATTCGTCGATACCCTGATTTACAGATTCACAGAATTATCAAAGAGAATCTGAGAGGTAAGTTGAATGAAAAGAGGATTTCTCATTATAATCGTATATTACCTGAAGTATCAAAACATTCAAGTTTGACGGAACGCCGTGCGGATGAATCAGAAAGAGAAGTTGAAAAACTAAAGAAAGTAGAATACATGAAGCAATACATTGGTGAATGCTTCGAAGGTGTAATCTCTGGTATCACTACTTGGGGTATGTATGTAGAATTACCTAATACCGTTGAAGGTATGGTTCGTGTTAACAGTATGGAAGGTGATTATTATTATTACGATGAAGAGCACTATATGATGATTGGTGAACATACGAAGAAGATGTATAAACTTGGACAAAAGGTAACTATAGAAGTAGTTGGTTGTGATCGAGCTTTACGTACTATTGATTTTGAATTAGTAGAAGATGATAGTATTGAAGAAGATCATGATGAAATTAATGAGAAAGCAATTATGGATCTAGTACACAAAGACGATTCAGTAAAGGAAACTGCACAGTAGGGGATTCTTGCAGTCGATAAGATTTTTAGATTGTTTAATAATAGTTTGGAAAGGATAAGTATAAGTATGTCAAAAGAGAGTATTAAGCAAATTGCAAATAACAAAAAAGCATACTTTGATTATTTTATTGAGGATAAATATGAAGCGGGTATTGTTCTTCATGGAACAGAAGTAAAGTCACTTCGTATGGGTAAATGTAGTGTGAAAGAATCCTTTATTCGTGTAGAAAAGGGAGAGCTTTACATCTATAATATGCATATAAGTCCATATGAAAAAGGAAACATATTCAACAAAGACCCTTTGCGTATTAAGAAATTGCTTCTTCATAAGTATGAGATCAATAAGATCAGTGGTCAAATGCAACAAAAGGGATATACAATTGTACCTTTAAGTGTTTATCTTAAGGGAAGTCTTGTTAAGATGGAAATCGGCTTAGCAAGAGGTAAAAAATTATATGATAAGCGACAAGATATTTCGAAGAAGGACCAACGTCGTGAAGCTGAGAAAGATTTTAAGATTAAGAATCTGAATTAGTCTTTAATGTTGAGAATGCTATGAAATTATGACTGTTACATAGATAAATAATATTTATGTAATAGTCATTTTATAGTTTTATTACAAGATTTTGATGCGAGGGTAGGATATCTGGAGGTACATAATGATAGATAGAGAAAACTTTATTAATATTAATTTTCTTAAGAAAGAGATATTCACTGGAAGTTTGAATGGAATGAGATATAGACTTAAAAAAGAAGTTACAGAGGGGGATGAGCCTATAACATCGCTTTTGGTAAGCATATGGCCACATCCATATAATTTTGCTAGTACAGAGGATAGTTTAAAAATAAGCAAAGAATTTGAATTTACCAAAGAGGGAGTCAAAGAAGCAGCAGATTGGTTAAATCAATCGTACATAGAGAAAAGGGAATATTGGAAGCAAGCATGTATATGGAATGTATTAAGAGAATAATGGTCAGTAATATATTGGTATAAATTACAGACCTCTTGACAAAACTATTATCATGTTATATTATAATTACACGTCTGTTTACCAGCTATATCGAAAGATACATTCTATGTAATAGAATATTAATTTCGGGGTTGTACTGGTTTCGACGGGGGTTTTGAAGTTGTGGAAGCCATTCGTGGACTAGGACCACGTAAAAACTTAGAATTAAATATAAACGCAGACGAAAATTTAGCGTACGCTGCCTAGCGGCAGCTGTCGACCTTAAGCCACTCGCTGCTTAAGGACTCGGCATCAAACTTGCGAGGCACTTTGTCTTCAAAGCTTTGAGAAGATAAAAGAAACATGAAGCTACCAAAGCTAATAGCCTGTTAGCCGGCGATTAGTAGAGGGAACAGCAAACTTCGGGTTTGCATAAAAGACTGACTGTAATGGGAGATGCTACAATGAATGGGCTTTCGGACAGGGGTTCGATTCCCCTCAGCTCCATCTATTGTATCCACGTACATGTTAAGATCAAATCTCTAGTAGATTTCGATGTACTCTGGATAAACAACTACTTTATAAACATAAGTCTTGATGATTCGTTTTTGTTCATCAAGGCTTTTGTTTTTTATATCCATATCATTATCCATATTTGATCTAAGTAGTTCTTTACTTGGAATCTGAAGCTTTTCACATTGCTTTTTAGTATAATCGATTCTATCAATAATATCAATCCTAAATGCTTCAAGCTCATTCAAAGCTTGCTTTGTCGATGGTGTAGAGATACCGTTCATTATTGCCTCTACAATATTATTAATCTTTTCTTCAACATTTTCAATTTCTTGTTAAGTTCTTTTAATTCATTAGGAGCAGATTTAGCAAAATCCATCATCCCCTTATGAATGATTTCAATAATTTTATCTAAACCACCATCAGATAATTCTCTATCGAGAGCATCTATTACAATTGCTTCAACAAGATCTTTTCTAATATCTTTAGCGTCACATTCTTTCTTCGCTTTACGAGTATTACACTTATATGTAACTCTAGCTGTTTTGCTACGTCCACTTTTATTCTTGTTTCCACACATACTTCCGCCACATTTTCCACAGTAAATTAAGCCACTTAACAAGTAGCATTCTTTAGCTTTAGCTTGTCCACCAGCTTTTAATTTTCTTTCATCGTATGTTTTATTAACCTTATCCCATAACTCATCTGAAACAATTCTAGGGACTCCATCTGGTATTTTAATTATGTCATCACCAGCGATATCCTTTTTTACTCCGTTTTCAATGATTCGCTTTTCTTTACCATAAACATATACTACCTTATACTTTTCATTACATACAAGAGTATCTGGTCCAACGTCAAAACCAAAAGCTGGCTTTCCACCAGTGTGCTTACATTCGAGCGCATTCTCTTTTAAACCTTTATGCTATTGGGTTTGAAAATAGAAAAGTTAGAGGTACAAAACACAGAAAATTTGAGCATATAGGAATTATTATTGTGCAGGAAAAACGGATCAAGAAGATTGGGAATCACTTGTTAAGTTATAATGGACTATCAGGGGGATAAGCATCAAAGAGTAGAAGTAAGAAACTTTGTCAATAGATTACACCATCTTATTCATGGCAATGTTGAAACTTATAAAGAATGGTGTAATACAAACGAAAGACCTAAAAACGAATGTTGGCACGATAGTAATATAAATTAGGATTTGTGTAAGGAATTTTTTAGAAATTTAAATAAGTATAAGCACCAAGCAAACATAGTAACACCTCCCATAGATATTCTATGCTAATTTGTGGGAAGTATGCAGGAATGAAATAAGAATAAATTGATAGTTTAGTTAACTAAGGAACATTGAAAACTGAATATTGATAGTTGGTGAAATAACTGGTATTATTTAATATACTGAGAAATTGGAATTGAACAAATTTGAATTTGGAGATGAAAAAGTTATGGGCAGAATTGTAGCAATTGGTGGTGGCGATTTAATGTCAACAGAAGGTTTAAACAAGTACGCAATAAGTATATCACGAACAAATACACCAAAGCTTTTGTTTATTGGAACTGCAAGTGAAGATGCAGAGGGGTATATACAGAATATTCATGTAGTATTCGAAAAAATGAATTGCGAAGTAAAAGAATTGTCATTAACGAAGTTAACGTATAATAATCAACAGATAGATGATTTACTTGCATGGGCAGATTTAATATATGTTGGTGGTGGAGATACTCGCAGTATGATGGATACATGGAAAAAATATAATCTGGATATAAAATTACAGAATATCTATGATAAAGATAGTGCGGTTCTTATGGGGATTAGTGCAGGGGCAATTTGTTGGTTCTATTGTGGACATAGTGATAGCGAAGCTTTTTCAAAGAAGGAAAATTGGGAATACATATTTGTGTATGGAATGCTTGATATACATCATTATGCTCTTTGTCCACATTATAATGAAGAGGGAAGAGATAGTTTTGATATAATGTTGAATGATAAAGATATTGTGGGAGTAGCCTTAGAGAACGAAACAGCTTTTGTAGATAATAATGGAGAAATATCATTTATAAAATCAAGAGTTGATGCGAATGCATATTGGATAAAATATGTGAATCATTCTTTAGAAAAAGTTCCTGTTACATTCAGATAAATTCCAGTTTATCGGTGAGTTAAAATAATTGAATACATATACCAAAACTACTAACTATCAATATGAAGTTGGTAGTTTTTTTATCGAGGTAAATTGATATTTTGAGAATGAAAATAAATTGGAGGAAATGAAATATGAAATGTAGAATTTGTGGAAATACAGAAGTTGGTATGTACAAAGAAGTTAGAAGTTTGATCGCAGAAATGGGTATTACAAAAGAAGATATTCAAAAGGAAATTAAAGCCACGATCGATAGCTATATCGTAAGCGCCTTATTTTAGGGTATATTTTCAAATTAAATAACCTAGCCTATAATTAAGTAAGGAAATGAGCTCATTTTACTCCTGTATTTTGGAGAAATGAGAGCATTTCACTCTACTTTGGAGGTTTTATACTTATGGGCAAGTATCATAAACAAGATGAAATTTATAAGATAGTAATGGATTGCCGTACAAGCGGATTGTCTGATTTTCAATGGTGTAAGGCAAACGGAATTAATCCTTCATCGCTATATAGGTGGGTAGAAAAGCTTAAATCTACGGGGCGTGATATCCCCGATAAGGTAAAAGGATCTGTCGTTAAGAACCTCCCGCAGGAAGTGGTTAAGCTTGAAGTTTCACCTACTAATAGTCAGCATACTATAGCTACGGAACGAAATACTCCCATCTCAACCACTTTTGCAAACAGTTCAGTTCCTGTTATGGAAATCACGGTTGGTGAATTAACGACTAGATTTACCAATGATGTAAATCCCGAACTTTTAAAAGTAACACTTCTCTGCTTAGGTAACCTTGGAGGTGCCTATGTTAGGTGACATCACTATTGCTAACAACATATATATTATCACAGGGTATACGGACATGAGAAAGTCTATCGATGGTCTATGTTCTATCATTGTTCAGCAGTTACATAATGAACCAGACAAGAGTTCCGTATATCTCTTTTGTGGCAAACGCTGTGATCGTATTAAACTTATTCTTAAAGAGCCAGATGGAATGGTTCTTTTGTACAAAAGACTTGATGTTGTACGTGGGAGATTTAGGTGGCCACGTAATGCAAATGAGGTAAAAAATATCACATGGCAACAGTTCGACTGGTTAATGTCAGGACTTGATATTGAACAACAAAAAGCGATTATTCCCAAGTAAATATCAGTCATAATAATGTATTAAAACCTTGAAAATACTGGATTTTTCAGGGTTTTTATGCTATAATAATACTATCAAAACTAAGGAGAACTACAGTGGCTGCATCTAGTAAAGATATGCTTGTTATCGAGTTAAAAGATACGATAAATACTCTAAATAAAACCATAGAAATTCTGAATGAGAACTTAGCAAAAAAAGATGAACGCATTAATGATTTAATGATGCAGATTCAAAATCTTGCTAAGTCTATGTATAGTTCCAAAAGTGAGCGACGTATCGATATCTTTGATGGACAGTTAAGTCTTTTCGAAGAACTTGAAGAGCCAGAAACACCTGTAGAAGTTATCGAAGCGGAAGATATTACTGTTAAGTCCCACAGTCGTAAGAAAAAACCTACTCTAGATGAACAGTTTAAACATTTACCTGCTGAAATAGTTGAAGTAGATTCCTTATCTGACGAGGATAAGCAGTGCCCTATATGTGGAACTGGAATGGTACGAATAGGTAGAGAATACTTACGTACTGAGATTCAGATAACACGCCAGGTAGTTAAAAAGATTGATTATTATGCTGTTAGTTATGAATGTCCGGAATGTAAAGATACAGAGGAACCGCAGTTTATCAAAGATATAGGTAACGGTGCTCTGATTCCTCATAGTTATATTTCAGAATCGTTAATGACAGACATTATATATAATAAGTTTTGCATGTATTTACCACTAAATCGTCAGGAAGCTGATTTTGCACGTATGAATGCTCCAATCAGTCGAAATGCAATGGCTCATGGTGTTATACATGTAGCAGAAAACTATTTTTCACCTGTATTTGATTTCTTTCACAGAGAACTGCTTAAACGTCAGTTTATTATGATGGATGAAACACCTACACAAGTTCTAAAAGAAAAAGGCCGTAGGGCACAGAGCAAATCGTATCTGTGGATAGTTAGGTCGGGATCAGATGGACTTAATCCAATCATTCTCTATAACTACACTCCAACAAGAGCAGGTGAAAATGCAAAGAAGTTCCTTAAGGGTATGAATCCAGGATATTATCTAATGACAGATGCCTATCAAGGATATAATAAATTATCCGAAGCAAAGCGTTGTTGCTGCTATGCACACATTAGAAGATATTTTATAGAAGCCATTCCCAAGGGCAGTGAAAAGGATTTCACACACTTAGCAGTACAAGGAGTTTTATATTGTAATAAACTGTTTGATTATGAACGACAGTATAAAGAAAAAGGGTTATCATACAAGCAGATACATAACAGACGTCTCAAGGATCAAAAACCTATAATTGAGGCTTTTTCGTCATGGGCTTCCATGGCTGATCCAGGAAGTAATAGCAAACTTAAGAAAGCGCTTAATTATGTTATAAATCGCAGGGATCTATTAACACCCTACCTCGAAGATGGGCGCTGTAGTTTGAGTAATAACATCACC
>ERZ781271.51-NODE-51-length-38602-cov-12.366280_pt1 | contig 38602 bp, 34 predicted proteins | sample MGYA00375849_ERZ781271 | MGnify/ENA primary metagenome ERZ781271 (study PRJEB29790, sample SAMN06051245) | human gut metagenome | host: Homo sapiens | place: USA: Cincinnati, Ohio | collected 2013-06-10 | study: EMG produced TPA metagenomics assembly of the Gut... | reverse complement strand
AACAGGCCCTTATAGGGCCAGAACAAGCCACCGGCTAAGCCGGTGGTTCTGACTTGGTAGGGAAAATTAGTATACCGATAAAATAGATATACTCACTCATACAAAATAAGAGGTTTTTGTTTGATTTATAAACTTGTAAGCCGCTCTTGATTTTTGTATAATCAAATTAGGAGGGCGGTCGTATGTTCAGCTATGAAAATATTCAAAAGTTAAATAATTTGGAATTACTTGTTTATGATTATGTTATTAAGAATAAACAGGTAGTAAGATATATGACAGTAAGAGATTTAGCGGCGGCAGTACATGTTTCAACGTCAACGGTTATTCGGTTTTGTAAAAAGCTTGGGTGCGATGGCTACTCAGAGTTTCGTGTGAAGTTTAAATTATACTTAAATGAGCAAAGTAGTCGCCAGTCAAAAGATGATATTGAGGAATTGCAACATTATTTTAAAAGTGTAGAGACAACTGCATGGGAACAGGTGATGAATGATGCTGTTCAGATGATTAGAGATGCAAAAAGAGTAATCTTTGTAGGGGTTGGAACCTCTGGAATCCTTGGTAAATATGGAGCAAGATTTTTCTCTAATGTAGGAAAATTTGCACAGAGTATTGATGATCCTTATTATCCGGTCTTAGAAGATATTCTCGACAATACAGTGATTATTGCATTATCTGTTTCAGGTGAAGTGAGTGAAGTAATCCGTATGATCAATGAATTCAAACAGCATAATTGTAAAATCTTAAGCATTACCAATAAAAATTCATGCACACTTGCTAAAATATCAGATTTGAATCTGTCGTATTTTATAGAAGAGCAAAAAGTTGGCGGTGAATTAAACGTTACTACGCAGGTTCCTGTGTTATTCTTAATTGAAACCTTAGCTCGCAGTATTAAATAAGGTCAATAAATAAAGCAGATACAACATAGATATAATAGTGTTGTATCTGCTTTTTGCTATAGTTTCTAAGTCTTATGAGGTATAAAAAACATGTTGTTTCTTTGGTGTAACAAATTACAAATACATGGAACACAAATCAGAAGCTCCTAAGAGTATAGTAAGGAAGTTTTGATTCATGATATACTTAACTCAAGTTACTAAAGGAGGATATTTCAATGGCAATTGATTATAGTATCACTGCGAAAGCATTGGTAAAGGAATTAGGCGGAGATGAGAATATTAAGAACGTAACTCATTGTGCCACAAGATTACGTTTTATATTAAAAGACGCGAAGAATATTAATACGGATACTGTAAAGAAGATTCCTGGAGTCATTACGACAGTAGAAGCAGGAGGACAATATCAGGTAAGAAGGTAGTAGCGAACCAGCTCAAAAAGTAGGGGTAGTCAGCAGGATAATTGATGTAATATCAAGTATTTTTGCACCATTTTTATATACACTTGCAGCATGTGGTATCTTACAAGGTATTCTTGGGGTACTAGTAGCAATGAATGTAATGGATACAAGCTGGGGAACATATAAGATTTTGAACTTTATCTCTTGGACAGCGTTTACATTCTTACCTGTGTTGATTGCTGTAACTGCATCAAAGAAATTTAAAGTAAATGAATTTATTGGTATAGTAATAGCATGTGCATTAGTTAGTCCAGATTATATCGCAATGGTGAATGCAGGTGAATCACTAACATTCTTAGGAATCAAAGTTCAGATGCTTAGTTATACATCTACAGTTATTCCAATTATTCTAGCAATTTGGATTACATCTTATGTACAGAGATTTTTTGATCAGAAATTACCGATAGTAATTAGAAACCTATTCACACCGATGTTTACAATTGCAATTATGGTACCATTAACATTACTAGTATGTGGTCCATTAGGAAATATGGTAGGTGGAGCAATTGGTGATGTATATAATTCCTTATATGATTTAAGTCCAATTGTTGCGGGTGTTGTTGTTGGTGGATTATGGGAAGTACTGGTTATCTTCGGCGTGCACTGGGGAATCACTCCGGTTACAGTTGGTAATTATGCTTCTCTTGGATACGATACATTCACAGGTATTCAAGGATCTGCCGTATTCTCACAGGCAGGTGCAGCTTTAGGAGTATTCTTCCGTACGAAAGATAAAGAATTAAAACAAGTTTCACTTCCAGCAGCAATTACAGGATTGTTTGGAATCACGGAACCAGCAATCTATGGTGTTAATTTAAGATTAAAGACACCAATGATTTGTGGTTGTATAGCTGGAGCCGTGGGTGGTGGTATAGCTGGTGCTTTCCATGCATATTCATGGAGTTATAACATGCCAGGTATAGCAACATTGCCAGCATATTTTAAAGAAGGATATATGTCAAACTTCCTAGGTTACGTTATATCAATTATTATATCATTCGTACTAGCAATGGTGCTTACTATGATTGTAGGTTTTAAAGAAGATAAAGAAGAAGTAAAAAAAGATACAAAAGTAAAATCAAAAGAAGAATCAAAAAAAGATACAAAAGTAGAATCAAAAGAAGAAGTAAAAACGTCACAACCTGCAGAAGTATCTGTAACAGCTAAGAAGATGAGAATTAATTCACCTCTAAGTGGTAAAGTTATTGCCCTTACTGATGTGAGTGATGATGCGTTCTCTAGTGAAGCTATGGGTAAGGGCGCAGCTATAATACCGAATGAAGGAAAAGTCTATGCACCTTTTGATGGAACAGTAGCAGCACTTTTTCCAACAGGACATGCAATTGGTCTTATGTCTGACTCTGGGGAAGAATTACTAATTCATATTGGAATCGATACAGTAGGAATGGGCGGAAAAGGTTTTGAGGTACATGTGTCACAAAACGATAGAGTGAAAAAGGGTCAGCTCTTAATCACATTCTCTTTGGAAGAGATTCAAAAAGCAGGTTTTGAAACGACAACAATGGTGATTGTATCTAACACAGAAGAGTTTAAGAGTGTAGAATCATTGGCAGTTTCAAACGTGGTACAAGGTCAAGAATTGTTAGAAATTCAGAAATAGAGGTGCGTGAATATGTTATCAGATAAATTTCTCTGGGGCGGTGCGGTAGCCGCCCACCAGGTAGAAGGTGGTTGGAACAAAGGTGGCAAAGGAGTTAGCATCGTAGATGTTCTTACTGGGGGTACTCATGGAATAGATCGCAAGATAACAGATGGCGTGTTAGAAGATTGCTATTACCCAAATCATGAAGCGGTAGATTTTTATGGACATTACAAGGAAGATGTGAAATTGTTTGCAGAAATGGGATTCAAATGCTTCCGAACGTCTATTGCTTGGACTCGTATCTTTCCAAAGGGTGATGAAAAAGAGCCAAACAAAGAAGGATTACAGTTTTATGATGACTTATTTGATGAATTGATTAAATACGGAATCGAACCAGTAATTACATTATCGCATTTTGAAATGCCATATCATCTAGTAAAAGAGTACGGTGGTTGGAAAAACCGAAAGTTAATCGAATTCTTTGTACATTATGCCAAAGTGGTTATGGAACGTTATAAAGATAAAGTTAAGTACTGGATGACATTTAATGAAATCAATAACCAGAAAAATTATGAATATCCGTTATTCGGTTATGTAAACTCAGGTGTAATTTTCAATCAAGAAGAAAATCCAGAAGAGTGTATGTATCAAACAGTACACCATGAATTAGTTGCAAGTGCCTTAGTTGTTAAAGAGGGACATAAGATTAATCCAGATTTTCAGATTGGTTGCATGCTTGCTTGTGTGCCGTTATATCCGTATTCTTGTAATCCAGAAGATATGATGTATTCTTTAGAATCGATGCATGATAGATATTTATTTGGAGATGTTCATGTTCGTGGAGAATATCCTTCCTATGCTTATAAAGAATGGGAACGAAAAGGGTATCATATTCATATGGAGCCGGAAGATGCGAAGATTTTGAAAGAAGGTATCGTAGACTATATCGGACTTAGTTATTATATGACTAATGCAGTGAAGGCAGATGCGGTGGTGCAAGGGAATGGGTTAGATGGGTTCCCTGGAAGCGTTCCTAACCCTTATGTTAAGGCTTCTGACTGGGGGTGGCAGATTGATCCAATCGGTCTTAGATATGCACTAAATCTACTATATGAGCGTTACCAGAAACCCCTTTTCATCGTGGAAAATGGATTTGGTGCGATAGATACACCAGATGAACAAGGATATGTGAAAGATGATTATCGTATTGAATATCTTAAGAACCATATTATCGAGATGAAGAAGGCAGTTGAACTTGATGGGATATACCCCTTGGGGCTGCATTGATTGTATCTCCTTTACTACAGGAGAGATGAAGAAACGTTACGGTTTCATCTATGTGGATAAAGACAATGATGGTAATGGAACTTTGAATCGAAGTAAGAAGAAGTCTTTTGAGTGGTTTAAACGTGTTATTGAAACCAATGGCGAAGATTTATAAGAAAAAATTAATTAAGGGATATGCTGTATAAGTATATCCCATTTTGTGAATAAGTGGGAGAATTTGAAGGATATACAGGAATAATATTAGAAATTGTACAAAATTAAATACTGGGGAAAAATTACTGGATTTTTATCTGAAATAGTGATATATATATTGGTATAGATTCATTATTTGACAACAGGGTTGTCACTACATCATTCTGTGTATACAATATACAATGCACAATACACAGTACACATACAATAGTTCATATAAGGAGGACAAAAGATATGTTAAAAAAAGAACAATGGGAAGGATTTAAAGGAAGACTTTGGAAAGAAGAAGTTAATACAAGAGATTTTATTCAAAACAATTACAAACCATATGATGGTGATTCTTCATTCTTAGCAGATCCTACAGAAGCAACTAATAAACTTTGGGGTAAACTTCAAGAACTTCAAAAAGAAGAAAGAGCTAAAGGTGGCGTGCTTGATATGGATACTGACATTGTATCTGGAATCACATCACATGGCCCAGGATATATTGATGAATCTGCTAAAGATCTTGAAAAAGTAGTTGGTTTACAAACAGATAAACCTTTAAAGAGAGCATTCATGCCATATGGTGGTATCAAGATGGCAGAAGAAGCTTGTTCAACATACGGATATGAACCAAATAAAGAACTTCACAAAATATTTACAGAATATCATAAAACACATAATCAAGGAGTTTTTGACGTATATACTCCAGAAATCAGACAAGCTCGTCGTAACAAAATTATAACAGGACTTCCTGACACATATGGTCGTGGTCGTATTGTAGGTGATTATAGAAGAGTTGCTCTTTACGGTATTGATTTCTTAATGGAAGAAAAAGCAAAAGATCATGCAAACTGTGGTGACGGAACAATGACAGATGAAATTATCCGTCAAAGAGAAGAAATCTTCAATCAATATAGAGCATTAGCAGATATGAAGAAAATGGCTGCTTCTTATGGCTATGATATTTCTGAACCAGCTAAGAATGCAAGAGAAGCTGTACAATGGTTATACTTTGGTTATCTAGCAGCTGTTAAGACTCAAAACGGTGCAGCTATGAGTGTTGGTCGTATCTCAACATTCCTTGATATCTATATCCAAAGAGATTTAGAGAACGGAACTCTAACAGAAGATGAAGCACAAGAACTTATTGACCATATGGTAATGAAATTCAGAATGGTTAAGTTCGCAAGAGTTCCTTCATACAATCAATTATTCTCAGGTGATCCAGTATGGGCTACACTTGAAGTTGCAGGTATGGGTGTTGATGGTCGTTCAATGGTTACTAAGACTGACTTCAGATTCCTTCATACACTTGAAAACATGGGACCTTCACCAGAACCAAACTTAACAGTACTTTACTCACCAAACTTACCAGAGAACTTTAAGAAGTACGCTGCTGAGATTTCAATCAATACAAGTTCAGTACAATATGAAAACGATGATGTTATGAAACCAGTATGGGGCGATGACTACTCAATCTGCTGTTGTGTATCTGCAACACAAACAGGTAAGGAAATGCAATTCTTCGGTGCAAGAGCTAACCTTGCTAAGTGTTTATTATACGCTATCAATGGTGGTGTAGATGAAAAAACATTAGTTCAAGTTGGACCTGAATACAAACCAATCACTTCTGAATACTTAGACTATGATGAAGTAATGAAGAAATATGATGTAATGATGGATTGGTTAGCAGGAATTTATGTTAATTCACTTAATATCATTCAATACATGCATGATAAATATTACTATGAAGCAGCTGAGATGGCTCTTATCGATACAGATGTAAGACGTACATTCGCAACTGGTATTGCAGGATTCTCTCATGTTGTAGATTCACTTAGTGCTATCAAATATGCTAAAGTTAAAACAATCCGTAATGAAGACGGTATCGTAGTAGACTATGATGTTACTGGTGACTTCCCAAGATACGGTAACGATGATGATCGTGCAGATGACATCGCTGTTGAATTACTTCGTACATTCCTTACTAAGCTTAAGAAACGTCACACTTACAGAGATTCTGAGCCAACAACTTCAATCTTAACGATTACTTCAAACGTAGTTTACGGTAAAGCTACAGGATCTATGCCAGACGGACGTAAAGCTGGAGAACCATTAGCACCAGGAGCAAACCCAAGTTACGGTGCAGAAGATTCAGGACTTCTTGCTTCATTAAACTCAGTTGCTAAGCTTCCATATGAATGGGCACTTGATGGTATCTCTAATACTCAAACAATCAACCCAGAAGCATTAGGACATGACGAAGGAGAAAGAGTAACAAGCCTTGTTAACGTTCTTGACGGATATTTTGCACAAGGTTCACATCACCTTAACGTTAATGTATTTGGTAAAGAAAAATTAATTGATGCTATGGAACATCCAGAAAAAGAAGAATATGCTAACTTCACAATCAGAGTTTCTGGTTATGCTGTTAAGTTCATCGATCTTACTAAAGAACAACAAATGGATGTTATCTCAAGAACATTCCATGGTACTATGTAATACTAAGACTTCAATGGATATCGTTTAGTAATGTTAGAAAGCATTGCCAAAGTTAATCTATTATTAGTAAGTTAATTTATTTGGCGGGTAGATACTGTTATGCAGTTTTACCTGCCATTATTTGAAAGGGGCGAAAAACATGGGACTTATTCATTCTTTTGAAAGTTTTGGTTCTGTTGATGGACCTGGAGTACGATATGTATTTTTTCTTCAAGGATGTCATATGAGATGCAAGTACTGTCATAACCCGGATACGTGGGATATGAAGGGTGGAATAGATATGACGGCATCTGAGGCTTTCGAGAAAGCTTATAGATACCGTACGTATTGGAAAGAAAAAGGTGGCATAACTGTAAGTGGTGGAGAAGCTCTTTTACAGATTGATTTTGTCACTGAGTTATTTAAGATTGCAAAACAAAATGGAGTGAACACGGTGCTTGATACATCGGGTAATTCATTCACAAGGGAAGAACCTTTCTTTGGCAAGTTTAATGAGTTAATGAAATATACGGACTTGTTCATGCTTGACCTTAAGCAAATTGATGACAAAAAGCATAAAGAGCTTACTGGTTGGAGTAATGTGAATATACTTGATATGGCACAGTATCTATCAGAGCAAGGAAAAGCAATGTGGATTAGACACGTATTAGTACCAGGAATCACAGATTCACAAGAAGATCTAACTAAGCTTGGTGAATTTGTGAAAACATTAAAATCGGTAAAACGATTTGAGGTACTACCATATCATACACTCGGTCTATTCAAGTGGGAACAATTAGGAAAAGAGTATCCGTTATCAGATGTGAGACCACCTTCAAAAGAATCTATTGCAAAGGCTAATGAAATTTTGGAAACGGAACGTTATACAGGGTATCTAAAGTAGATTAATGGGCTATAATGGAATATAGATTATGACAATAGATTTTGCAATACGTAAGAGCGATACAAAGTATAGAGCAGTGTAATTGATAAAAATGCAATCAATTACGCTGCTCTATTGAGTTTAAGAGTAGGAGTATGGTAATATATTCACAAAATTTAAGAATATGTGATATAATACAACAAAAAGTAATTTTAAAAATAAAATGTTTAGGAGGTTGTTTATGGAATATGTAATAGGTTTATTAACACCATTTATAGGAACGACATTAGGAGCCGGTTGCGTACTCTTTATGAAGAATAAGATTAAAGATGGTGTTCAAAGAGCATTACTTGGATTTGCATCAGGTGTAATGATTGCAGCATCGGTTTGGTCCTTACTAATACCATCAATTAATATGGCGGAGAATATGGGTAAATTATCCTTTGTTCCTGCAGTTGTGGGCTTTTTCATAGGAATAGCATTTCTGTTTATATTGGATCAAATTATACCCCATCTTCATTTGAATGAGAAGGCTCCCGAAGGTCCAAAATCAACATTAAGTAATACGATTATGCTTGTATTAGCAGTGACACTTCATAATATCCCAGAAGGTATGGCTGTAGGTGTAATATTTGCAGGTCTTTTAGGCGATAATGGAAGCGTTACAATGGCATCTGCCTTCGCGTTATCAATAGGTATCGCGATTCAGAATTTCCCAGAAGGTGCTATTATTTCACTCCCATTAAGAGCAGAAGGGAATAGTAAGAGAAAATCATTTGCTTATGGAATGTTATCTGGAGTTGTTGAACCAATCGCTGCAGCAATTACATTATTAATGTCAAATGTGATTTCATCAGCATTACCATATTTCTTATCCTTTGCCGCTGGTGCTATGATCTATGTTGTAATCGAAGAATTGCTTCCAGAAGCATCAAAAGATGAGAAAACAGATATCTGCACATGGGGATTCGCAGTAGGATTTGCGATTATGATGGTTCTAGATGTTGCTCTTGGATAATACATTATAAAAGTTGAAAACAATAATGATAATTTTTATTATTTTTATATTGAATAAAAACTGGTAATGTGGTAGAATATAGTTAAGTTAGATAGAACTAACTGAATAAATCATTTGAACTCCTTCTACTTTGAAATTGGACCAAGGTAGAAGGATAACTTCAAAGAAAGGTGAGACTATGAATTATTTAGAGATTGAAAAAGTAATTGGAAGAGAGATAATAGATTCCCGCGGGAACCCTACAGTAGAAGCAGAAGTATATTTGGTAGATGGAACAATTGGAAGAGGAGCAGCACCTAGTGGAGCATCTACTGGTGAATTTGAAGCATTAGAATTACGTGATGGAGATAAGAATCGTTTTGGAGGAAAAGGTGTATCTAGAGCGGTAGAGAATATTAATAGTATTATAAATGATGTACTATGTGGTATGGATGCATCTGATACTTATGCTATTGACCGCGCTATGATCGAAGCAGATGGTACAAAAGATAAATCAAAACTTGGTGCGAATGCAATACTTGCAACATCAATTGCATGTGCTAGAGCAGCTGCAATTTCACTAGATATTCCTCTATACCGTTTCTTAGGTGGAGTAAATGGTAATAGACTTCCTGTTCCAATGATGAATATTATTAATGGTGGAGCACATGCTGCTAATACAGTAGATGTTCAAGAATTCATGATTATGCCAGCTGGTGCAGCAAGCTTTAAAGAAGCTTTACGCTGGTGTACTGAAGTATTCCATGCATTAGGAGCATTATTAAAGAGCAAAGGTCTTGCAACTGGCGTTGGTGATGAAGGTGGTTATGCACCAGATCTTGCAAGTGATGAAGAGGCGATAGAAATTATTCTTGAAGCTGTTAAGATAGCTGGATATGAACCAGGCAAAGATTTCGTACTTGCAATGGATGCAGCATCTAGTGAGTGGAAGACAGGAACTAAAGGTGAGTACTTACTTCCAAAGAGCGGTAAGAAGTTTACTTCTGCTGAATTAGTTGAACATTGGAAGAAATTATGTGAGAAATATCCAATCTATTCTATTGAAGACGGACTTGATGAAGAAGATTGGGATGGCTGGAAACATATGACTGAAGAACTTGGAGATAAGATACAACTTGTAGGTGATGATCTTTTCGTAACTAATACAGAAAGATTACAAAAAGGAATCTCAATGGGATGTAGTAATTCAATCTTAATTAAATTAAATCAGATTGGTTCTGTCTCAGAAACTCTAGAAGCAATTAAGATGGCACATAAAGCTGGTTATACAGCAATTTCATCTCATCGTTCTGGTGAAACAGAAGATACTACAATTGCTGATTTAGCTGTAGCATTGAATACATGCCAGATTAAAACTGGAGCACCAAGTAGAAGTGAACGTGTTGCCAAATACAATCAACTTTTACGTATTGAAGAAGAATTAGGAGCAGCAGCAGTATATCCTGGTTTCGGAGCTTTTTAATAGTATTCAATAATAGTTATAAGTTTAAATAAAAACCAAATATAAATCTATAAAAAAAAGCAATGTAACGAAGATGAATTTTTGTTTACATTGCTTTTTTATGTTTTGTAGAAAGATTTTTCTGTTGAAGATGAACTATTTGATACTATCATCTGATTTTAGTAGATTAAATTAAACAATTCACTTAAAGAATTGATTTCATAATAATTTTCTGTATTAATTCCATCAACTTGATTACGATTGATGAACACAGGCGTAAAACCAAAATTCTTAGCTCCAAGAACATCTGCAGCAAAACTATCGCCAACGAAGAAGACATCTTCTTTTGAAATCGTATCATTATTATTGCTTATCTCATTTGAGACAATTTGAAAGAAATCTTTGTTCGGTTTCTTCACTTTGTAATCTGCACTAAAATATGTATTAACGAAATATTTATCCAAATCATATTGTCTTAGAAATCTTTGCATAACGTTCTTTTTGAAAATACAGTTACTTAATAGATAAATAGGAATACCTAACGAATTTAGTTTTTCTAATGTTGAGATAGTGTCATTGAATAACTCGGTAGAATTCATTGCAAGTGCACAATGATATTGGATTTCTTCAATTGACCAATTCACTTTAAAACCATATTTTTTTTGAAAATCTAAAAGTTCTTCTTCGAATGGTAGCTCAGAATAATCTTCACTTCTTTTGTCATAAAGGTTTTTCCAATAGGTATTAGCATAATCTAAGAATTCTTCTTTATCAGTACCATCTAATAGAATATATTCATATAAATACAATAAGCCAGAAGTAAAATCAAATATAATATCATGAACCAATGTCTCGAATAAGTCAAAGACAATTACTTTTGCTTTTGCCATAATAATATCTCCTTATAAAGTTCGATTTATTACTTGCCTCCAGGTTTCGCCAATGTACGCTACTGAAGGCGAGTTCAAATTGGCGTTGTCAAGTTAAGTACATTATACATGAAACAACGAAATGTCACTAGCGAAATTTGAAATAACTGTTAAGAACAATTATGGCTGTTGAATCATGAAAAGAAGATGTAACAATTGACATTACATCAGAAACGAAGTAGAATGTATGGAAAACGAAAGTGAGGACACTTCATATGCAGATTTCTAGCAGATTTACAATTGCTATTCATATATTCGCTTGTATAGATACCTTTGAAAAAGAATATAAGATTACTAGCGATTTCTTAGCTTCTAGTACGAACGTAAACCCAGTTATCATAAGAAAGTTATTAGCACAGTTAAAGGCAGCTAATCTTGTGAATGTTGTGAGGGGAAGTGGGGGCGCATCTATCGCAAGGCCACTTAATGAAATCACATTCCTTGACATCTATCAAGCGGTGGAATGTGTGGAAGAAGGAGAACTATTTCATTTTCATGAGAATCCGAATCCGGATTGTCCTGTCGGTAGGAATATTCATCACATTCTTGATGATAAATTGCAGAGGGTACAATCGACTATGGAGAAAGAACTGTCATCTATCACATTGCAGGATGTGATGAACGATACCTTAAGATACTTAGCATAGGGGTAACTGAATAAGAGAATAGAAAAAGGCGTTTGGAGAGATTCCAGATGCCTTTAATTTTTCTTGTTGTAACCGTTGACATTACAACTAAAAGGTGATATATTAGATGTAACAATGAGTGTTACAACAATCGAGTTAGAACAATCAAAGTTACGACAAAACATAATCGGAGGTAATGAATATGAAAATAGCAGTTGTAGGTGCAAATGGAAAAGCAGGACAGTTAATAGTTAAAGAGGCAGTAGAAAGGGGAATTGATGTAACTGCAATCGTAAGAAGCGAAAACAAGTCAGTAACGAATAAGGTCATTAATAAGGATCTCTATGATTTGACACCAGCTGACTTAGAGCAGTTTGATGCAGTAGTGGACGCATTTGGCGCATGGACACCAGAAACTCTACCACAGCACAGTACTTCCTTGAAGCATCTTTGTGATATATTATCAGGAAAAGAGACTCGCCTTCTTGTAGTAGGTGGTGCAGGAAGTCTCTATGTTAATCCTGAACATACAATTCAGGTAATGGAGACACCAGACTTCCCTGAGATGTTTAAACCGTTGGCTAAGGCTCAGGGAAAGGCATTGGAAGAACTTCGTCTTAGATCAGATGTAAAATGGACATTCTTAAGTCCTGCTGGAGATTTTCAAGCAGATGGAGAAAAGACAGGGGAATATATCTTTGCAGGAGAAGAACTTACCTTAAACAGTAAGGGAGAGAGTATTATTAGTTATGCTGATTATGCAGTTGCAATGGTGGATGAGATTACAAAGGGAAATCACATTGGTGAAAGAATCAGTGTTGTAAGAAAGTAAGCAAAACGAGCAAGCTCTGATAAGAAGGAATGGAGTTATGTAGAATAAAGAGTAAACTAGCATCGTGCTATATGTATAATTATTTATGAAAACAAGGCTTATGTACAACGTGTTATTGTACATAAGCCTTGTTTGTATATTCGTTATAAAATAAGATTGACAAGTAATATTTAATTGTGTAAAATTAAATTTATAAAAACCAAATAGAAAAGGAGAATCTTATGGAGTTATACGATTATAAAGTCGAAGATAATAAAGGTAATTTACTAGATATGAAACAGTATGAAGGTAAAGTTTTATTGATTGTTAATACGGCAACAGGATGTGGATTTACCCCACAATATAATGGATTACAAGATCTATATGATAAATATAAGGAAAAAGGTTTTGAGATATTAGATTTTCCATGTAATCAATTTGGTCATCAAGCACCTGGTGATAGTGATGAGATTGCTACATTTTGTACTATGCGATATGGAATAACGTTTCAACAGTTTAGTAAAGTAGATGTCAATGGTAAGAATGAAGAGCCTTTGTATACGTATCTTAAGAAACAAAAAAATGGTATTATGGGGAATAATATTAAATGGAATTTTACAAAGTTTTTAATTGATAGTAAGGGCAATGTGGTTGAACGATTTGCGCCAACAGTTGAACCCATAAAAATTGAAGAGTATATCAGTAAACTACTATAAACAATTTATTTTTGAGATGAAAGGTGGATTTTGATCTGAACCTACGCAGGACATGGGAGATGTTGAATATAAGGTTCGGGAGTTGTTAGATGCATTGTAGAAAACATTACAACAATAAGGAATTGAAATTGAGCAGAAGGTATGGTAAATTAAATTGTAAACAATGAAAAGAAAAGAGGGTTTTGAATGAGTAATAAGTATGATATTCTAAAACTTGAAAATCAACTATGCTTTCCGTTATATGCGTGCTCAAAAGAAGTAGTAAGACGTTATAAACCATTTCTTGATGAAATAGATTTAACTTATACACAGTATATTGTAATGCTAGTGATGTGGGAAAAGAGTAAAATTACAGTAAAAGAACTAGGAGAATGTCTTTATCTTGATTCTGGTACTCTAACACCTGTACTTAAGAAGTTAGAAGCCAAGGGGTATGTGTCTCGTTCTAGGTCAAAAGAAGATGAGAGAAATCTGGATGTAACTTTAACAAGTCAAGGAAAACAGTTAAGGGAAGAAGCAGTGGATATTCCTAGCAAGGTAGGAAGATGTATCGATTTGAATAAAGAAGAAGCTTTGAAGTTATATGAGTTGTTATATAAAGTGTTAAAGGATAATTCACTTTCATAAAGTAATAGGATATCTTTTACATGGAAATATATTATGCATCAGGCTATACATATGGGTATGTGCCGATAATCAAAAGATTTATGGCAATGAATGAAAAGTAAAATATCGCATATAAAATGGGCTTATGTATATTATATAAAATGTGCATAGGCTCGTTTTAAATTAATAAATCAAAGAAAGGAAGAAAGATTATGACAATTTATGATTTTACAGTTAAGAAAAAAGATGGAACTGAGGTTTCTCTTAAAGACTATGAGGGCAAAGTGTTATTGATTGTTAACACTGCGACAGAATGCGGGTTTACTCCACAATATGAGGAATTACAAAGATTATATGATGAATATGCGGATAAAGGATTTGAAATTCTTGATTTCCCATGCAATCAATTCGGAAATCAAGCCCCTGGTACAGACGAAGATATCAAACAATTTTGTACGTTAAATTATGGTGTTAAATATTCTCAATTTTCAAAAATAGAAGTAAACGGCGAAAACGCTACTCCATTATACAAACATCTTGTAGAGCAAAAAGGATTCGCTGGATTCGATCCAGCGCATAAATTAACATCAGTGTTAGAAAATCTATTGGGAGAAGCGAATCCTAACTTCAAGAATGAGCCAGATATCAAATGGAATTTTACTAAGTTTTTGGTAGACCGCAGCGGAAATGTTGTAGAACGATTTGAGCCAACAGAAGACATGAAAAATGTTGAAGCGAAAATAAAAGAATTACTATAATCTATAATGTTCATAGGCTTTGCCAGTGAGAAAAGTGATGTAGGGTAATAGAAAATGAAGGTTCCTTTTTTGTTAGTGAAGATCTGACAAAAAGGAACCTTTTTACTATAATACGTATATTTCTATTTACGGTTTAGGTCTAACGTATTATTATATTACTATACAAGTGTTGCTTTTTGATACACGAATCCTATATACAATAATGTAAACCAAAGGAGAATGGTATGTATACAGTTGTAGTAGCAGATGATGAAGAAGAATTACGTCGTGCGCTAATCCGCAAGGTTGACTTTGAAAGCCTTGGATTTTCTGTTATTGGGGAAGCAGAAAACGGAGCAGAAGCGCTAGAACTAGTTGATAAGCTAGAACCAGATTTGTTATTAACCGATATTCGAATGCCTTTTATATCAGGTATTGAACTTGCAAGACAAGTAAGAGAGATTAGGCCAGCGATGCAAATTGCTTTCATCAGTGGGTATGATGACTTTAGCTATGCACAACAAGCAATACAATATAATATTGTGAGTTATATGTTAAAACCAATAACATCAGCAGGTCTAACAGAAGAGTTAAAGAGAATTAAAAGTAAGATTGATGATAAATTCAGCGAATTTGCATCACAAAACTCTGAACAAGTAGAAGGTTCTAGCTTCCTTATGTCATTAATTCTTGATGGATATCAAGAGAGAAACAAGGAAAGTAAGAACGAACAAATTATGAAGGAAGCAGTTTCATACGGCTTACTAAAAGAAGAGAATAGTGAGTTGCATTATACCGTAGTAGTTACTAGTATATTGGATTTAGAGGACAACAATTGTACTACTAGAGCAAGTGTGAATGCAATTGATAGTATCTTACGTAAGTACATAAAGCATGTTAGTTTTTATACAGAAGGCAAAGTGGTATCACTATTAATGGCCACGTTATCGGATTTTGATAAGTATCTACATATTGCGGTAGAAGAGATCGCACAGAATGTAAAACGTATTATGAAATTATCTTGTTCTATAGGAATTAGTAGACCGGTAAAACAAATAATTGGTGCCCATGAAGCCTATATCGAGGCGATGAATGCGATTGGATATTCTAGAAGAAGTGGAACAAGTGTATATTTCATATCGGATGTAGAGAGAACAGAAGACTTTGATTTAGAGAAGATTCAGGACTCTATAAGTGAAGTTGAAGATCTAATTCGAGGAGGCTCGAAACAAGAGTTAGAGAATTATCTGAATGCTTTTTTTGATACAATGGATAAGCGATGTATATCACAGGTGGTAGCCAATTTTATGATGACACAACTGATATCGGAAGTAATTCGTATTGTTTACGCAGTAGCAGAAGAAGATGCGGTAACGGAGCTTGAGAAGCATATCTCTTTTTTGAACCAGATGTTTATGGCTGACTCTTCGCAGATACGTAAGCGTTATATCGATTTTTGCTTAGCCGCAAGGGACTTAATAGCAGAACAGAGAAAAAAGAGTAGTAAGATAATCTGTGAAAAAGCTCTTGAATTAATAGAGAGACAATACATGGATACTGATTTATCCTTGGTCTCTATAAGTAATGAGATTGCGGTAAGTCCCAATTATTTAAGTGCATTGATTAAGAAATATACAGATAGTACATTTATTGAGTTACTAACGAAGAAAAGAATTGAGATTGCGAAGGATTTAATCCTATGTTCCTCTATGAAGATTAGAGAGATTTCAGAAAAATGCGGTTACAGTGATCAACATTATTTTAGTTATTGTTTTAAAAAATATACTGGGGAATCACCTATTATGTGTAGGAGAAACAATGAAGAAACATAATAACAATAAGATAAATAAGAAAAAGAGGCTTGATCCTAAACTTCCCTTAAACAAAGTCTCTTTATCTACAATTATGACTACGTTAGTGATAGGAATTATTCTAATTGCTGTAGTAATTGTGTTAGCAACCTTAATTAAGATTTACCAAGTATCTATGGAGCAGAGCGCAATTACTAGCAGTGAACAAGCAATCGTACAAGTTCAGAACACAATTACAAACTACACAGAAGATATCGGTGAAATTATGGAAAGCATACGAGATAATATCAGTATGGAAGAAAAGACAAAGAATGATTTCTTCACGAATTTGTTGAAGATTCATACCGATGTAGTTTCTGTGGTTGTTTATGATACGAATGGTAATCTAATGAATTGTTGGTCAGGTGATTTCAAATTAAAGGATAAGACTATTAGAAATCTATCGTATAATAAGATTATAGAGAGTAAAAAGATATTAAACATATCCACTCCGCATGTGAATTCCCTTCTTGAAGGATATTATCCATGGGTTGTTACCATATCACACGTAATGGATAATCCTAAAGGGGAGAGGATGCAGATAACAATGGATATTCGTTTCTCTAATATTGCAAACTATATTGATGATGTAGGTATTGGTCAACATGGGTACTGCTTCATTATGGATGGGAGTGGAAACATAGTCTATCATCCACAACAACAATTAATCTATTCTGGTTTGAAGGAAGAGAATACGAAGGAATTAGCAAACCTAGAAGATGGTCATTATACCAAATCCAATGTAATGTATACGATGTATACGGTTGAAAATTGTGATTGGAGAGTCGTAGGTGTGAGTTATGTAGACGAGCTAATAACAAGTAAAGTAACGAACATGATTCAAATAGTTGCTGTGTTACTAGTGGTTGTCCTAATTGTGGCATTTGTAATTGGATTGTTCATCTCTAGGTTAATATCAAGACCTGCTAATCGTCTTGCTAAAGCAATGAGTGGTTTTGAGAGTGATGCTGAGAACTTTAAATATACTCACATTAATGGAACAAGGGAAATCGCGGCTCTGTCAGATTCTTTTGAGCATATGGTTGTACAGATTCAAAGTCTTATGGAAAAAGTTAGACAAGAAGAAATCAGTCTTCGTAAGACAGAACTGAATGCATTACAATCCCAGATTAATCCACATTTTCTGTATAATACGTTAGATTCTATTGCGTGGATGTGTGAGGAACATCGTTCCGAGGAAGCGGTCGAGATGGTAAGTTCTTTGGCGAAGTTATTTCGGATTAGTATAAGTAAAGGGCATGAACTAATTACGTTAGAAAAAGAACTTCAGCATGCTGAAAGTTATTTGAAGATTCAAAAGTATCGGTATAAGAGCCAATTTAGCTACGATTTTAACGTCGATGAAGAGTGTTTATCTTACTTATGTAATAAGATAACTCTGCAACCCATTATTGAAAATGCTATCTATCATGGTCTTGATATGGTGGATAAAGGAATCATAACCATTGAGGTAAGCGGGCAAGAAGAGGATATTGTGCTTCGAGTAATTGATAATGGTGTAGGAATGACAAAAGAACAATGTAATGAGATACTGCAAAGAGAAACCAGTGACAAAACAGGAATTGGTATTAAGAATGTGAATGATCGAATTAAGATTTACTTTGGGGATCAATATGGAGTCACGATAAAGAGTGAACTGGATGTGGGTACAGAGATTTCTATTTTGATACCTAAGATACAGGAGGACAGATATGGTACAAAATAGTGAAAAACGAATACTAAGGAAATTTTTATATGTAGTGTTTGCAATCCTATTTCTTATAATCTGTATTGGTGGATGTATCTTCATATGGAATTCACTTAGTTCGAATGGTAAAGCTGTTGTTGATATTAATAAACAAAAGATTGCTGTTATTACGAAATCTACAACTTCTCAGTTTTGGAAGTCTGTATTCTCTGGAGCGAATGCAGCAAGTACGGAGTATAATCTAGGAATCACTTTCGAAGGTCCAGATAATGAGGAAGATTATGAGAAGCAGAATGAATTAATTAATAAGGCAGTGAAAAACGGAGTAGATGCAATTGTGTTTTCGGCAGTTGATTATAATGCCAGCGCAGAAGCAATTAACTATGCAGTAAGCCAAGGGCTTAAGGTTGTTGTTATTGACAGTGATGTGAATAGTGATAGGGTAAGTTGTCGAATCAGTACGGATAATTACTTAGCAGGAAAAAAAGCAGGGGATAAAGTGCTTGAAAGTACAGAAAAAGCGATTTACGTAGGAATTGTTAATTTTGATAAGAACTCAGCCAATGGTCAAGAGAGGGAACAAGGATTTCGAGATGCAGTAGAAGAGGATTCAAGAGTTACCATAATTGATTCAAGGAATGTATTATCAACGTCTGAAGATGCCAAGAATGAAACCGAGTGGATGGTACGTCAACATCCGCAGATTAATGTTATCGTAACCTTTAATGAATGGACAAGTCTTGGTGTTGGATATGCAATTGAAGAAGAGAACTTGGCGGACGAAACAATGGTTATTGCATTCGATAGTAATATTGTATCCGTAGAGATGCTAGAAAAGGGTGTAGTAGATGCATTACTCGTGCAGAACCCTTATGCGATGGGATACTTAGGTGTAGAATGTGCATATAAGCTAATTAATAATCAATCGCCAAAGCAAACACGAATAGACACATCGACACAGCTGATCACTAGGGATAATATGTTTGATGAAGAGTGTCAAAGAATTCTATTCCCTTTTGATTAGATATGTTACATATTACGAAAAAAGAGCGTAAAATCGATATATTTACGCTCTTTTTGTATGTTTTATTACACTATATGTATATGAATTAGTTAAAGTAGACAAAAGATAGTAAAATTTCATACATTCATAGTACATAATCACATGGAGTTAAAAGCTGTAAAATGATATCCTTACAGTACAAAGATAATAACTGATCAGTTACATTTTCTTTTAGAAAGAGGAGGATAGTGTGAAAGATAAATCTTTCACACGGCGATTTGGTGACCAAAGTCAACAAGTTGACTTGCACAAAGTCGCCATACTTTAGAAAGGTTATGGTGATTAATATGAAAAAGAGATTTTTAGCAACAATGTTATGTCTTACAATGGCGGTTACATTATTTACTGGTTGTAGTAGTTCTAAAAACAATACTCCAAAAGACAATTCATCCAAGGAAACAAGTACAGATTCATCAAAAGCAGATAATGAAGCAGAGAATGTAGTAGACGCAGCAGGTGATAAAGCAGACTTGTCAGATGCTAACGTTGCAGTTTTCTATTATACATATTCAGATACTTACATTGCTTCCGTTCGTACTGCACTTGACAAACAACTTGATTCCATAGGTGTTACATATCAGGATTACGATTCAAACAGTAACCAAACAACACAGAATGAACAAATCGATACAGCAATCAGTACTGGAGCTACATTACTTATTGTAAACATTGTTACGTCAGGATCCGTTGATGCATCGCAAGCAATTGTAGATAAAGCATCAGCAGCAGGTATACCAATTATCTTCTTTAACCGTGCAGTTGAAGGTGATGCAGAAGAAGGAACGGTACTTGGAAGCTATGACAAATGTGCCTTTGTAGGAACAGATGCTCCAGAAGCTGGTCATATGCAAGGAACTATGATTGGTGAATATGTTGTTAAAAACTTTGATTCAATTGACTTAAATGGTGACGGAAAAATTAGCTATGCAATGTTCATGGGACAACTCGGTAACGTAGAAGCAATCTATCGTACACAATATGGTGTAGAAGATGCGAATGCAGTATTAAAGGAAAATAATCTCCCAGAATTGGAATATTTTGATTCTTCAAACTCTGATCGCTACCAAGTTGACCAAGATGGTACATGGAGTGCAACAGCAGCAAACAACTATATGACAACAAATCTTTCTCAATTTAATGAAGAAAATAGTAATATGATTGAACTTGTTATCTGTAACAACGACGGTATGGCAGAAGGAGCAATCTCTGCTTTAAATGTTAAAGGATATAATCTTGGTGACGGAAGTAGTAAAACAATTCCTGTATTCGGAGTAGATGCTACAGATGCAGCAAAACAATTAATCGCAGATGGTAAGATGACTGGTACAATTAAACAAGATGCAGAAGGTATGGCAGACTGTATTGCATTCTTAACTCAAAATGCAGCTGGTGGTAAGAACGTAATGGATGGAACAGATTCTTATAATATCTCAGCAAATGTTAGTAACAAGATCTACATTCCATATGCAACGTATACTGGAGAATAAGTAAAGAGCTGATTCGATAGATAGTTAGGTATCAATCAACTTATAAGATAGGGCGGCCATCAGAAGGTGGTGGTCGCCTTCTCTTCCTACTTGGTAGTTAAGAGGTGAAAAGATGGGAGGACAGACCATGGAGAAGGACGTATTGTTGCAAATGACAGACATCTGTAAGACGTTCCCGGGTGTCAAAGCCTTGGATACTGTTTCGTTAACAGTGAAAAGAGGAACCGTTCATGCGTTAATGGGAGAAAATGGAGCAGGAAAATCTACATTAATGAAATGTTTATTCGGAATTTATGGGAAAGATAGTGGAACAATCGAACTCGAAGGTAAGGAAATTAACTTTAAGAATTCAAAGGAAGCTTTGGAAAATGGTGTAGCTATGGTACACCAAGAATTAAATCAGGCACTAAAACGTAATGTAATGGATAATATCTGGTTAGGACGTTACCCTAAGCGAGCTGGATTAATGGTAGATGAGAGAAAAATCTACAATGATACAAAGAAGATATTTGAAGAGCTTGGAATCGATGTTGATCCAAGGAAAATCATGAGTACTATGCCGGTATCACAACGACAAATGGTAGAGATAGCAAAGGCTGTTTCATTTAATTCGAAAATAATTGTATTTGATGAACCAACTTCCTCACTAACAGAAGAAGAGGTAGAACATTTATTTCAGATTATAAATATGTTACGTGACAAAGGTTGTGGAATTATCTACATATCTCATAAGATGGCGGAAATATTGAAAATTTCCGATGAAGTAACGATTATGCGTGATGGAACATATGTAGCAACAAAACCCGCTAAGGATCTTACAATCGATGAAATTATTAGGCTTATGGTTGGTAGAGAACTGAATAATCAATTCCCACCAAAGACAAATGAACCTGGTGAAATCGCACTCGAGGTAAAAAATCTAACAGGACAGTATTCGCTGTTAAACGATGTATCCTTCTCTGTAAGAAAAGGTGAAATCATTGGGTTAGCAGGTCTTGATGGAAGTGGTCGTACAGAGTGCCTTGAGAATATATTCGGTATCGCAACTAGGAAGTCAGGAACCATTAAATTGGACGGAAAAGAAGTACTTAATAGAAACTCAAGAGAAGCCATAAAGAATGGATTTGCAATGTTAACAGAAGAAAGACGTTCAACTGGCATCTTCGGAATTCTAAGTATCAGAGAGAATACTGTTATATCTAGCTTGAAAAAGCATAAGAAACATCATCTATATCTGAGTGAGAAATCAATGATGAAAGATACACAGTGGTCGATTGATGCTATGCGTACGAAGACGCCACGTCAAGAAACGAAGATTAAGACTCTATCAGGAGGTAACCAACAAAAGGTTATCTTAGGAAGATGGTTGTTAACAGATCCAGAGGTATTATTATTAGATGAGCCTACTCGTGGCATTGATGTTGGTGCCAAATATGAGATTTATCAATTGATATTAGATTTGGCTAATAGAGGAAAAATTGTTATCATGGTTTCGTCAGAAATGCCAGAGCTCCTTGGTGTGTGTGATAGAATTCTTGTTATGTCAGGTGGACGATTGGCTGGTGAAGTCGATGCTACTGATACAACTCAAGAAGAAATTATGACTCTAGCAGCTAAGTATGTATAAGAAGGAACGGGTTGAAAGATTAAAAAATCTTATGAAAGGAGCCATGCATTGCTTTCTTTCAACCTATTTGTTTTAGCAGTATCACAAGAAAAATTGTGATATGCATGGGTGTAAAAATGAATATGGTATCCAATATAAAACAGGGCTATGTTAATTATAAGGAACTGGACAAGAAAGATAAATTCCGTTTCTGGAAGGAGGCTTTAATCAACAATGCGTTATATATCCTCCTTTTTATTGCTGTAATTTATACATTCACGCAAAATCAACGTTTCTTAACAGTAAACTCAATTGTTAATATTGTATCGTTATCAGCAGCGAACATTCCGATTGCATGTGGTATTGCAGGTTGTATCGTATTAACGGGTACTGACTTATCGGCAGGTCGTATTGTTGGCTTGACAGCATGTATCTCCGCTTCGTTGCTGCAATCTGCAACCTATGCAACGAAGATGTTCCCCGGTTTACCTGATTTACCAGCTTATGTGTCAATTCCTTTAGTTATTATTATAGTCGTTATAGTAGGTGGTATTATCGGTTGGTTCAATGGTTTCTTTGTTGCGAAATTCCAACTGCATCCATTTATCGTAACATTAGCAACACAGTTAATTGTATATGGTATACTATTAATGTACATCATGCTTAATGGTAATAATGGTCAGCCTATTTCTGGGTTAGATAAATCATTCAAAACATTTGTAACAGGTAGTATTGTTTCCTTGTTTGGTGTTCCAATTCCTAATTATGTATGGTATGCATGTATTGTTGTCATTATAATGTGGTTCATCTGGAACAAGACTACGTTCGGTAAGAATATGTTTGCTGTTGGATCGAATGCAGAAGCGGCTAATGTATCTGGTGTAAATGTAATGAAAACAACAATTATGGTACACACACTTGCTGGTTGTATGTATGGTATTACAGGATTTATTGAGTCTGCTCGTATAGGCTCAAACCAAGCTAACACTGGACTTAACTATGAATGTGATGCCATTGCAGCCTGTGTTATTGGTGGTGTTTCCTTCGTAGGTGGTACTGGTAAGATTCGAGGTGTTGTATTAGGAGTATTCTTACTTCGTATTATCTTCGTTGCATTGAATTTCCTATCAATCAACCAAAACACACAATATATTATCAAAGGTTTGATTATCCTAATTGCTTGTGCAATTGACATGAGAAAGTATCTAGTACGAAAATAATAACAGTAATTGAAAGAATGGGGGAATGTATCATGAAGGATAAAAGAAGAATTGCTATTTATTCTATGGCAGGAGTATATCTGATATTCTTAGCAGTTAGTATGTTTAAAAACCGATTAAATAGTGCTGGAAATGAATATACGTTTTTGATTATCTTTATTATAGCATTTGGTGCAATTGGAGTTGGAGCAATCGGCTATGGTTTTTATTCAATAGTAAAACAATCAAAAGAGATGAAAAGTTCCCCTGTAGTTGAAACATGTGAAGAAGAGATAAGTACTGAAAAACTTTCAGAGGATAAAGATAACTTATAGAATTAAACATAAGAAAAACATAGGATAAGAGTTTACTAAAATATATAAACTAAATAGAGAATAACATCTAAGGATAACCAAAATTAAAGACTTAAGTATTAGTCAAGGATTTTAACGGTTATCCTTTTGAATGTAAGAGGAGAGCTTAAGGGGGAAAGGAGCATGCTTACAATTATGTTTAAGAAGATGAGGATAAAAAAGCGGCTTACAAGTTCTTATATCTTGATTTCAGCAATTACAAGCATAGCTGGTATATTAGGATGTATAGCAATGATATTAATAGCAAATCAATATGCATATGCATTAAAAAATTATGGCTTTTCTCAAGGTGATATAGGAAAAGCTTTAATCACTTTTGCAGATTGTAGAAGTGCTACTCGTTCCATTATTGGTTATACAGATAAAGATGTAGTTGCAGAAGCATTAGCTACTCATGATAAGAATAAAGAAATTTATAATACATATATAAAGGAGCTAGAAGAAATCTTAACTACGGATGAAGAAACAATCCTATATGAAAGTATTAAAAAGGAACTTACAAACTACTGGGTTACGGAGTATGACATACTAAAGCTTGGGAATTCATCAGATGAATCTAGAAGCATAGAGGCACAAAAGAGAGCTGTTGAGGAACTAGATCCTATATATGAACAAGTACGTACGGATATGTCAGAATTCATGGATATATATATAGAACGTGGTAATGAATTAGAGGTGAAATTAGAGATATTAAAGATTGTTCTTATAACAGTTATTATAATAGTCATTTTAATATCGTTTGTAATTGCTGTTAAGTTGGGAGATCGCATTGCAGCGGGTATAGCAAAACCTTTAGGAGAATTATCAGAACGCTTAAAAACATTTGCAGGAGGGGATTTATCTTCACCATTCCCAGAAGTAGATTCAAAAGATGAAGTAGCAGAAATCGTAGAAGAGGCAAAGAGTATGGCCATGAATCTAAATCTTATTATCAAAGATGCAGAACAATTGCTTGGAGAGATGGCAAATGGAAATTATGCAGGGCATTCAACGATGGAAGAATGTTATGTGGGGAGTTTTATAACTTTGAAGGAAGCGATGAGTCAATTAAATGTTCAAATGAATGAAACTCTACATCTTATTGATGATGCAGCAAACCAGGTGTCGTCTGGTTCAGGAAATTTAGCAGATGCCGCCTTAAGTCTGTCAGTAGGTGCATCAAACCAAGCGAAGTCTGTGGAGGAAATTGAAGTATCCATAGCGGATCTATCAGAAGGAGTTCAGAAGACTGCAAAGAATGTAGAACTTTCTTATAATCAGGCAATGCAGTATGCAAAGGAAGCAGATCATAGTTGTCTAGAAATGGAATCCATGGTTAAGGCGATGGAGCGAATTGATGGAACTTCTCACAAGATTGAGAATATTATTTCAGAAATTGAAGATATCGCAGAAGAAACGAATTTACTTTCATTGAATGCAGCAATTGAGGCGGCAAGAGCAGGAGAAGAAGGAAAAGCTTTTGCAGTTGTTGCACAGCAGATACGAAGATTAGCAGAGCAGAGTGCCCAGTCCGCGGTTGTTACTAGAAAGTTAATTGAAGGCTCAATTCAAGAAATTAAAGAAGGAAATTTGGTTGCTAAGAAAGTAGCAATGTCTATTCATTCCGTGGTTACAGGAATAAAGGTAATTGAAGAAACTTCTAAGGAATTAAGTGTCATCTCTATGAAACAAGCGGATTCCATGAAACAAACGAAAACAAGAATCAAGCTGATTTCTGAAGTAATTCAATCAAACTCTGCAACTGCTGGGGAGACATCAGCTACCAGTGAAGAATTGTCGGCACAGGCAATATCTATGACGGAATTGGTTAATCGGTTTCAGTTAAAATAATATATAATAATTTGATAAGACCTTAATAGAATCAATCTAGGTTCTATCTAGGTCTTTTTTTTCTGTTAAATTATAGAAAAATATTGTATACTTGTTCTAGTTAATAAAATTTATAGAATGAATGGAGAGCTAGATAGTGAGAACAATAATCTTAGGAATTAGCTGTTTACTAGAAATAATATTCATTGTGTTTTGCATATCTAATAAGTCAAATCATACACCAGCAGGATACTGTTGTATATTGGGAGGGGTAGCGTTACTTGTAGCTACAGTTATTCTTATGCTTTTTCCAAAATATGAATTACCAAAACCTACTGGACAATATGTAGTGGGAACCTTCACTGAAACCTATACAGATAAAAACCGTTTAGAAACGTATTCGAATCAAAAGGAGAATCGTTGGCTTAACGTGAAGTTTTGGTATCCAGAAGAAATGGAAAAAGAGAATTATGGTGAATCGCCTTTGATTGTATTCTCTCATGGTACGTTTGGGGTGAAAGAAAGCAATGTGGCATTATATGAGGAATTAGCAAGCCATGGATATGTGGTTTGCTCTATCGACCATACGTATCAATGTTTTGAAACGAAAGATAAGAAGGGAAAGAAGATACCAATGTCTTCCGCATTTCGTTCCGAAACAATGAAGGAGAACGCTAAGAAGAATAAAGAACAAAGTTATGAATACTATCAAAAATGGATGTCTGTACGTACAGGAGATATGAATTTTGTCATTGATACAATTGTATCCAATGCAAAGATAGATGAAGGTGAATATGTATATCAACTAGTTGATCCATCAGCAATCGGTGTAATGGGGCACTCTATGGGAGGTTCTGCAGCAGCAGGGGTAGGACGTATGAGAGATGATGTTAAAGCCGTAGTTGTCCTAGAAGCACCTTACATGTGTGATATTATTGGTGTGAAAGACAATACTTTCCTATGGAAGGAGGAGCCATATCCAGTTCCAGTATTGAATGTATATACCGATAGTTCGTGGAAGAATCTTAGCAAATGGACTCAATACGAAGAAAATTATACGATGTTAACGGATGATAGAGTCGTTGAAGAACATATCTATATAAAAGGCGCTGGGCATATGACACTAACAGATTTGGCGTATTCATGCCCACCACTTACCTTGGTATTCGGCCAAGATATAACTCATAATGTTGATAAAACTGTAAGAAAGCTGAATTCGTCAGTCTTACAATTCTTTGATTGCTATCTACATAATTAATTACATATAATGAAGCACGCCTCCGACGTTGTCTAAGACCTTTTGATGCCGAATCCAATCATTTCATATACTCAATTCTTGGTTTCCGAAGCAGTTTATGATAGAATAGAAAGTAATAATAAACTCAAACTTCGTACTTGAAGATTGCGAAGAGTAGTTAACTGCCATATTCAACGAAAAACCCGCTCTCGCTTAGCTTTCACACGTAGCAGTACTAAGATTTCGCGTTGCGAAATCAGGTGCTGACGTGTTCAGATAGTTTTTCTTATGAATATTGCAATTACCCACTCTAATTGAAGTTTTTTATGTACGAAGTTTGAGTAATAAATAATAAAATTACGATATCGGAAAGGTCGACAGACCCCAATAGGTAGTTAGATGGTATGTCGGTTTATAAAAGAAGAAGTGAGAATGTAGATGAAGAAATTAACAATTGGAATTTTAGCACATGTTGACGCTGGTAAGACAACTTTATCAGAGAGCATGTTGTATATGAGTGGAAGCATACGAAAACTTGGACGGGTGGATAATGGTGATGCTTTCTTGGATACATTTACCCTAGAAAGGGCAAGGGGAATCACAATCTTTTCAAAGCAAGCGGTATTCAACCTGAAAGAGACCAAAATCACACTACTTGATACTCCAGGGCATGTGGATTTCTCCGCAGAGATGGAGAGAACGCTTCAAGTACTTGATTATGCAATCCTAGTAATCAGCGGTGCAGATGGGGTCCAAGGTCATACAAGAACCTTGTGGAAATTATTAGACAAATATAAGGTTCCTGTGTTTCTTTTTGTGAATAAGATGGATCAAGCGGGAACGAATAAGGGAAAAGTAATCGAAGAATTAAGACATGTGTTAGATGATGGCTGTATTGAGTTTGGAGATACGGGGTCAGAGGAATTCTATGAGAATATAGCAATGTGTGATGAAACATTGTTAGAACAATATATGGAATCTGGAAGTATCGCATTAGAGAAGATAAGGGAAATGATCCAAAAGAGAAAGATATTCCCTTGTTTCTTTGGTGCTGCCCTAAAGCTAGAGGGTGTGGAAGAATTAATGACTGGACTTGAGAAATTTACTTTAGCTCCAATCTATCCGACAGAATTTGGAGCAAAGATTTATAAAATTGCAAGAGATGAACAAGGCAATCGACTTACGTATATGAAAGTTACTGGTGGTTGTCTGAAAGTAAAAGATGTATTAACTAGTAAACAAGAAAAGGTGAATCAGATTCGTATCTATTCTGGAGTGAAGTATGAAGCGGTGGCTGAAGTTAATGCAGGTACAATCTGTGCAGTAACGGGACTAACGGATACACATCCGGGAGAAGGGCTTGGTGTGGAAGAGGCGTCTATGGCACCGATTCTAGCACCCGTATTAACCTATCAAGTTAGGTTGCCAGAGGGCTGCGATGCCAGTTTAATGTTACCGAAATTACGTCAACTTGAAGAGGAGGAACCAGAACTTCATATTGTCTGGGATGAGAATCTACAAGAGATTCAAGCAGGGATTATGGGTGAGGTACAGATTGAGATATTACGTAGTTTAATTGCAGAACGATTTGGAGTGCAAGTAGGATTTGGAACAGGTAATATCGTTTATAAGGAAACCATAACAGATGTTGTGGAGGGGGTTGGACATTTTGAACCGTTAAAACATTATGCAGAAGTGCACCTTCTCTTAGAACCAGGTGAACCAGGATCTGGACTACAGTTTGGAGTAAATTGTAGTGAAGATGATTTGGACCGAAATTGGCAGCGTCTTGTACTAACCCATCTAGAGGAAAAGGAACACCTAGGTGTATTGACGGGTTCAAGTATTACAGATATGAAGATTACCTTAGTGGGAGGTCGAGCCCATCAAAAACATACAGAAGGTGGCGATTTCAGACAAGCAACGTACCGCGCGGTTAGACAGGGGTTAAAACAAGCTAATTCGATATTATTAGAGCCATATTATGAATTCCAGTTAGAAGTTCCAGAGAAAGTAATCGGTAGGGCCATGACCGATATTGAGAAGATGTATGGAACATTTGAGATAACAGAAACAAAGGAAGGTATGGCAACCCTAGTAGGTAGTGTGCCTGTTGTTACCATGCGTGATTATCAAAGGGAAGTGATTGCTTATACAGGTGGACATGGGAGGCTGTATTGTGATCTGAAAGGATATGAGCCATGCCACAATGAAAGCGAGATCATTGAAGCATTTGGTTATGATGCAGAGAAAGATCTAGAGAATCCAACGGGTTCTGTATTCTGTTCACATGGAGCAGGATTTGTTGTAAGCTGGGATCAAGTAAAAGATTATATGCATGTGGAAAGTTATCTAGATGCATTAAGAAAGAATTCAGGCAATGCAGATAAGGAACTTATGGTACAGACATCCTATCAAGAGCAATGGATTGATACGGATGAGATAGATCAAATTCTTAATCGTACTTTCTATGCAAATAGTGGGGCGAGGGTCAACTATTATAAAGGTAATTCCAGTAAGAAGGCAGATAGTAATGCTTCACCAGTTGTACGAACATATAAGAAGGCTGAGGTTTTAGAGGAGTATCTTTTGGTGGATGGATATAATATAATCTATGCGTGGGAAGAATTGAATACGCTTGCTCAGACAAACATGGACAGTGCGAGAGGAAAGTTACAAGATATCTTATGTAACTACCAAGCAATTAAGAAATGTATTCTTATCGTAGTTTATGATGCTTACCGCGTACAGGGACATATGACAGAGATTATGGATTATCATAATATTCATATTGTATTTACGAAGGAGGCAGAAACAGCAGATCAATATATCGAGAGATTCTCTCATGAGAACAAGCGTAAATATAACATTACAGTAGCGACTTCTGATGGAGTGGAACAGGTTATTATACGAGGGCAAGGTTGTAGATTGTTGTCAGCAAGAGAATTAGAGGAAGATGTAAATTGTGTGAATGAAAGCATTCGTGAGAATTATCTAGAGACAATGCCAACAAAGCAAAATCGCTTATTTGATGCAATCACTGGAGAAACTGCAGAGCATATAAAAAAAATCATGGAGGAAAATCCTTAAAGTGAAAGTGATTAAGATATATGCTCTCTGAATATCATTTGTTATCAGGCTGAGCTATCATCCTTTGAGGCTGAGGGTGAAGTAGCGATTATAGCAGCTGTCTAAGGTAGGAAAAGATACAGTTACAAACTAATGGTTTCGACATAAGGTATTAAATAGGTTATCATATATGGAATAAATCATGTCGTCTCTTAATGGAACATAACAGTTTGCCATTAGTCGACCTTGTTTCGTCATAACATTCTCTGTAAAGGAAATTAAGTCACTTTGTGAAACACCATATTCACAAAGTGGCTTTTTCTCTATTAATAGCGAGAGTAAATCATCTAACTCTGAATATACCTCACTTGGAGAACAATCTATAATGTCAGCGATGATTTCATTTAGCTTGGCAATATCACCGTCTGGGGATAGTTCTTGGTATTTTTTGAAGACCTCACTGAACATAACATAATTCGATTCTCCATGTGGAACATGATATTTAGCACCGAAGGGATAACTCATAGCATGGACTGCTCCAGTCCCAGCATTACCAAAGGCAATTCCTGCATAGGTACTCGCAATGAGGAATGAATGGAGTAACGGAATACGGGCCTCTGCTCCCTCTTTCTTGATTTGCATGTATCCAGAAAGAAGCAACTTTGTGGATTCGATAGAGTACAGTCTGGAAAAATCAGTGGCTTTAGGCGAAAGATATGATTCTAAGGCATGGATTAATGCGTCAATGGAGCTTGTAGCGAAGACAGAGAAAGGAAGTTCTTCTAACAATTCAGGAATTAGAATTGTAGCATCTGGGTATAAAGCATCATGTGCTAAACCAAGTTTAGTTTGACGGGATTTTAGCTCCAAAATTGAGATATTAGTAACTTCACTGCCAGTTCCGCAGGTGGTAGGGATAGCGATGAATTCTTTATCTTTAATTGGCTTGATCTTATGGTCGAATAAGTCAAGCACGGGCGAGAACGTCTTAAGGCAGAATAATTTTGCTGTATCAAGAATGGAACCTCCACCGATTGCTATGATACGTTTGTATGGGAGGTCTTTGATCACTTGGTAAATCAGTTCCACCATCTCATCCGTTGGTTCACCACTACCATAATCACCGCGAAAGAGTATAGTTGCATCACGTGTGTGACCCTTGAAATACTTTGAGTAAGTAGTATTACTAATAAAAAGTAGGTCGTCTTTATCAAACTCGAAGTTTTGAATGAAAGACGAGCAAGTTGGATATTCAGTGATCGTTGGGGTTAATCTAAATGTATTCATAATATAATCTCCTTACAATTTTGTTTTAGGGAGGGATATGGAATGAAATGCTGAGGAGTCTTGCTCCATAGCTGACAATCCATTACATACAAGCAACAATTGCTTCTTCAAAGATCTCAAAACCAGCTTCCAATTGCTCATCTGTAATGACAAGTGGTGCTAAGAAACGAATAACATTACCATAGATACCTGCATTCTCAATCAATAAACCATGATTTGCAGCATAGCTAATAATTGCGTATACTAATTCGGTTGCAGGTTCTTTGGTTGTCTTATCCCGTACAAATTCTATACCAATCATAGCTCCAAGTCCACGGACATCACCAATAATGTCGTATTTTTTTTGCCATTCATGAAAGCGCTCCATACAGGTCGCACCAATCTCACACGAACGTTCTACAAGGTGTTCTTCCTCAATAACATTAAGTACCGCCAGACCAGCAGCACAAGCTAGTGCATTACCACCGTAAGTACCACCAATAATTCCAGGCTTCACGCTGTCCATAAGCTCTGTGCGAGCGATGACTGCACTTAGTGGAACACCTCCTGCGATTGATTTGGCGGTGGCAATCATATCAGGCTCGCAACCAGCATCTTTCCAGTACTCTGAAGCGAAGATTCTACCAGTTCTGCAAAATCCGGTTTGTACTTCATCGGCTATTAGAATAATACCGTTATCGTCACAGATTTTACGAACTGCTTTAACCCATTCAATTGGGGCAGGGATGAAACCACCTTCTCCTTGGAGAGGTTCCATAACGACAGCAGCCACATATTCAGCAGGGGAAGCTTCCTCAAAGGTTTTATAAAGAGCGTTAGTATAATATTCAATTGCTTCTGTTTCCGTCATATTACCAGATGTGCGATAAAGATAAGGATATTCGGCGCGATATACACCGTCAGGGAACGGACCCATACCCATAGAATATGCCTTCTTGGAAGTCATAGTCATTGTTAATAGGGTTCTACCATGAAAGGCACCTGAGAAGACAATAATATTGGGACGACTTGTATAGGCTTTGGCAATCTTTACCGCATTCTCATCGGCTTCGGCACCACTGTTGGCAAACATAACTTTGTTAGAAGTACCACGGGTGGGGGAAATAGCAGCAAGTTTTTCAGCTAAATCGACATAACCTTCATGAGTTACGACATTGATCATACCGTGAAAGAATTTCTCGGATTGTTCTTTCACAGCAGCAACTAGTTTTGGGTGGCAATGACCAACGTTAAGTACGCCAACACCACCAATCCAGTCTAAGAAGAGATTCCCGTCGACGTCTTCAATCATAGCTCCTGCGGCTTGTTTCATAACACAAGGATAGGCGCAACGGATTCCATTTGGTACTGCATCTTTACGACGATTTATAGTCTCAGTAGCTTTTGGTCCTGGTAACGTATTGGTTATAATCATAGGTAATGCATTCTTTAACATATTGATTCCTCCTAGTTTGATTTACTTTGTAAAGTTGATATTGAGATAACCGGATATACTTGACAAGAAATAGATTTCTCTATATTGTGGATATATTAGCACAAGAAATGATGGGATACAATGAACGAATAGCCTAAATATATCCATTGTAATTGTGCTGACAACACGAATGGAGAAAAATTATGAAATTAAGTTTATTAATGCATACTGTAGCGAAAAAGTACAATGTAATGAGCTATAGGAATACGGATAATTATGATCCCATTATATCGTGGGTTCATTACGTGGAAGATGCAAACACGATTGATTTTATTCGAGGTAAGGAATTGATTATAACAACAGGGATGGGGATTAAGGGAACAAAGGACTTGATTAGAATGATTCAATCGTTGATTAATTCCAATGCTTCTGCTTTAATAATTAATATTGGTAAATACATAGAAAAGGTGCCAGATGAAGTTATTACTTTATGTGAAGAGAATAGGTTCCCGTTATTTACTATGCCATGGGAAGTTCATCTAGTCGATATCATGCAAGAGTGTTGTAATCTGATATTGAAGGAGCGTCAAGAACAAGAAAATATAAGCAATATCTTATATGAATGTATCTTAAGTAAGAAGAATCCAGATTCCGAGATATTAGACCGTAATGGGTATCAGCCAGATGCTAGTTCAACGGTAGTTCAAATTGAGTTGAAGAGTTCTAGTCAAGATTACGAATCAAATATAACGAATCTTAGCAATTATGAATGGATACGACTGATAGGATATGAGTGGGGAGGTAGAGAACGAAGCGTCTCGGTTATAAAACAAGAGAAGACATTATACGCGATCTATCAAGTTTCAAGCCAGGAGGACGCAAATGGATATGCACGATTATTGTATAAGAAGGTATGTAATCTAGGGTATAGTAATTGTATCGCTGGTGTTAGTACAAGTAACTCTTTAACTACTGGATTTCAAAGCTTGTTAGAACAGGCAGCAGAGGCAGCTCAGTTGGCTAAAGTGCAAGGAAAATCCTTAGTATTTTATGAAGAAATGGGCATCTATAAAGTACTTTTTCAAGTAAGGGATCGGAACGTACTTGTAGGGTTAATAAAGGAACAATTAGAAAGATTACTAGATTATGACCAAGAACATGGAACAGATTATGTTATTACCTTAGAAACATATCTTAAATGTGATCGAAGTATACAGTCAGTTTCAGAAAAAAGTTATACGCATAGGAATACAGTGAATTATAGAATAAAGAAAATAAAAGAAATCATGGATTATGATTTTAGTGATGCAGAGAAGAATTTTTTGTTGTTACTAAGCCTATATGGTAGAGCAATTGTAATAGATAAGGTGTAACTTTATAATGCTATTCAGTACCCTAAGAAAAATTTGCAATCCAGTTAATTAGCACCAAATTGAATATATTTTATTCAATTTGGTGCTTTTAGTTCTGAAAAAACTAGGTTCTGAATAGCTACTTTATTTTAATATTAATGAGTCTTTAATAAATTAGCATTTACAAACTCTTTGATTGCATTAAAACTTTGTTTACTTAATACATGCTCCATCTTACAAGCGTCTTCGGAAGCTATTTCTTTGTCTACTCCCAAAGCTTCAAGCCAACCAGATAGTATATCATGTCTTTCATAAATCATCTCAGCAATTTCTTTGCCTGCATCTGTTAGATAGATGAAGCCAGCATCCGTTACTGTAATGTAGTTATTTTCACGAAGATTTTTCATAGCTACACTAACACTGGATTTTTTGAAGCCAAGTTCTGTGGCAATATCGACCGAACGAACGACAGGAAGTATTTCGCTTAATCTAAGTATGGTTTCTAAATAATTTTCAGCTGATTCGTTAATGTGCATTGTTAACCTCCCATAATATCTTACTTCCTAAGTTTTATATCGATTACATAGTACTTATAAAACTTTAGTTAGTATATCATAGAATCCTTAGATATGCAACGAGTGTATCCACTCTAAATTTTCAGAAACCTTTCAAAAACTTTACAAAAAGTTATTGACATCAAATCTCAGTTAGAGTATACTAACTTTACAAATGTAAATGAAAATCATTATCAAAATCTAATATTGATTAATTTGAAGAAAGAAGATGAGTGTATGCCATTAACAATGATCGAACCTGGTGAAGTAAAAGTAATTAAAAAAGTTGGAGGAAAAGAAGAGACGAAGAGGTTTTTAGAAAGTCTCGGATTTGTAATGGGCGGAATGGTAACGATAATATCTAAGATACAAGGTAACGTTATCGTGAATGTGAAAGATTCAAGAGTTGCAATTGGAGAAGAAATGGCTAGAAAGATATTAGTTTAACAAACGTGATTTACATAACAGATAGGGAAAGGATTTGAAGTATGAAAACATTGAATGAAATTCCTAGTGGAAAAACAGTAATAGTTAAAAAACTTACAGGAGAGGGACCTGTGAAGAGAAGAATTATGGATATGGGAATCACAAAAAGTGTTGAGATATTCGTTAGAAAGGTTGCGCCATTAGGTGATCCGATGGAATTAACCGTAAGAGGATATGAGCTATCTCTAAGAAAAGCAGATGCGCAGATGATAGAAGTAGAGGAATAAGAGAAGCAGAATAAGAAAAGAGGAGTGAATACAATGGGAATTAAGATTGCATTAGCAGGAAATCCTAACTGCGGTAAAACAACATTATTCAATGCGTTAACTGGTTCGAACCAATTCGTAGGAAACTGGCCTGGTGTTACTGTTGAGAAGAAGGAAGGTAAGCTCAAGAAAGCATACCTTGTAAACCAAGGAGAAGATGTTTTGGTCATGGATCTTCCAGGAATCTATTCCTTATCTCCATATACATTAGAAGAAGTAGTAGCTAGAAATTATCTTATTGATGAAAGACCAGATGTTATTCTAAACATCATTGATGGTACAAACTTAGAGAGAAATCTATATCTAACGACGCAATTAATAGAGTTAGGTATACCAACTATTATAGCTGTTAACATGATGGATGTAGTGGAAAAGAATGGCGATCGTATACATATCGACAAGTTAAGTAAAGAATTAGGTTGTGAGGTTACTACGATTTCAGCATTAAAAGGAACTGGTATAGAAGAAGCAGCTAAAAAAGCTGTAAAGCTAGCAGATAAATTAAGTAGCAAAAAGAAAACAGCTCAAGTCTTTTCAGACGAAGTGGAGGCTGTTTTAGTAGAGATAGAAGAAAAATTAGCTTTAGAGGTTGAAGAAAGTCAAAGAAGATTTTTTGCAATCAAGTTACTTGAAAAAGATGAAAAGATTAATACCAAGTTAAAAGTGGTTCCTGATGTTTCGGCAGAGATTGCAAAGATTGAAGAAGAACTGGATGATGATACAGAAAGTATTATAACGAATGATCGATATGTATTTATCTCTTCTATTATTAAAGACTGTTGTACTAAGAGAAATCACAAGAAATTGACAACGTCTGATAAGATTGATCATGTTGTTACCAATCGATTTCTTGCTCTACCTATATTTGCCGCAATTATGTTCCTTGTGTATTATGTTTCTGTTACTACCGTAGGAACCTGGGCTACTGACTGGGCAAATGATGGTGTGTTTGGAGAGGGATGGAGTTTCTTTGGATTACATGTTCCGGGTATACCTGTCATATTAGAGTCTGCATTACAAGCAATTGGATGTGCAGATTGGTTACAAGGTTTAATACTTGACGGTATCGTTGGTGGTGTTGGTGCAGTATTAGGTTTCGTACCACAGATGTTAATTCTATTCGCATTCCTAGCTTTCTTAGAAGCTTGCGGATATATGGCAAGGGTTGCATTCATTATGGACCGTATCTTTAGAAAATTCGGATTATCCGGAAAATCTTTCATTCCTATGCTGATTGGTAGTGGTTGTGGTGTTCCTGGAATTATGGCATCAAGGACAATAGAAAGTGACCGCGACCGTAAGATGACAATTATGACAACAACTTTTATTCCTTGTGGAGCGAAGTTACCAATTATAGCTTTAATTGCAGGAGCTTTATTTGATGGAGCATGGTGGGTTGCGCCAAGTGCTTATCTTGTTGGTATTGCAGCAATAATCTGCTCAGGAATTATACTTAAGAAAACCAAGTTATTTGCTGGAGATCCAGCACCATTTGTTATGGAATTACCAGCTTATCATATGCCGACTGTTAGTAACATTCTAAGAAGCATGTGGGAGAGAGGTTGGTCATTTATTAAGAAGGCAGGAACCATTATCCTACTATCTACAATCATAGTTTGGTTTGCAACATATTTTGGCTTCGTTGATGGAAAGTTTAGAATGTTAGATGATCTAGAGATTGATCACAGTATACTTGCAGCAATTGGTGGGGCAATTAAAGGTATCTTTGTTCCTCTTGGTTGGGGTAACTGGAAAGCAACTGTTGCAGCTATCACAGGACTTGTAGCCAAAGAAAATGTTGTTGGAACCTTTGGTGTATTATATGGATTTGCGGAAGTAGCAGAGGATGGAAGTGAAATCTGGGGCACACTTGCTTCAAGTATGACAACAGTAGCAGCATATTCCTTCTTAGTATTTAACTTATTGTGTGCACCTTGTTTTGCAGCAATGGGTGCGATTAAGAGAGAGATGAACAATGCAAAATGGTTCTGGTTTGCAATTGGATATCAAACTGGTTTGGCTTATCTTGCTTCTCTTTGTATCTATCAAATTGGAACGCTAATTACAACTGGTGCATTTGGAATTGGAACAGTTGTAGCATTTGCGATAATTGCTGCATTCATTTTCTTGTTAGTAAGACCTAGTAAAAAGAGAGCATAGTTTGAGGTAACGGTGTTCATTCAAACATTGCTTTGAGCAATGGACAAATTCTTTTGATTAGAAAGGGGAATGTAACAATGGGTACTATTATTGTTGGTGGAATTCTTGTCGGCATCATAACGTTAATTATTAAGCACATGCTTAAGGAAAAGAAAAAAGGTAAATCAATGGTATGCGGTGGAGATTGTAAGCACTGTGGGGGACATTGTTCGTAATTCAGTTGCTTGTCTCCCGCGATAGAAACTAGATAAGGTTGAAAAACCATGTTTTTCAACCAGAGATTTGTGTTATGCACAAGATCTCCAGACGTAGCAAAGGAGATGTTTATAAATATGGCAACGCAACAATGTACATGTAGTAATAAAGATACACTGGATAGAAGAAGCTATCATAGATCAAAGATGCAGAAAGAACGCATCATTGAAAAGTTAAAGGAAAGTGGCTGTAGAATTACCAAACAACGATTGCTTATACTAGATATAATATTAGGTCAAGAGTGCTCTTGTTGTAAGGAAATCTATTATCAAGCCTCTAAAATTGATCAAAATATTGGTAAAGCCACTATTTATAGGATGGTTAATACCCTAGAAGAAATTGGAGCTATTAATAGAAGTAACATGTATAAAGTATTGTATTCAGGGGAAAGCAACGACGACAGTCAATATACAGTTACTTTGGACGATGGTGCGATACATCATGTGTCAGCAAAGAAATGGAATGACATAATTCTAGCGGGACTCACAAGTTTTGGATATGTTAATGGACAACAGATTACATCTGTAAGAATTGATAGTAATAAGTTTAATTAGGGATTTGACACTCAAACCATTAGGGAAACTGTGATAACGTTATAATTTAATATTTAAAAGTAAAGTTATAAAACCAAAAACAAAATAATATAGTTGCAAATAATATAGAAAAGGCGTAGATATAGGCAATCTACGCCTTTTTACGGTTTGCCCGACATGGGCAAACTCTAACGGGTGAATGTCCCGAGTGTACCTAGGCA
>ERZ781271.50-NODE-50-length-39789-cov-12.811094_pt1 | contig 39789 bp, 34 predicted proteins | sample MGYA00375849_ERZ781271 | MGnify/ENA primary metagenome ERZ781271 (study PRJEB29790, sample SAMN06051245) | human gut metagenome | host: Homo sapiens | place: USA: Cincinnati, Ohio | collected 2013-06-10 | study: EMG produced TPA metagenomics assembly of the Gut... | reverse complement strand
AGTGTGGTAACACATGCAGTTGACTGTTACTAATAGGTCGAGGGCTTAACCAAAAGAATGACTGACTAAAGAGTAGAAATGCTCTAATTCAATGTGTAGTTTTGAAGGTATATATGATATATCTTCGGGAAATAATCGCAGATTATTTCTAATCAAAAGGAAGTTCACAAAGTGGACTGACGTTGATTTTTCCTCGATAGCTCAATGGTAGAGCACACGGCTGTTAACCGTGGTGTTGCAGGTTCGAGCCCCGCTCGGGGAGTTAACAACAATAGTTGTTGAGGTTATAAAGTAATTGGCTCCATGGTCAAGCGGTTAAGACACCGCCCTTTCACGGCGGTAACAGGGGTTCAAATCCCCTTGGAGTCACTAGACAAAAAGAAGATTTGCACTGGGGATTTGAACCCCTGGTCAAGATCCCCTTGGAGTCACTCATTATATTAATTTAGAATTGACGAATAAAATTGGTTCTAGTATAATATAATAATAAAGTAAATTTAATATGGCGACATAGCCAAGTGGTAAGGCATGGGTCTGCAACACCCTGATCGACAGTTCAAATCTGTCTGTCGCCTCTCTTAGAGAAAGCTCTAGTTCTTGTATTAACAAGAATTAGGGCTTTTTGCTTATTGTTACGGCTCTTTCATCATTGTACTACTACCGCCGCTACTGTAATTTCATTATTATATGGCTTTTCATAGATGCTATAATTTCATACTCTCCTTCCTGTTTTAGAATAAGAAATAATCCCTCTTTTAATGAAGCTATTTATACTTAATTCAATATAGTAAGAGAAATTTATTGAATAATATAAGCACATAAAGATAATATGTATTTTAGAAAGCAGAAAATGCATCTTACTTGAATAGGGGTTGCGATTTTAGTCAATAGTGATATACTGAGTTCAGGAGGTGGGAATATATGTTAGTACATACAGAGAAGATAGAATCTGGTGAGGACGAAGTCATTATTCGTTATAAAGTTATGACAAAACAGGTTAAAGATATAATTGAGTATATGAGTGTACAAGTACCTCCAATTCTAGGATCGATAGATAAAGAACAATATATTCTCTTGCAAAATGATATCTATTATTTTGAAAGTGTTGATAATACAGTTTTTGCTTATACTAAGAAAAATTCCTATGAAACAAAACACACGCTTAATGAATTAGAAAGTGTAGTATCCGATAGGCATTTTTTTCGATGTAATAAGTCTGTTATAGTGAATATTAATAAGATTCAGTCTTTGAAAAGTAACGTGGGTAATAGGATAGATGTTTGGTTTTTTTGGATGGTTGAATCAGGTAGACAGTGTTCCTTTCAAATTCATATTACAAATGTGGATTGTTGGTTATATAATAGCATGGTTCCAAAAAGCATTGTTTCTTGGTAATCGGGTATATAAGAAGTCTCAATATAAGATTTGCACTGTGTTATGGAATATTGGACCTATTGTAATACTTCTGTTGTCGCAGAGAATCTTAGGTTGGTTCAATAATGCACCCATATGGGTTATGATTGCATTTGTTATAACTATGATTGCATATTTTATAATGCTGTGGATATTTCTTAATTTATTCTATAAAGACGATACTAATGAATTGAATCAATTACTTAATGATTTCAAGCAATCTTCAAATTAATTATAGGAGGAGTATAAGATGGCTAAATGTATTGAAACTGCCAATTTAACGAAATTTTATGGAAAAGCAAGAGGTATTACAGATATTAACCTCACAGTGGAGGAAGGAGAAATATTTGGCTTTATTGGACCTAACGGTGCAGGTAAGAGTACAACAATTAGGTCATTATTAGGTCTTATTACACCAACGTCAGGAAGGGCCCGTGTATTTGATATGGAGGTAAGGGCCAATCGAACTAAGATTCTTAATGACATTGGATATATGCCTTCTGAGGCAATGTTCTATAATGGAATGCGTGTCGCGGAGATTATTAAATACTCTGCTGACTTACATAAGATGGATTGTAGCAGTGAAGCAAATATACTATGTGAAAGACTTAAACTTGACGTGAAGAAGAAAGTAGAAGAGCTATCACTAGGAAATCGAAAAAAGGTTTCTATTGTATGTGCGATGCAACATAATCCTAAGCTATATATATTAGATGAACCAACTAGTGGTTTAGATCCTCTCATGCAGAAAGAGTTCTTTGCATTATTAGAAGAGAAGCATACCTCCGGTGCTACGATTTTCCTATCTTCTCATGTATTATCTGAGATTCAACATTATTGTACGAAGGCAGCAATTATACGTGAAGGCAAAATAATTGTGTGTGATACGGTAGAAGCGTTATCAAAGACCAATACAAGAAGAATCCACATAACAGGTGATGAAAAGGTTTATCCTATCATTATAGAACAATTAAGCAGCCCAATAGAGGATTTACAAAGCAGTAATAGAGGAATAGAGTTTTTATATACTGGTGATATAAATGAACTGTTACATATTATAAGTCAATTTACAATACAGGATATACGAATAACAGAACCAGATTTGGAAGAAATATTTATGCACTATTATGTAAATGGGGAGGAACAATAATGGTAGTTTATAGACAAGAAATGAAACAAAATAGAAAGACATTACTTATATGGACACTATCGGTTAGTTTTATGAGTTTTATCTGTTTACTATTGTTTTCTGAGATGAAATCCATGGTTGAGGAAATGGATGAGGTGTTTGCATCGATGGGGAATTTCACAAAAGCATTTGGAATGGATCAGATGAGTATGGGAACTATAACAGGATTCTATGGAATTGAATGTGGTAATATATTAGGTATCGGTGGAGCCTTCTTAGCATCTTTGCTGGCTATTAATATGCTTAGTAAGGAGGAGGGAAGTCGGACAGCAGAATTCCTATTAACACACCCGATCAGTCGTGTTCGTGTTATTACGGAGAAATTACTTTCTATTATTACTCAACTTGCTATATTTAATATTGTTTTCTTCCTGTTATCTTGTATAGGAATAGCATTACTAGGTGAAAAGGTTGAATGGGGACATTTCCTACTCTATCATGTAGCAAATTATATGTTACAATTAGAAATTGCCAGTATCTGTTATGGAATCTCAGCATTTATTAGAAGAGGAAGTCTTGGTATAGGACTCGGGCTAGCAGCAATGTTCTATTTTCTTAATATTATTGCTAATATTAGCGATAAAGCAAAGCTAGTAAAATACCTTACACCTTTTAGCTATACGGATGCTTCTGATATCTTATCCATAGGTAAAATAGATGTTAATTACTTAATAATAGGTATATTCTTGACCTTAGCTGGTATCGTCATAGCATATATACAATATAATTCAAAAGACATTACTGCTTAGATAAGGGTATGTATAGGAATGTATAGGTTTTGGAAAAAGACGTTACTGTATAAGGAAGGAACTATATTGACGTTTGAGAATGATATAACCGCATAGGTAAGAAATATATGACGATAACTGCATAAATAACGGAATATTAATATAAGAAAAAGGACTGATACATAATATTCAATCAAATATTAAAACCATTGATTGAATAGGAGTATGATCAGTCCTTTTATATAATCTTAAAAAGATATAACGTACTTTCTATGGCCTAGCATAAGGTATTTTCCTATATATTCATTTGGTTGCAGTACCAATATGCGTTTTTGGGGCATTGTTTTTTATAATGTAATACCAACAAATTCGAGCAAAACATTCTTCATGGTATCTGTTTTAAAATCATATTCTCATATAACGGCGCGGGAATGATTTAAAACAATATTATACTTTACACTATCTAATAATAATTTGGATTTTGTGCGTGATATATAAAGTTAATTCAGCTGATGATATGGAATTATTTCTTAACCGTTACATTACAAGAAGCTCTAATACCATTATCAGTAGTGGCAGATATCTTGCAACTGCCTTGTTTTTTGGCAGTTACAACACCCTTAGAATTGACTTTAGCTACTAATTTATTCGAACTGGTAAACGTAATAGAACATTTTATATTAGGTACAGCCTTTAGGGTAAAGGTCTTATCTACTATTAGCGTTTTCTTAGTAGAAGATAATGTTATACTTGTTGGGGCACTGATGGTTACAGGAACAACTAACATTGTCTCATTGCCAAAAGTATCAATGGCATAGATTGTGAAAGTGGTAGTAGTATCTATTTCTGATATAGTGGCTGTATTACCTGATACAATTAACCTAGTACCGTTACTACCAGAGGCAAAGTAGGAGGCTGTTTGTTCTCCTTTTGCATAAGATACTTTGGATAGATTATTGTCTGGATCACTTACCATTAATACTAGATTTTTCTTGTAAGTGTTTGGTAGGTTCGTTATTTTACTATGTATAATTGGTGCATTCTTATCTACTGTTATAGTGCTGGAATCACGAGTCAATGCTCCATATATGTCTAGCATTCCACCGGTGGATATCTTACCGCTTAATGCAGGTAAGGGTTTAGCGGTTTCAAGAAGAATTTTTGATGCTTGTAACATAGTTACATCTGTGAAGTAAGAATATATCTCTGCTAGGCCACCGGCTACCATTGGAGCACTCATTGATGTTCCTGTAAAATAATCATAGCCATTCTCTGTAATTGTACTATAGATACAAGTACCAGGAGCAGCAATATCGACACTCTTAAGACCATAATTAGAACTGCTATTTAAAGTACCTGTGGGGGTTAAATTTGCCACGGATATTATGTTATTACAATCATATGAAGCTGGATAGGTAGGGGTAATGTCATTGTTTATTCCATTATAATTACGATCACCGTTACCAGAGGCAATAACGAAGACCATATTTGATTCTGAAATTGTTTTCTTTAAGATTGAATCGACAGAAGAATTGGTTTTTGTAGCTTCATAACCAAGACTTAAGTTGCAAATCTGAGCTCCCATCTTTTGTGCATATTTGATACCAGCTACAATATCAACAGTCGATCCATATCCGTCTTTTCCACCTAACACTTTAACTGGCAGGATCTTGATATTAGTGTTAGAAGCAACTCCTGCTATACCAGTAGAATTCACACCAGCGCCAATAATACCAGCACAATGGGTTCCATGATCGTTCTCTTCGCTAGAACTTTCATAGTCAGTTACATCATTATTCTTACCAACAAAATTCCAACCGTTAACATCATCTATGTAACCGTTCGCATCATTATCAATCCTATCCCCTGGAATCTCTGCGGTATTGGTGTAGATAATCCCTTGTAAATCAGTGTGAGTAATATCAATTCCTGTATCTACGATTGCAATAGTAACAGAGCGACCATTGGAAAATTGAGACCATGCTGGTTCAATATTAATATCAATACCAGAAGTAGCTGTAACATTATACTTAGCATACCTTGAATACTTGAGATTAGTAGTATCAATTGGATAATCAAAGTAGGAGTTATAGGTAAAGGAACCATCATTACGTGTCCACCATTGTTTACTATAATCAGGTTCATTTGTCTGGCCAAGTAATTGATATGTATAATTAGGTTGTATAGATGCAACGTTTGGATCTGTAGAGTATTCCTCTAATTTCTCCTTTAACGTGCTGTCATCCTTAGCAGTTACAAGAAACAGATTTTCATCTATTGCCTCAACTCGAGTGGACTTATCCTTCGATAGTGTACGAAATGTTTGGTCTGAAGAAACAGAATGTATGTAGCTAACGATAATCTCTCTGTTGTTATAATTGGATGTATCTGTAGAAATCTCCTCCGAAGTGGAGACAGATTCTAATGTCCTAGCACTTACGTTAGGTAGGTTAGTATAAGGGACTGTACTTATCATTAGACTAAGGCAGAGTAATGTACTGATAGAAATTCCTTTAAGTTTCATATGTATTGCCCTTTCTGTTATTCGTTATTTTATGTGTATTGATGGAATAATATTACATACCACTATAACTATGAAATGTGGCATTAATGTGATAAAATAATAAATTATACGGAAAATACGTATATTTGGTAATAATCAAATATAGCAGACTAAATTATGTTGGTACAGATAGGGGTAATTATGAGTAAAAGCAGTTCATACTCCATTAGCTTTGTCGTGTTGAGGTTTATGATATACATGGGATTAAAGTTAAAAGAATATGCATATGGAGGTAAGTAATGGAAGAATTAGTAATATATGAAAAGAAAAAACAAGCATATAAACTTCTTGGACAAGCGTTTTTAATGACAGGTGCATCAGGAGTACTTTTGTATATGGGAATTGTTGAAGAAAATTTTCTCTTTGATGTTATGGGCGGATTGGGAAGCTTCTTCTTTTTGATTTGTACAGTTGTACAGTTCATAAGAGTTATAAAGAAAAAGCCATTATTCATTATAAAAGAGAATGGAGTAGAAGATACATCCACAGCCACTTCAGTAGGGTTTGTTACTTATGATGCTATTAAAGAAATTGTTATAGGTAAGATACTAGGGAAAGAATGTATTGGATTATATCTGACGGATATCGACACATTCTTAGAGTCCTTACCTCCAGTTAAACAAAAAGCCATACAAAGTAATCTAGCAAACAAATTTCCGCCAATTCTGTTACGGGTTGATAGTATCGAGGAAAAGACTGGGCGAGATATCTATGAGGAGTTACAACAAGTATATGAGTCTTATGTAGGAAATAAGCAATAAAAGTTAACACCCCTGAATAGAAAGTATCCTATTCGGGGGTGTTTCATCTTGTAATATTAAGATTTTCTTCTAGCCGTAAGTGCACCATTCTCTACGTCAATAAGGATCGTATCTGTTTGATGAACGGCATCGCTTAGAATTAGTTTAGCAGTAAGTGTTTCTACATGTTTTTGTAGATAACGTTTTAATGGTCTAGCACCATATAGAGGATCGTAGGCTTCTTCTGTTATAAAGCCTATTGCAGCTTCTGTAAGTTCTAGGTGAAGTTCTTTGTCCTCAAGGCGTTTGTTAAGGTCTTTGATTAAAAGGTCAATGATGTTACGAATATTGCCTTTGGTTAATGGTTTGAACATAATAATCTCATCGAGCCTGTTCAGAAACTCTGGGCGGAAATGAGCTCGTAATTCCTCCATAACCAAGTTTGCATTCTGTGGATTAATATCGCCATTGTCGTCAATCCCTTCTAATAGATAACTAGATCCGATATTAGAGGTTAGGATAATAATGGTATTCTTAAAATCTACAGTGCGACCTTGAGAGTCTGTTATACGTCCATCATCAAGTACTTGTAATAATACGTTGAATACATCCGGATGAGCTTTCTCAATTTCATCAAATAAAATTACGGAGTAAGGCTTACGTCTAACAGCTTCTGTTAATTGGCCACCTTCGTCATACCCAACATATCCTGGAGGCGCTCCGATTAATCTAGATACAGAGTATTTCTCCATGTATTCACTCATATCGATACGGACCATATTCTGTTCATTGTCGAATAGGCCAGCAGCAAGTGCCTTGGCAAGTTCTGTTTTACCAACGCCAGTAGGTCCAAGGAATAAGAAGGAACCAATTGGTTTAGTTGGGTCTTTAATACCTGCCTTAGAACGTAAGATGGCTTCAGAAACTTTGGTAACACCTTCATCTTGACCAACAACTCGTTTGTGAAGTTCATCATCGAGGTGAAGTGTCTTATTGCGTTCGCTCTCTGTTAACTTAGCAACAGGAATTCCTGTCCATCTAGAGATGATACGAGCAATTTCTTCATCAGATACATTCTCATGAATAAGAGTATGCTCCTCAGATTTCACCCTGTTTTCTTCTTCCTCTAATTGCTTCTCGAGTGCTGGTAGCTGACCATATTGAAGTTCGGCAGCACGGTTTAGATCGTAATTACGTTTAGCAACCTCGATTTCATTCTTAAGGGATTCATATTCTTCTTTTAATTTCTGAACTTTTTCAACAGAAGCTTTTTCATTATCCCAAATTGCCTTCTGACTGGCAAATTCTTCGCGTAGTTCAGCTAATTCTTTTTGCAAGGTATCAAGACGTTCCATACTTAATCGATCCGTTTCTTTCTTAAGAGCAGCTTCCTCGATTTCCATTTGCATAATACGTCTTTGTACGTCATCGAGTTCAGTAGGGAGAGAGTCAAGCTCGGTCTTAATAAGGGCACAAGCTTCATCAACTAGGTCGATTGCCTTATCAGGTAAGAAACGGTCTGTAATATATCGATCTGCTAAAGTGGCAGCAGATACTAATGCAGCATCGGTAATCTTAACACCATGGAATACTTCATATCGTTCTTTCAGACCTCTTAGAATAGAAATGGTATCTTCAACCGTAGGTTCATCTACCATAACAGGTTGGAAACGACGTTCAAGGGCAGCATCTTTCTCAATATACATACGATATTCATTAAGCGTAGTGGCACCGATACAGTGTAATTCACCTCTTGCAAGCATAGGTTTTAACATATTACCTGCGTCCATAGAACCTTCGGTTTTACCAGCACCTACAATAGTATGAAGCTCATCGATGAAGAGAATAATCTGTCCATCACTATTCTTTACTTCTTCAAGAACCGCTTTTAGACGTTCTTCAAACTCACCACGGTACTTAGCACCAGCTACTAAAGAGCCCATATCAAGAGCAAATAATCTCTTATTCTTAAGAGATTGGGGAACGTCTCCACGGACGATACGTTGGGCTAGCCCCTCAACGACTGCCGTTTTACCTACACCAGGTTCACCAATGAGTACTGGATTATTCTTCGATTTACGAGATAAGATACGGATTACGTTTCGAATCTCGCTATCACGACCAATTACAGGGTCTAATTTTTGTTCTTTGGCACGTTCAACAAGATCATAACCGTATTTGTTAAGAGTATCATACGTATCTTCTGGTGTATCGCTAGTAACTTTCTTATTGCCTCGTACACTGGAAAGTGCTTGAAGAAAGTTATCACGAGTGATTCCAAAGTCTTTGAATAAGTCTTTTAGGTCTTTATTAGGTTGTTTCAATAAGCTTAGGAATAGATGTTCTACAGAAACATATTCATCACCCATGGCTTTTGCTTCATTTTCAGCATAGATTAATACTTTGTTTAATCCATTGCTGATATAAACTTGAATGTTGCCGCTAACCTTTGGTCTTTTCTCAAGTAGTCCTCTTACCTGTGCTTCAAAGACATCGGTATTGATATCCATCTTCTCTAGTAGCTTTCTTATTAAACTATCATCAATGGTAAGAATACTATATAGAAAATGTTCTTGGTCAATTTCTTGATGTCCGTATTCATAAGCAAGTTTTTCACAGTTTTGAACTGCTTCCATTGATTTTTGAGTAAATTTATTTATATTCATAGTGATTCCTCCTTCTTTTATTAACAAAGGGAAATTAAAATCCTTGTTTGTTCTATAACTAATATAACACCTATAATATAAAAATGCAATAGTAAATTTACAAAGTTTTTAAATTGTCTTGTTATATATATTTTGCACCAAATAGGTATATGATTATTCATATGAGAAGGGGTGGGAAGTTAATATGAAGAGATGAAGAGATGGAGAGATGAAGAGATGTAAAAGGTGTGGAGAAGTTACGACATCTATTGAAAGTGAATAAAAAAAGAAGTGCGTAGTTTTAGGGGATTACGCACTTCTTAACTATATAAAGGTAGGTATGAACTAAGTATTAAGGCTGAATGATAAGATATTAAGCATCTCGGTCGGTACGAAATGTTGACATTGGTATTCCATTCTTGCCATATAAGGTAACTGGTCCATAATTCGTCCAGTTATAGCGAACATATCTTGGCTCAGTTACTTCATCAGATGAAACAAAGATACGATTGCCTTCGATGGTTGCAGTTGCACTAACATATTCTTTATTCGCACCTGCAATTTCAAAACCAATAATAGAATCTCCTTTCACTAAGAAGCCATCGTTAGCATGTTCAAAGTGCAATTCAATACTATTCTCGCGGATAATACGATTCTTATAGATTGGTCCATATGCAGGTACTTCCATACCGTACACATGATAGAAAGCTTGGAGCGCAAGACGTCTTCCAACTTCTTCTTTCTCAAGCGGGTGAATATTATTGTATTCACCAAGATCTGGAATAACGGCTATTCCAGTATTCTTAATGATTTGATGAGTGATCATCTGATGTTCACGTATTTGCGGCCAATTCTTCTTATCTTCCTCTTCTTGGTTGATAAACATTGGAAGTTGAACAAGAAGGAAAGGTAACGTATCATCTTTCCAGTCATTTCTCCACTGAGAAATTAAAAGGCGTAACATCTTCCCGTAGATGGTAGGTTTACAGTCATCCTGTTCTCCTTGATAGTAGATAAAACCACGTAAGGTATATGGGGACACTCGTGAAAGCATTGTTTCATATAGACCTCCTGGTCTAAAGAATGCTTTGGGACCAATTGGGCCTGGCCAACGATTCATACCTGCAATTTCTTGTACTTTAGACCAAAGAATATCTGGGTCAGCAGTATACAGTTCTTCGACTTTCTTTTGCCAAATAGCATACCAAGCATCATATTCGTCTACAGCAGAACAATATTCTTCATAGCTATTAAATTGACTATATTCTTTCTCGTATTCATCGAGATAAGTTCTTGAATCTTCATCTTTTTCTAAATATTCTTTACTTGTCCAAACAGAAGCGGAGGTACCACCCCAGTTGCAACCAATGATACCTACGGTTACATCTAAGGTTGTAGCAAGATTTTTTTCGAAGTAATAGGCAACAGCAGACCAAGTACCACAGGTTTCTGGTGTACAGAGTTCCCAAGAAGTTGCTTCTTCCACCGCATAAAAATCTTTACTAAAGTAACTTTGCTGAGGAACATTATAGAATCGGATTTTACTTGATAAGGCTGGGTCAACAGAGGAAACCACTTCTTTACCATTTTTACTGTCTTGAAGTTTTAATTCCATATTTGATTGGCCACCAGCTAACCAAACCTCACCAATCATAATATCGGTATATGTAATTGTTTCGATACCATCTGTAATTGTCATTATATAAGGACCACCTGCTTGCATTGGTGGTAATTCAGCGGACCAAGTTTCTTCATGAATAGTTGCCTTTGTTTTATTTGATGCCAGTTCTATGGTAATAACATTGTTAGTAGGTTCTGATTTATAAGTACCCCAGATACAAATGCTCTTATCACGTTGTAAAACCATATGATTGCTGAACACGGCAGCAGCCTTAAGATTTTGTGATGACATAGTAATACCTCCTAGTTATTATTAATCTAATTGATAACTAAATTCTAGTATAGATGAAAGAAAAAAAATACAGTCATTATTGGAGATATAGTATGTAATGTGAAGATTTTTATATAGCACCTGATGGATTTGTCAACTGCATTTTTTTCTAGTTTGAATCACACCAGCAGAGGCAGTGGTTTTTCATATTCATACTCCTCTATTTTAAAAATCATTCTTTATCGTTCCATACACGAGATAGAATATCTTTTAACACTAAAAGAGCGTCTAAATTGCTATATTTGTACTCGTGCTTCAGATGGTTTAGGAGTTCTTTGATTTTTTCAGCGTAAAAATCAATCTCCACATCATTTTGATATGTTGTTAAAATCGGATATTTTTTGCCCCAAGCCTTTGTCCAATCAATTTTTTTTGTGGTTTCTTCGCTTATATTATCAATGGCTTCTTGTATTTCTGTTATTTGAAAATCAAATTCAATTAACTCGTCCAAAGACAGATGGTATAAAACCGCTAATTTTTTAGACTGATAAATGTCCGGAAGTGTTTCATCGAGTTCCCATTTTGAGATAGTTTGCCTACTAACCCCTAACTTTGCAGCCACTTCTTCTTGCGATAATCCGCTTTTTTTTCTTGCACTAAATAAACTATTTCCTAAGTTCATATTGCCCTCCGAATTTATTATGATAGTTATAAGTATAAAGATGTGTATGGAGAAAGTCCACCAATTACGTTTTGCAATTTCGCCCGTTTTTTTAACATTAACCGAAGTAACATTTGATTATACTCTTTTTAACTGTTATCCTCTGTGGCAGGTATCCCTCTGGTGGATGCTATTCAATTTTCAAAGGAGATAAAGGGTATCTCACTTGTTTGCTCACGGATAGCCGATTTGTGTAGTCTATATCTTTAAATTTCCAAAGGATTATGGGAAAAGAAAAAGCACCTGCCGCTTGACCGCTTCTTTCGGTCAGCAACAAGTGCTTCAAAATTAATATTACAGACTAAACCGAAGGGGTATATTCCCTTCGGTTTTTATTGTTTACTGCGCACATATAAAATTCTATTTAGAGTAAGTAATTTCTAATTACGAAGTTTGAGTTGTTTACTTTAAAAGACCACTAATCACTGAATTAGGAATTACGAACTCTGGATTACCCATTGATCCAGGAGCTACTTCATATTCGTCAAATACAATAACTAGATCATTGTTTGAGTTAAAGTAGAAGTTTTGATCTGGTTTGATTTCTTTGAAATTATCTGATATTTCTTCATCATCTAAGAAGTATACAATTCCTTTATCTTCGTTTGTATTGGCACGCATCTGCTCTTTGATGTTTTCACTGATTGGAGTGATATAATCAACATCATCTTTGAAGACTGTAGATAATGTAGCTACAGAGTTTGTTTTCTTATCTATGTGATAGAAACGATAATATTGGTTTCCGCTAGCAGCTGTTTCGAGTACAGTAATACGAAGTGTAAACCAATCCTCTGTATCAGTAATAACATCATAGCTTACATCAAGACCTTTATAGGCTTCGCTACCATAATAATCTTTGGCATCTGCTTCAAACTGGTCTATAAGTTGTTGTGTGTAGCCTTTTACATCATTATTAATCTGATTTGCTGCATCCTCGTTATTTGAATTCGAACCATCTGTTTCAATATTTGGTATAGAAACATGAGCTTCAGAATTTCCATCGTTGTAATCATAGTCACGGAATGTCACTACTCTTACAATCGATCCGATAACTGGAATTTTTTCCATTGCCTTTGCAATGGATTCATTCGTGTTAGGAAGTGCTACAATTACTGCCATTGCTGCAGCTACCGCACCGCCTGCGAAACGAACGCGTCGTGTTAATGATTTTCTTTTTTTATCTAATTTTGCTTGTTCAATCTTTTCATTCATCATTCTTCTACCTTCCTCCGGGATATGAAGATGTTGATAATCTTCCTTTAACAACTTCATATTGTCTAATACCTCTGGTTTAATTTGCTTTTCTTCTTCTATTTTCAAAGCGGAAACCTCCTATTATTCCATTAGAATGCGTAGTTTTTTCATGGCACGATAAAGGCGACTTTTTACGGTGTTCACATTCTCGCTGGTGATAGCTGCTATTTCAGCAAGTTGCATATCTTCAAAAAATCGCAGTTTTACAATCGTCTTATCAGGCTCTTCTAGTGTTTCAAGTGCTTTCTTTAGGTCAAAGTCTTCATAAGTATCCTGAACATGTGCTGTTACAAGCTCTAGTTCGGTATATGGTTTCTTGAATTTCTTAATATAATTTAGGGCTTCATTAATAATGATGCGATAAATCCAAGTACCTATATAGGATTTCTCTTTCACTTGACTACTATTTAAGATTGCTTTGTAAGCGCCTTCTTGAACGATATCCATTGCATCTGCTTCATTTTTTACATAGCTATATGCTAAGCGATAATATTTCTCGTAATTAGTGGTAAGTTCCTCTTGGATTTGATTTTGAATGTCCAGTTCGGAAGAATCTTGCCTGCCTGCGTTCCATTTCTTCTTCATGACTACACCTTCTACATGTTGTTAAGTTTCTCAATTCATAGGCTAATGGAGTATCGTATGATTTCCATTCAAGCAGAATTTATAACCGGTTATTTGTTTGCTCTGAGTATTAGACAATTGGGAAAGATAAAAAGTTTCAATTTTTTTTATTTTATATATTAAATTGATTTTAATGTTTTTTTCATAAGTATAATAGCAACGATGGCAGCAATGACTTCTGAAATCGGGAAGGATACCCAGATACCCGTTGCTCCAATGAATCTGGATAATAGGAAGGATAACGGAATAATAATCACGAACTGACGTAGCAAAGAGATTGTTAGTGATTGAAAACCCATTCCCAAGGCTTCGAATGCACCGGAATATATAATACCGAAAGTAGATATTAAGAATCCGAGACAGATGATACGAAGAGCTGGTACACCGATTTCCAACATAGAAACATCGGCGTCAAACATTCCAAGAATCTGCTGTGGTATGAATAGGGATACAATAGTTCCGATAAACATAATGGCAGCAGCGAAAAGGAGACTTACACGTAACGTCTTGTGAAGTCTGTCTTTTTGCTTTGCACCATAATTATATCCTACAATGGGACGCATACCTTGAACGATACCATTGGCAGGAAGATAGATAAACGTTTGCAGTTTATAATAAATACCTAATACAGATACATGAACTTCTGAGAATCTTACTAACATACCATTAAGAATACTTACTAAGACAGATGGTAGTGACATCATAATACTTGATGGGACACCAACACTATATAATTGTTTGATTAATGGCTTATCAATATGCACATTACGTAAGGATACTTGTATAGGGAGCTTCTTATATGCCAATACGATAAGATATAAAACTAAACCAGCGATTTGACCAATTACTGTTGCAATAGCGGCCCCTGTTACTCCCATTGCTGGAAAACCGAATTTACCAAAGATTAAGATTGGATCAAGGATAATATTAATAATTGCACCAACAGCTAGTACGATCATAGTAATGGACATCTCGCCAAGTGATTGAAAAATCTTCTCGATACAAACTTGAATAAGGCAACCAAAGGATAGGCAAAGTACAATATATCCGTACTCAGATCCCATTTCAACGATAGACTCATTGCTTGAAAACATCCGTAAGAATGGTTTGGTTACAAGTAAACCAAAGACTACGAAAAGTATGGAATGTACGATACTTAATACGATTCCTACTGAAGCTGCCTGACTAGCACGCTTGGTATTCTTACTACCTAAATTAATTGAGATACAAGAGCTAACACCGATACCAAATCCTACTGCAATGGCAATAACTAAGTTTTGTAGTGGAAAGACAAGGGAGACTGCAGTTAATGCATCGTTACCAAGTCTAGCTACAAATATGCTGTCAATAATGTTGTACAACGACTGAATCAGCATAGAAAACATCATAGGAATTGCCATGGATACAAGAAGCGGGAATATAGGTCGGTTCTTCATTTGTTCCTGTTTTGAATTCATTTGATTCCTCCTCTTATTGGTGATGTAATTTCATAGATTACATCATAATTTTCACTAAAAAGAGCTATATACTTGTCTGTTTGTATCAGAAACAGAAAAATATATAGCCTCTAAAAAGCAATCATATTAATTTGCGACTTACGAGGACAAGTTGTGATAATCTAAACCACTTCCGAGTCCGTCAGCTATGATATCATACAATAAGAGCAAATGCAAGTATTTTATTGGAGGCCGACTCCAGCACCACCAAGCAAGAACTCTGCTTCTTTGTTTTCTCCCGGGGTAGTATCAAATCCAAATAAAGTATCAGCCATTTCTTGATCATACGCACCTACCATGCAAGTACCGCATGCTATAGACTCTGCAGCAAGATATAATGTTTGACAGATGCAACCAAGATCCATAAGAGCAACACGATGTGCCTTAGAAGCGTACTTCCATTCACAGCGGTATGGTAGTATGCTCCAATAAAAGGAAACGGGTGCCTCTGTTAAAAACGCTTGTCCAAGAAAGGCTTCTGATATTGCTTCCTTGAAGGAACCCATAATAGGAAGCTGTTCTAATTCATGTTCAATAGGAAGATAGTGATAGAGACCTTCCTCAAGTCCCCTTACATTATTGGCATAGATATATGTTTCAAAAGGATGGATAGCGCCACCAGATGGAACATTTCTAAGGGTTGCTGTTTGATCTTTTACAACTTTCTTAACTCCTTGCGTAGCATAGAGTAAGTAAGATAGTTCTTGTAATGAGATAGTATCAAGGCTATATTTTCTACAGGATTTTCTCTCTGTAAGCAATTGGTAAAAATTATTATTCTGTATGATCTCCTGAAAGTTTTTCGGTAAATGAATCCGTTTGCTACCTTCATGATATTTGGCTAGGGGAGGTTTTTTGATATCATGATTCATATCGCTATCAAAGTCCTCGTCAGCAGCTGTATATGACTTCATCATTTCTCTAAGTCGTTTAATTTCTTCCATATAGGTTCTCCTTAAGTATTGAGTGAATTGACTGCACAATTCGTATATAAGGTAGTTTATTTGATACAAGAAGAAAAGGCTAGTACAAGAATAGCTATAATAGTTTTAGTATGCATATTACAATAAATATTTATTGTAAAACGATAAAAAACTATTGACATTCAAAATGATAGTAGTATAATTAAGGAAAATGAATTAGAGATCAGGAGGTTTGTTATGAATCAGCAAAAACTATCAAAATGGCTAAAATGCATCACGATACTAGTGATGGTCATGCTTACCATTATATTGTTCCTAGTTATACCAGCCTACGGGAGGGATATTGTATGTTTGAACACAAGATATTCGGGGTGGTATATGCCATGGTTGTTATTTATATGGTTATTAGGAATCCCTTGTTATGTTGTATTATGTATATTCTGGGGGATTTGCAATGAGATTAGGAATGACAATTCTTTCTCTATAAAGAATGCAAAAGCATTAGCGATTATTAGTAAGTTAGCAATGGTAGATAGTTTCTTATTGTTTTTAGGCATTGTACTCTTTAGCGTATTCCAAATGATGCATATAAGCATTCTTGTACTAGGAATTCTTGTTGTTATTGAAGGAATCGCAATCTCTGTTATAGCCGCAGTACTGGGACATTTGGTTCAAAAAGCAAGTAAGATGAAGGACGAGAATGATTTAACCATATAGTTAGGAGGAACTAGGAGGAGAATTCATGGCAATTATTATTAATATTGATGTTATGCTTGCAAAACGTAAGATGAGTGTAACAGAGTTATCAGAGCGAGTAGGAATTACAATGGCGAATATATCCATTTTGAAGAATCAAAAAGCAAAAGCTATACGTTTTGATACATTGGATAAGATTTGTGAGGTTTTGCAGTGTCAGCCAGGTGATGTGCTTGAGTCTGTACCTGACGAGAAGGAAGAAGAGGGTCATATAAGATAGATGTATGAAGTAGAAAGGAGTTGCTTGGTATTATGGATATGCAATCAGAAGGTAATAAGGTTTCCATAGAGGAGAATGATCCTTGGCAACAGGAAGCGCTTAGAAGAAGTGAAGAGCAGAAGAAAAGAATCGAAAAATTAAACACCATAGCAGCAGAAGCAGGAAAATACTTAGTACGAGCAATCTTGCTTGGTCTACTATTCTATTTCTGTTTCTATGATTTCTATATTAATATAGCAGGCTTAGTGTATCCGTTGTTTCTAGTGGGTTTGTATGCAATTACATGGAAGACGATGAAGAGCCAAGGAATACTTTTTAATAAACATTGTGTGGGATATGTAGCTTGTTCTTTTTTGTTAGCAATATCAACGATACTTACAACTAACTTTTTAATAATCTTCCTTAACACAGTTGGAATTATTCTATTATATCTAATTACTTTATGTAGATGTTATCTTGCTGATAAAGAGATGGGAATACAAGGTTTTATAATGACCATTGGTAGATGTGTCTCAGGCACCTTTGTTTGTTCTAGATACTTCTTTAAACATACAAAGGGAAAGATTCAGTTTAAAAGAGGCAACTTTGAGAAGAGTAAGAATATTACGTTAGGTATCGTACTTGCAATAGTATTTTTAGGAGTAGTTTTGCCGCTGCTTTCACAGGCGGATGCCGTTTTTGGTAATATATTACGCTCTCCTTTTCAAACAATTGATATTACTAATATATATCAGATTATTAGGGGCGTATGTTTTATATTCATACCAGCAATTCTATTCTATGGTTTAATTTGTTCGTGCTATATCCGATATATGGAGACAGAAGAGAAACAATATAGACTATGGAAGCCAGATGCGATTCTTATTATGGCGGGTATCATCGCTGTTACGTATATTCTATTCTGTAGTATTCAAATTGTTTATTTGTTTGGGGGGCTATTCGAATTGCCAGAAGGAATTACATACGCAGAGTATGCTAGGCAAGGATTTCTACAACTATTATGGGTGGCTGTGATTAATATTGGATTGGTTCTATTGTTAAAGATTAAATGTATGTCAAGTAAGATATTAAATCATATCCTTCTTGTGTTAAGTATATGTACAGTGGTCATGATAATCTCATCGGCCTATCGTATGATTCTATATGTGAAGGTATATGATTTGACAAGGCTACGTTTTCTAGTACTATGGTTCCTTATCTTTTTAGTGTTCGTTGTGGGACAGTTGATGTATTATGTCTACCATTCTAAGTTCAGAATTGGAAAATGGCTTTTTACCACCGCGTTAGTTGCTTATATGATCTTAAGTTTTGGAAGAATGGATTACGTTATAGCCAAATATAATATTAATGCAAATGAATATATGACATCAGATAATTTCAATTACCTTACGTATTTATCATTAGATGCAACACCAGCTATTGCAGAGTTATCTGTAGATCGACTTTTAGTAGATCAAGAGAATAACGAATACGACTATGAGGAGGATATGAAAGAGAATTATAAAATGTATTTTCAACGGATTGTGAACGAATATAATTCATCTTTTCGAGGTTTCAATATAAGTAATTATATAGCATACCAAAGTGCACTCGATAAATTGGCAGAGTGGAAGTAAAATTATAAGTGCTCTACACACTATTAGAAAGACAATCTTTATGGTTTGTATGCGGATAGCGAATATGTAATATTCGAGAATATTACATATTCGCTATTCACAAACAAACCTATGAAAGATTGTCTTTTTAACACTTTATTCTATTCATTAGAAACTTCTTTGCTTTTTGAAGGGTCTTTGAAAAGAGAATCCAAAACTTCGTTTTCTTTTGCTTCGATTTCAACTTCCTTGCTACGACATTTAGCATCCGTATAGATTGCATCCATTATACGCTTTTGATCTGCTGGAACAAACATACCTATTGATTTTGCCAAATCGTCAAGGTTATTACGATTTACAAGCAAGGTATCTCCGGTGGATAGAGGAATGCTTAGAATGTTATCTTCCTCTTTCATATCGCCAAGACATAGACAGTTAGTTGAAGAAGAATATTGATAAGTAACACCATTGTAAGCAATAAGATTAGAAGCATTAGCCATAGCTCCATAGGGAGATTGCCTGGATAAATTGATTACATTGTTATAGATTACATTGGTGTACACATCAGAGGTAGCTGTAACGTTGGTAAAAGAGCTATTAGTTGAAGTATAGCTGTCTGTTTTGACTGTAGATAGGAAGTTCTCTTTCTCCTCCTTAGTTAACGTAAAACCAGATCCAGTAGTATCTACTTGCTTTTTTAATAATCCGTTACAGTAGGAAGATACAGTGTTTAAAGAATTAGTAGTTGCAATCATAATTATACTCCTTTCAAACCATGTAAGAATTTGAAAAGGACAAAATCCATTCTGTCTATACCCATCCATGAACCGAATTCAATAAAATGTATCTAGAAGTCTCAACAATATTTCATTATATTCGGATATCTTTTCTATAATGAATATCGGAGAGAAGAAGTAAAAACATTAACAGATATACAAAATATTACCAGGGCCGAAGCGCCGTTCTAATTCATCATGAATGAAAATCTCTCCATCTAACCTTAGAGTATTCCGATAACAGTATTTTCCCATTCCACGTCCAGTCATCTTCTCCTGATCAAAGAGTTCGATAGAATCAGGAAATGCCTCAGCATTAATTTTTCTATGAACAAAGCTATACGTCATAAAAATCACTTCAATGAACATTTGTTTTTTCATCTTTTCAGAAAGTTCGGCCTCTAAACGGTCGAATAACTGGGAATATAACTCCTTCCAGTTATCGACCATAATTATAGGTGCCACGAGTATTCCTACTTTGTAACCTGCTTCGGCCATCTTATTAATTGCTTCTATACGTTTAACTAAGGAAGAAGTGCCAAGTTCGATATCACGAATTACTTCCTCGGGATTAACGGACATACGAAAGATTACTCTACCTTGATGATTTAGAGGTAATAATGGCTCAACCATACTGAACTTACTTGGGAATGTAATGCTACCTTTTTTACATTTCGTAAAATTCTCTATAGTCCAAGGTAAGTTACCTGTAATCTCGTTCTCTAAAACTAAATCGCTATTACTTCCTATTTCAAAGGTAAGTTCCCTATCACTGCGGGTACTATATCGAATTAAGCGATCCATCATCTGTTCTCGATTAACAAAAAGACGAAGGTATGAACATTTATTATAATTACAAACGAGATAGCAGTAAAGACACATGGCAGTACATCCAGATGAGGTATAAGGCACTAGGTAATCGGAAACTTTGTGATTTTCTACGTATTTATGAGTTTTGCGTGTACCAATAATTAATAACTGTTTCAAGTTACGAAATTCCGAGTTTTCCTTTGTGCGTAATTCCTCAATATTATTGTGATTCTCAATAGGGATCCACGGAATATCAGAGAATTTTACTTTTAGTTCTTTTCCTAAAGGATATTGTTCTATATTTGATTCATAATAGATTTGTGTGGGACGCATAAGATTCTCCTTTGAGTAATTTATAATAGTATGTGCAGAAATATCTGATTTCACTATAGATACTGTCACAAAAGGTAAAAAAAAGAATATGAAACATGGTAGCTTTGAAGAAGTTAATAATGCTATAATAGGGACATAAGAAACATCCTAATAATGGTAATTCGTCAACTGGGTTTCGTAAATCACGAAAACAATTATTATATGAAGGAGAAGGGAAGGTAGTATGAGCAAAAAGCCATTCATTCTTAGTTGTATGGTGATATTGCTTATTTTGACTTTCGGTGGTTGTGGAAAACAAAATAAACAGTATGGCTATATACCTATGTTTGACAAGCTTACTTGGGGAATGAGTCTTCAGGAGGTTGTTAATACTTTGCAATTGACAACGCAAAATGCGAAAATCATTGAACCGAAAGAAAACTCCGCTTACACCATAGTCCGCTTAAGCGATGCTTATGAGGCATATGGTATGAAGGGGATCGTGAATCTGTTAATTACAGATGGTGAATTAGATACACAAGATAAATATAGTTACCCTGTGAATGCATTATCAGCAGTTGTATTACAATATGATGATTTTGATGCTGATACTCTGAAAGCGAATATGGAGAAGGAACTTGGTAAAGCAAAATCAGATAAGACAGAAAATTCAGGAGAGGTAATTACTTGGAAAAGTAAAGACAGGATATCATCGCTTTCAAAAGCGGAACAAAAGAAATTATTTGCGTATTGTGAAGAGTTAGAAGCAAGGGGGAATAAGAATCTGTCACCAAAAGAAAAAAGTGCTATTAATAAAATTACATTAACGATAACAAAAGACGGTAAGAAAGCTGTTGTTACCTATTATGGTGATTGGGCAGTCTACATAAATTACAGTAGGAATTTGCAAAAGTAATTAGCAGAGATTTTAAAGTAAAATACGAACAAAAAATAAAATTACTGGTATAGTTATATTAAGATAACTTATGTTAGTACAGTTTTTAAGTGGTAAAACCCCTTGACATTTACCAAATCCTATACTATGATAAAAAATAATAAAATATAACACCAAAATACGTTGATGGAGACAGTAGCAATTAAGAGAAACCAAAAGCGAGTTCGGGACAGTGGAAGCCGAATGGGAGTAACAGATTGTGAATATCACTCCGAAGTAGCAGACTGAAAGAATTTATCTTAGTTAGAAATAGAACCCTAAGGTGTTCTTGAATCAAGTAGGTCGTCGCCGGATTCCACCGTTATCGGAGCACATATGAAAGTCCTTGACGGAGTATGTTAAATAGGTGGTTTAATGAAAGCATAGCGCTCTCATCCTGTTTAAGGGTGGGAGTTTTTTTATTTTAATCATAATTTAGGAGGGAAATCATGTACGATAAAGTATCCACGAATCTTAACTTTGTTGAGAGAGAGAAAAACGTAGAGAAGTTCTGGAAAGATCACGAGATCTTTGAGAAGAGTATTGATTCAAGAAAAGAAGGAGAGACTTATACATTCTATGATGGTCCACCAACAGCGAATGGTAAACCACATATCGGTCACGTTCTTACAAGAGTAATTAAGGATATGATTCCTAGATATAAGACAATGAAAGGCTATAAAGTTCCTAGAAAAGCTGGTTGGGATACACATGGATTACCAGTTGAACTTGAAGTTGAGAAATTATTAGGATTAGATGGTAAAGAACAAATCGAAGAATATGGTTTAGAACCATTTATTGATAAATGTAAAGAATCCGTATGGAAATACAAAGGTATGTGGGAAGACTTCTCTGGTACAGTTGGATTCTGGGCAGACATGGAGAATCCTTATGTAACTTATGATAATAACTTCATTGAGTCTGAATGGTGGGCATTAAAGCAAATCTGGGATAAAGAATTATTATACAAAGGGCACAAAATTGTTCCTTACTGTCCGAGATGCGGAACTCCATTATCTTCACACGAAGTAGCGCAAGGTTATAAGGATGTTAAAGAAAAATCAGCAATTGCTAAATTCAAATTAAAGGATGTAGAAGACGAATACATCTTAGCATGGACAACAACTCCTTGGACATTGCCATCAAACGTTGCACTATGTGTTAACCCAAATGAAACTTACGTTAAAGTGAAGGTTCAAGTTAACGCAAAAGGTGATGTTATTAAAGAAGGCGAAGAAGATACTGCTGTTAAAACAGAATACTATATCTTAGCAGAAGCGTTGCTTTCTGTAATCGATGGCGTATATGAAATCGTAGAAAATTATGTTGGTACTGACTTAGAATACAAAGAATATGAACCACTATTTGGATATGCTCAACCAACTAAGAAAGCTTACTATGTAGTATGCGATACTTACGTTACATTATCAGATGGTACCGGCGTTGTTCATATCGCACCTGCATTCGGTGAAGACGATGCTAAAGTTGGTCGTAGATATGATCTTCCATTCGTTCAATTAGTAGACGAAAAAGGTGAAATGAAACCAGAATGTACAGATATGGCAGGCGTATTCTGTAAGAAGGCTGATGAAATCGTATTCCGTCTATTAGGCGAAAAAGGATTATTATTCAAAGCGCTTAAATTCGAACATAGCTACCCATTCTGTTGGAGATGTGATACTCCGTTAATCTACTATGCAAGAGAATCTTGGTTCATTAAGATGACCGCTGTTAAGGAAGACTTAATCCGTAACAACAACACAATTAACTGGATTCCAGAAAGCATTGGTAAAGGTCGTTTCGGTGACTGGTTAGAGAACGTACAAGATTGGGGCGTTAGCCGTAACCGTTACTGGGGCACTCCACTTAACGTATGGGAATGTGAATGTGGACATATGCATTCTATCGGAAGTATTGCAGAGTTAAAAGAATTATCAAGCAATTGCCCTGATAACATTGAACTTCACCGTCCATTCATCGATGCTGTTACTTTCCCATGTGAGAAATGTGGTAAAGAGATGCACCGTGTACCTGAAGTTATTGACTGTTGGTTCGATTCAGGAGCTATGCCATTCGCACAACATCACTACCCATTCGAAAATCAGGATTTATTCGAACAACAATTCCCAGCTGACTTCATCTCAGAAGCAGTTGACCAAACTAGAGGTTGGTTCTATTCCTTACTTGCAGAATCAACATTATTATTCAACAAAGCACCTTATAAGAATGTTATCGTTCTTGGTCATGTTCAAGATGAGAATGGGCAGAAGATGTCCAAATCAAAAGGAAATGCAGTTGATCCTTTCGATGCATTAAATCAATACGGCGCAGATGCAATACGTTGGTATTTCTATGTTAATAGTGCACCATGGTTACCAAATCGTTTCCATGGAAAAGCAGTTATGGAAGGACAACGTAAGTTCATGGGTACTCTATGGAATACGTATGCATTCTTCGTATTATACGCAAATATTGATAACTTTGATGCAACAAAATACACATTAGATTATGATAAATTATCTGTAATGGATAAATGGTTATTATCTAAATTAAATACAGTAGTTAAAACAGTAGATGAAAACCTTGCGGCTTATAAGATTCCAGAAACAGCAAGAGCATTACAAGATTTCGTTGATGAATTAAGTAACTGGTATGTAAGACGTTGTCGTGAACGTTTCTGGGCAAAAGGAATGGAACAAGACAAGATCAATGCTTACATGACTCTTTACACTTCCTTAGTAACACTTTGTAAAGCAGCTGCACCAATGGTACCTTTCATGACAGAAGATATCTATCAAAACTTAGTAAGAAGTGTTGATAAAACAGCTCCAGAAAGTATTCATCTATGTGACTTCCCAGCTTATAATGAAGCTCACATTGATAAAGAACTTGAAAAGAACATGGAAGATGTACTTGATATCGTTGTACTTGGTCGTGCTTGTAGAAACACTGCTAACATCAAAAACCGTCAACCTATTGGCAACATGTATGTAAAAGGTGATGTTTCCTTATCAGAATACTTCCAGGAAATTATCGAAGAAGAATTAAATGTTAAGAAAGTTACTTTCACAGATGACGTAAGAGACTTCACTTCCTATAGTTTCAAACCACAACTTCGTACCCTTGGTAAGAGATTTGGTAAACAATTAAATGCATTGAAAGAAGTATTAGCAAACCTTGATGGTAATGCGGCTATGGATTCTCTTAACGAAACAGGCAAACTTACCATCACACTTGATGGCGTGGAAGAGGTCCTTGATAAAGAAGATTTATTAATCGACGCGGCACAAATGGAAGGTTATGAATCAAATTCTGATTATGGTATCACAGTAGTACTTGATACTAACTTAACTGAGGAGTTAATCGAAGAAGGTTATGTACGTGAGATCATCAGTAAGATTCAAACAATGCGTAAAGATGCAGGCTTCGAAGTAATGGATCATATCGTTGTATACCAAGACGGGAATGATGTCATCAAAGAAGTAATCAAGAAGAATGCTGACCAAATTAAATCAGAAGTTCTTGCAGAAGAGATCCACATTGGCACTATGAGTGGATTTACAAAAGAATGGGATTTGAATGGTGAGAATACTGTACTTGGTGTTGAGAAGGTAATGTAATTTTATAAATGAAGGCTACTCTTAACCTGATATTGGGTTGGGAGTAGCCTTTTTTATCCTTATGATTACTCTTAAAAAACAATATAGAGGAAAACACAACTATTTCAATGTGAAATTGAGGTTTTATTTGTTTGTGCTTCCTTTTATTTTAAGAACATGTTGATGTTATTATGCATATGATTTAATGTGTATAAAAAGTAATGATTAGGAGATTTATAATGAAGTATGAGGATTGTGCAGATATTAGGGAACAAGAACTGCAGCAACCGGTTAAGCAAGTTCCTGTAATGCCTATTAATAGAGATGGTTTTCGAGATAGAGACCGAGATATGGACCGAGACAGAGATATGGACCGAGACAGAGATATGAACCGAGACCGAGATATGAACCGAGACCGAGATATGGACCGAGACCGAGATAGAGACCGAGATAGAGATAGAGACCGAGATAGAGACAGGGATAGAGACTTCTTCAGAGATAGAGACAGGGATAGAGACTTCTTCAGAGACAGAGATAGAGACTTCTTCAGAGATAGAGACAGAGATAGAGACAGAGATAGAGATTTCTTCAGAGATCGAGACTTTTTTAGAAATCGAGACATAATAGACCTTTTCAGAGACCTAGATTTCTTTAGAGAGCGTAATCGTAGATAGATACACGTATTTGGTTTAAGGCTAAATATTCAATGAAGTGAAATATAACAGTAAAATGACAATCTTTTAAAGGTATGTGTAGTGTGCGGATATTATTATCCGTAAAATCTGTAAATACCATAAAGATTGTCTTTTTAATAGTGCGTAAACGTATTAAAAAAACATATTTCAACAATCCCTTTTAAAATTCCTTAAAAAAGGATAGAATATGTGATATAAGTGTTATCAATTGATACTTTAAAATTAATAGAATATATTGGGATACTAACACAGAATTAAGTAAGGGTGTTTTAGTATTCACCTAATTTTTATCAATATGGAGGGTTATATGAAAAAGAGAATCGTATTTCTATTAAGTTTATTGATGGTATTAAGCTTAATGGGCTGTTCGAAAAGTAAGGAAACAGAGAAAAGTGTTGATCCAGCAATCATGTATGAAGATGCAGCAAAGAAAATGGCTGATTTAAAAGACATGGATGCAAAGGCAAATTTGAAAATGACAATGTCTCAAGGCGAAGAAACCATGGATATGAGTATGGATATGGACATTAAAATGACTGGAGCAGGTACAGATGATATGAAGTATCTTGCTGATACGAAAATGACTATGTTTGGCATGGATTTGGATATGAAAATGTTCTATACTGACGGATATTATTATATTGAAACTTTCGGTCAGAAGATGAAGTACGCAATGGATTACTCAGATATGCTCGATAAGGTTAATGAGAGTACCATGCAGACAGGTGACTTATCTAAGTATATGAAAGACATTAAAGCTACTAAGGAAGGTGATAAGACAATTGTTACCTTTAAGTTAGATGGTGAAAAGATGACAGAATATATTAAGAATATGTTGGAAGACTTAGGCACTGATATTGATAGTGGTTCATACTCGGGCATTGAGGGAAATGTAGAAACAACAATTAATAAAGAAGGATATTTTTCAGCAGTTAAGATGAGTCTTGTACTTGATATGGATGTAGAAGGCCAGGCAATGAAGATGAATATTGACATGGATATGGTTTATCGTAATCCAGGGAAGCCAGTTGAAGCAATTGAACTTCCTGACGTAGAGGGCTATACAGAAGTTGATCCAAGTGAAGTATATTAAGAATTGTATATGAAAGAAAAAAAGGGGTATCCAGGTGAATAAAATGGATAGCCCTTTTGTAATGGATTATTAGGTTAATACTAATTAGGAAAGACTTAATAATCTTTATAAAGACCTTATAATCATAATGTAAACTTTATTATGAATAATTAAGATCTTAATCAGTAGTAGAAACTTAATTATTGATAATAAAGGGGATTGCAGATCAGTAGGTGAAAGAAGATTGTATAGATGCTTTGTTTCTGATACTATACTAAGTAAGAGAATTATTTACTATATTAATAAAGATATCAATATTATAGGAAGGAAATCAAAGTGAAACAGAATTTAGGAACAGAAAAAGTAAATCGATTATTATGGCAACTTAGTATTCCAGCTATTCTTGGAATGCTAAGTAGTGCTATATTTAATATTGTAGATAGGATATACGTAGGTAAGATAAGCTCATATGCGTTGACAGCAGTGGGAATAACAATGCCTATACAGATTCTACAGATGGCATTTATATTGTTAGTTGGCGTTGGCTCATCTTCACTTATCTCTATTAAGTTAGGTGAGGAGAAAAAGGAAGAGGCAGAAGCTATACTATATTTAGCATTTAAGTCCATCATAGTATTTCTGATTGTTTTTGCTGGATTATTTATAATCTTTCTTGATCCGATTTTAGATTTGTTAGCCATATCAAAAGAAGTATATCCTTATGCGAAAGAATATATTGTAGTTATAATTGTTGGTTCCATAATTGGAATACCTGGATATTGTTTAAACAATTCATTACGATCCATTGGTCAAGCTAAAACATCAATGAATATCATAGTCGTAACGTCGATTCTTAATATCATCTTAGATCCAATTTTTATTTTTGTATTTAAACTTGGTATTGCAGGAGCGGCAATAGCAACGGTTATTTCACAGGCAACACTTACAATATATGTGGTTTACGTGTTTATGAAAAGAAAGGATTTCATGATTCATCTGAGAAAGTGTAAGGTCGATCATGAAGGGAAATTACTTGTAGAAGCATTTAGGATGGGGCTTCCATCTTTTTACGTTCAAGTACTTGCTACAGTAGTGAATGTTTTTATAAATAATAGTTTACTACGTTATGGTACGGATCTAGATATTGCAGCGGTTACAATTATGGCGAGTATATTTAGTTTCTACCACATGGTTATATTCGGAATTGTTCAGGGGAACAATGCAATATGTGGATATAACTTTGGTGCAAAGAGATACGATCGGGTAAGAAGATCCTTAGAACTTGCACTCTTGTATGGATTTGCGTTATCAGCGATTTTGTTTATAGTAATACAGGTCTATCCAAGTGGGATAGTAGGTATGTTTTCCGATGATCCGATTTTAGTAGAGAATGCTTCGGTAGGTATTAGGATATACCTATGTATGTTACCACTGATCGGTTTACAGACCGTAAGTTCACAGTATTTTCAAGCAGTTGGCAAGGCAAAAAGAAGTAGTATGTTATCTTTTTTGCGTTATGGAGTAATTATAGTACCAGCAATACTTGTTCTTGCACCTAAGCATGGGGTTAATGGTATCTATATTAGTAATGCGCTATCAGATGGATTAGCATCAATCATTGCATTAATTTATATTACAATAGAAGTTAAAAGATTGAAGAGACTAGAACAATAAAGACTAGTTGGCTGGGCATATCCACAAACATATTCGCATATGCATAAATGTATGAATAGGGGTAGTGGGAGAAGCTATGCATGATAATGAGAAGGGTAAGAAAGATAAGACAAGTTACGGAGTCAAATTTCCAATCAATTGTATGCGTTCTACTTTTTTTATTTGCGGTAATCTTATGTACGGAAGATTATATGGAACAGAAAAAAGTAGAGACGCTTTCAATGGAAGCAGTTTCAGAAGAAGATCTTAAGTCACAGACAATAGTAGCGTTGTTACGTAATAATATTGAAAAAGATTTGAGTGAATATTATGATAAACGATTCACAGTACCTTTGGAGTATTTTTTATATGAGATGAAGTTGATGCATCTTAGTCCGGTCCAATCCGGTTATGAGATATTGGTGGGGATTACTCCCGTAATCGGACCACACGATGCTGTTGGATATGATGAACTAACGTATGTTGTGGATTATGCAGGAGATTTAACCTTGAAACAACATAAACATATTAAGGACTATGAACTTCCTGATCGATATAGAGATTTACAAAAATAAACGAATTTACTAAGTATCATTTGACCAAATATATACAAAATGATAAAATATAATCAATAAGATCGTACTGATGGTAAGGATACGTTCCAAATCAAAAGACGTGAGTAAAAACATAAATCGTATGTTAATACCCTTAGTGCGCTTATGCAAACTAAGGATATTTTTATGTGGTTTTTATTCTTGGAAAGGAGATGTTTATTAACGTGGATACAAGAGTAGCTGTCATTGGAATTATAGTGGAAAGTAATGACTCTGTTGAAGAGATGAATCAGCTTCTTCATGAATATGGTACATATATTATTGGACGGATGGGGATACCGTATCGAGAAAGAAAGATTAACATCATTAGTATAGCAATTGATGCACCACAAGACATTATAAGTGCATTAGCAGGAAAGATTGGAAGATTATCAGGAGTTAGCGCAAAGACAGCGTATTCTAATATATTGTGAGGTGGCTATGAAGAATATAATCAATCGTTTAGCAGAGAATCATATGTTATCAAGAGATGAATTTCAAGAGTTATTAACCAATATTACTGAGGAGGAACAAGAGTATCTAGCACAAAAAGCTAGAGATGTGAGACATCAGATCTATGGTCATGATGTCTACACAAGAGGGCTAATAGAGTTTACAAATTATTGTAAGAATGATTGTTACTATTGTGGGATACGTAGATCGAATCAGAATGCTTCTAGGTATCGATTGACTGAGGAGGACATCTTACTATGTTGTAAGACCGGCTATGAATTAGGATTCCGAACCTTTGTCTTACAAGGAGGAGAGGACGGTTACTATACAGATGATCGACTTGAAGATATTGTTCGCTCTATTAAGAGGGAATATCCAGACTGTGCAATTACATTATCTTTAGGAGAACGCAGTTACGATAGCTATAAACGTTTATTTGATGCAGGGGCAGACCGGTATCTACTAAGACATGAGACTGCGAATGAGGAACATTACGGTAAGTTACATCCAGGTGAGATGTCACTGAAGAAGAGGAAGCAGTGTCTTATCCACTTAAAGAACATAGGATATCAGGTGGGTTGTGGATTTATGGTTGGTTCACCGAAGCAGAGTGTGGATAACTTAATTGATGATCTAGAATTTATAAAAGAGTTAGAACCACATATGGTAGGAATAGGACCATTTATCCCCCATAAGGATACTCCATTTGCTGACCAGACACAGGGAACGCTAGAGATGACACTACGGTTATTAAGTATCATTAGGCTTATACATCCACATGTGTTGCTACCAGCAACGACTGCACTTGGAACCATTCACCCACTAGGTAGAGAAAAAGGAATCTTAGCGGGAGCTAATGTAGTAATGCCAAACTTGTCGCCAACCGATGTTCGGAAAAAATATATGTTATATGACAATAAAATCTGTACGGGAGATGAGGCAGCAGAATGTCGTATGTGCCTTGGGAGACGTATGGATAGCATCGGGTATCAATTAGTGATAGATCGAGGCGACTATAGAATATAGACTAATGGGAAAGCGATGCGTTATCACGGACCTACCCCAGAAGAAAGGATGAATGACATGTATGATGTAAAATCTCTTAACGCGGAGGAGTTTATTAATCATGAGGAGATTAATAAGACTCTTCAGTATGCGGAAGAAAACAAGAATAATGTAGAGGTTATTGATGCAATTCTTGCAAAAGCAAGATTGAGGAAAGGGTTATCACATCGTGAGGCAGCGGTTTTGCTGGATTGTGAAATTCCTGAGAAAGTTCAAGAGGTCTTTGAGTTGGCAGAACAAATCAAGAAAGATTTCTATGGAAATCGAATTGTTATGTTTGCGCCATTGTACTTATCCAATTACTGCGTGAATGGTTGTTTGTATTGCCCATACCATTTGAAGAATAAACATATCGCAAGAAAAAAATTGACCCAAGAAGAGGTAGCCAAAGAAGTAATTGCGTTACAGGATATGGGGCACAAACGTCTAGCAATTGAAGCAGGCGAAGATCCTGTGAATAATCCTATTGAATATATTTTAGATTGTATCAAAACCATATACAGTATTAAACATAAGAATGGTGCAATTCGTCGTGTAAATGTGAATATCGCAGCGACTACAATTGAGAACTACCGTAAGCTTAAGGAAGCAGGAATTGGTACATATATATTATTCCAAGAGACATATCATAAGGAAAGTTACGAGAAATTACACCCAACGGGACCAAAACATAATTATAAATACCATACGGAAGCCATGGACCGCGCCATGGAAGGTGGAATTGATGATGTTGGAATTGGTGTGTTGTTTGGGCTTGAATTATATCGATATGAGTTAGTGGGATTATTAATGCATGCAGAGCATCTTGAAGCTGTACATGGAGTTGGACCTCATACCATTAGCGTTCCTAGAATACGTCGTGCAGATGATATTGATCCAGATGTATTTGATAATGGTATAACGGATGAGATGTTTGCAAAAATCGTAGCATGTATCCGTGTAGCTGTTCCGTATACCGGTATGATTGTATCAACAAGAGAGAGTAAAGAAGTACGTGAGAAAGTGCTACATGCGGGTGTTTCACAACTTAGTGGTGGCTCAAGGACAAGTGTAGGCGGTTACCATGAAGAGGAAGCGGAGGAAGATAATTCTGCTCAATTCGATGTTAGCGATCAGCGAACATTAGATGAGGTGGTTCATTGGTTAATGGAAATTGGATATCTACCTAGTTTCTGTACGGCATGCTACCGTGAAGGCAGAACAGGGGACCGTTTTATGAGTCTATGTAAGAGTGGACAGATCCAAAACTGTTGCCATCCGAATGCATTGATGACATTAAAAGAATACCTAGAAGATTACGCAAGTGACCAAACTAAGAAGTTAGGCTATGAATTGATTGCTAAAGAATTAGAGAATATACCGAATGATAAGGTTAAGAAGATTGCTACGGAACATATCTATGATATCGAACATGGAAAGAGAGATTTTAGATTCTAAGGAGGTTCTCAATGAATAGTAATTTGAATAATACGCCAACAGCTAATCGTGTGCACATTGCATTCTATGGTAAAAGAAATAGTGGTAAATCTTCTATAATTAATGCAATTACAGGGCAGACCGTATCAATTGTATCAGAGGTAGCAGGTACTACAACAGACCCCGTCTATAAAGCAATGGAGATCAGTGGAATTGGACCTTGTATGTTAATAGATACGGCAGGATTTGATGATGTTGGAGAACTTGGTCAAATCCGCGTAGAAAAGACAGAAGGAGTTTTGGAAAAGACAGACATAGCAGTGTTATTGTTTTCTGAAAAAGACATGGAAGAAGAACTACAATGGTATGACCAATTGCTGTCGAAGAATACTCAAGTTGTAACAGTAATTAGTAAGAGTGATGAAAAGGAGAATCTGTTAGAAGTCGAAGAATCCGTTAAGAAGAACACGGATACGGAACCAATCTTAGTGAGTGCTAAGACAGGAGATGGGATTTCACTTCTAATGGAAGAACTAATTAAGAAAGTGCCAGATGACTTTGAGAGGGAAAGTATAACAAGAGATCTCATTCAGGAAGGCGAAACGGTTCTTCTAGTAATGCCTCAAGATATTCAAGCACCAAAAGGAAGATTGATTTTGCCGCAAGTCCAGGTGTTACGAGAATTACTAGATAAGAAATGTCTTGTAATGAGTGTTACAACAGATAAGCTAGATGAAGCCTTAGCTTGTATGAAGGAAGCACCAAAATTAATTATTACGGATTCTCAAGTATTCAAAACCGTTTATGAGAAGAAGCCGGCGGAAAGTAAATTAACTTCTTTTTCTATGTTATATGCAGCATATAAAGGTGATATTGATTACTACAAAGAGGGAGCAAAGGTAATTGACTCCTTAACGGAAAATTCCAAAGTGTTAATAGCAGAGTGCTGCAGTCATGCACCTCTTAAGGAAGATATTGGGCGTGAAAAACTACCACGAATGCTACGTAACAAGATTGGAGAAAATCTTACTGTTGATGTGGTAAGTGGTATGGACTTTGGAACGAACTTAGAACAATATGATCTGATTATTCAATGTGGTGCTTGTATGTTTAATAGAAAGTATGTTATGTCGAGAATTGGGCAAGCCATGGATAAAGGTATACCAATGTCTAACTATGGTGTGGTGTTAGCATATCTTAGTGGGATTTTAGAGAATGTAAGTATATAACAAGCAACACCTATTTAGATAAAATTCTAAATAGGTGTTGCTTTATTTGTGGTTAAGAAGCATAATCTATTTAGAATTAATTCTAAATAGATACAGAAAGAAGGTGTAAAATGGGATTTGCAGAGACATTCAAAGCGTTATCCGATCCTGTTCGCCGTGAAATTCTAGTTATGTTACGGGAAGGTAAGATGCCCGCGGGTGAGATTGCTAAGAGATTCGATATGACAGGTGCAACCATTTCATACCATCTATCACAATTAAAGAAGGCGGATTTAATACGAGAATCTAAATATAAAAACTATGTTTATTATGAACTGAATGTATCTGTTTTTGAAGAAATTATGCTTTGGTTCTCTCAATTTGATAAAAGTAACGAGACATAACACCTGACGGTTTAAAAACACAGTTGTGATATCGAGATGGGGTGAGTTTTGAGTTATATGTATAGAAGTATAGGAAAAATGAAGGGAGTGTTTTAATATGAAGCACATCGAAAGATCTGTAAAGATAACGGTTTTACTAACTACTATTATATGTCTACTTCCAATTATAATGGGAGCAATCTATTATAAGGAACTGCCTGAACAAATGGCGATACATTTTGATAATGCTGGAAAAGCAGATAACTATCTGAATAAAAATTTTGTTCTCTTTGGTTTACCTACGCTGTTAGCGGTGTTGAATCTTTATCATCAGTTTCGTTTGATAACAGAACCTAAAAAAACAAATTATTCTAAAGTATTATTGGGCTTATCACAGTGGCTGATACCAGTTATTTCAGTAGGTGCAATGACATATACAATCCTTGTGGGATTGGGTAAAGGTTTTAATATAAGTAACATTGGAATAATTATTGCTGGAATACTAATTATCATTCTAGGTAATTACCTACCAAAGTGTCATTTTAACTACACAATGGGTATTAAACTGCCCTGGACTCTAAGTAGTGAAAACAATTGGAACAAAACCCATCGTTTTGCAGGTTTTATCTGGGCGATTGGAGGAGTTATTATCTTAGGCAGTGCCTTTTGGCCTACAAATTATGTAGTGCTTGGTGTTATTGGAGCTATTGTAATTATTCCAATGGTCTATTCTTTCTTATTATACAGTCGTGGAGTTTAATATGCTTTTATTAATAGCAACTGCTTATCAGAGAGTCTAGTGATAAGTTGGTTGCTATTAAGTTCGTTAAATACGAAAAAGCCAGTTATATATATATAACTATAGGCCTTCTTTTGTTTACATTTCATACTGTTTCCTTCAATTAAAAATATGCTTGTTAATAGCATACAAAATTAGAAGGTTATTTATATAAAAAACATAATACAATTCCCAAAATCATTTTACATATAATAATAAACATACACGAAATACACAATGTTTTAAAAACAAAGTATATCAATAGATTCCATTTATTATACTATAGAAGGAACGATTACTTGCGACTCATGGAAACATACGGTATAATGTAACTTATGAGAAGTAGCGAAGCTACTTCTAGGGATTACACGAAGTGTAAGACCGAAACTCCGCAAGGAGTCATAAGTTAACGAGGGAAATTACGAAGTGATTTCTCGAGTCTAACTGAAAATAGAACGAAGTTCTAGAGCGAATCAGAATTGCATAGCGGTTCTGATATAGGGATTACACGAAGTGTAAGACCGAAACAAAGTCAAGAAGCTTGACTTGTAAGGAGTCATAAGTTAACGAGTAGCAACTCCGTAAGGAGTAGTAATATAAGTCAAGAAGAAAACAAAGGCCAGGATTCATGGAAGGATTGACTTAGTATGCTCTATAAGGAGGAGTATTATGGAAGATAGACTATTTAATCCAAAAGAGAAAACAGGACAGCTAAAAACCTGTAAACGATGCAAAAAAGCATTTACCTACTATGGGTTTGGGTATGAATATTGCCCGATTTGCAAAAAAATTGATAATGAGAACTTTCAAAAAGTTAAAGAGTATATTTACGAACATGGAATATCAAAACTGATTGATGTAGTAGAGGCAACTGGTGTAGATGAAAAGACAATTACAACTTATCTTAAAGAGGGACGCCTTGAGATTCCAGAGGGATCAACCTATTATCTACGGTGTGAACGGTGTGGAGCGAGCATATGTTCCGGGCGCTTTTGCCAACCTTGTGCTACAGTATTAGTTAAAGAATTCAATACGTCCGTTGCCTATAATGAAATTGGTAATAAGCCAATGACAGAAGTTACAGGAAAGATGAGATATCTAGATAGTAATTCGTAACGTAACGAAAGATGAAGTTTCCCTTATGAGGTAAATTATGATCATTCAATAAAAAAGGCTTGGAGGAAATCGTATGCAGAATATTAACAAAGAGGAATTTATAAGAAGCATTGAAGATTATACGAAAGTACTATTTCGAAAATCGGTAAACGAAGCATCGAAACAACAATTGTTTCAAACAGTATCCTATTCGGTAAAAGATTTAATAATAGATCAATGGATGGCTACACATAGAGTATACGAGGAAAATGACGTAAAAACCGTGTATTATCTTTCGATGGAATTCTTAATGGGTAGAGCATTAGGGAATAATATTATTAATATGGGAGCTAATAAGGTTATCAAGGAAGCGTTAGATGAACTTGGGATTGATTTGAATGTGATTGAAGATCAAGAGCCAGATCCAGCACTTGGTAATGGTGGTTTAGGGCGATTAGCAGCATGCTTCTTAGATTCCTTATCAACTCTAGGATATCCTGCATATGGTTGTGGAATACGTTATAAATATGGCATGTTTGAACAAAAAATCGAGAATGGATTTCAAGTGGAAGTGCCAGATAATTGGTTGAAAGATGGAAATCCGTTTGAGATGAAGCGATCAGACTATGCTGTTGAAGTTAAATTCGGTGGTTATGTTCGCATTACAAAAGATAATAATGGCAGAGAGAAATTTGTACAGGAAAATTACCAATCGGTACTTGCTGTACCATATGACCTACCTATTGTTGGATATAGTAATAATGTAGTGAATACACTACGTATATGGGATGCAGAAGCAATTGATAACTTCAATTTGGATTCCTTTGATAAAGGAGATTATCAAAAAGCTGTAGAGCAACAAAATCTTGCACGTACCATATGCGAAGTATTGTATCCCAATGATAATCACTATGCAGGTAAAGAATTACGACTTAAGCAACAGTATTTCTTTGTATCTGCTAGTATACAAAGAGCAGTAATCAAATACATGGAGAAACATGAGGATATTCGTAACATACATGAAAAGGTATGTTTTCAATTGAATGATACTCATCCAACGGTTACCGTTGCAGAATTCATGAGGATTCTTATGGACGATTATGATCTGTCATGGGATGAAGCTTGGAGTATTACAACAAAGACTTGTGCATATACCAATCATACAATTATGTCAGAGGCTCTTGAAAAATGGCCACTTGAATTATTCTCAAGATTATTACCTCGTATCTATCAGATCGTAGAAGAGATTAATAGAAGATTTATAATAGAAATCCAAGCAAAGTATCCTAATGACTACAAAAAGATTGAGAAGATGGCAATTGTCTATGATGGTCAAGTGAAGATGGCACATCTTGCTATTGTAGCAAGTTTTTCTGTAAATGGTGTAGCCAGATTGCATACGGAGATATTAAAAAATCAACAATTGAAAGAATTCTATCAGATGATGCCAGAGAAGTTTAATAATAAAACGAACGGTATTACACAGAGAAGATTCTTATTGCATGGGAATCCATTACTTGCTGATTGGGTGACAAGCAAGATCGGTGATGATTGGATTACGAATCTACAACACATGGGAGAATTGAAAGTATATGCAGAGGATCTTAGGTGCCAGAAAGAATTTATGCAGATTAAGTATCAAAACAAAGTACGACTTGCCGCTTATATTAAAGAGCATAATGGCATTGAGGTTGATCCTAGATCGATTTTTGATATACAGGTTAAGAGATTACATGAGTATAAGAGACAACTTCTTAATATCTTGCATGTAATGCACTTATATAACCAATTAAAGAAGAATCCAGAGATGGACTTCTATCCAAGAACGTTTATATTCGGTGCGAAAGCTTCTGCTGGATATCGTAGAGCGAAAGCAATCATTAAGTTGATTAACAGTGTTGGAGATGTTGTAAACAACGACAAATCTATCCAGAATAAATTAAAGGTAGTATTCATTGAAAATTATCGTGTATCCAATGCAGAGATGATCTTTGCAGCAGCGGATGTATCGGAGCAGATTTCAACGGCCAGTAAGGAAGCTTCAGGAACTGGTAATATGAAGTTCATGCTGAATGGAGCGTTAACACTTGGAACAATGGATGGTGCCAACGTGGAAATCGTTGAAGAAGTGGGAGAAGAGAATGCATTTATCTTTGGTTTATCTTCTGACAAGGTAATTAAGTATGAGCAAGAAGGCGGATATAATCCTAGAGATATTTATAACATAGATCAAGACATTCGTACTGTGGTAACGCAATTAGTGAATGGTTATTATTCACCTGAAAACCCAGAATTGTTCCGTGAGATCTATAATTCGTTACTTGATAATAGCGGTGGAGAGAGAGCAGACCAGTATTTTACCCTGAAAGATTTTCGTTCCTATGAAGCCGCTCAAAAGCGTGTGGAAGAAGCATACAAAGATGAAACTAGATGGGCAAAATCTGCAATCCTTAATGTAGCAAGTAGTGGTAAATTCACTTCTGATCGTACAATTGAAGAGTATGCGAAAGAAATCTGGCATCTAGATAAAGTAAAGGTAGAATTATAATAGTGGCAAGACGGTGGTTTTGATTTTCAAAATCACCGTTTTTTATTGTATAACAGTAAAATAAACCACCGGCTCAGCCGGCGTGTCCCCAGCTAGCTTTAGCTTCAAGTAAAAACCTCCTATGTTACAATTAATGTGGGTTTGCCAACCACAAAAATACATAGGAGGTATCCAAAATGGATATGAATAGTTTAGCTCATCCAAAATGGGAATGCAAGTATCATTTAGTTTTTGCACCAAAATACAGGAAACAAATTATATATGGAAAAATAAAAGCAGATGTAGGTCAGATATTAAGCACACTATGCAAAAGAAAAGGAATTGAGATAATTGAGGCAGAGTGCTGCAAGGATCATGTTCATATGCTGGTAAGAATACCACCAAAATATAGTGTATCTGAGGTAATGGGATACTTAAAAGGAAAAAGTACGTTAATGATTTTTGAAAAACATGCGAACTTAAAATATAAATATGGAAATAGACATTTTTGGTGCAAGGGATATTATGTTGATACAGTAGGTAAAAATACAAAGAAAATACAAGAATATATTGCAAATCAATTGAAAGAAGATCATGTTTATGATCAAATGACGTTGAATGAATATATAGACCCGTTCACGGGTGAGTCGGTACAAAAAAGCAAGAAGTAATCTCTGAAAGGGAAGCTGGAGAACAAAGCTATCATGAAAGGCTCAAGGAGCTTGCCGGAGTAAGGAGGCATAAAAAAAGCCCTTTAGGGCTAGCCTGAGATGATTAAGTTCATAATAGTATGTAGACCTTAATAGCCCTACTGCTTTTAATAAGTGTTTTAATCGGTATCCTTTTTCACTGAGTTCATTGATGATAGCTGTTTTTTCGCCTTGAGTTGTACAGCCTCTTTTTCTCGCCTCAAGGCAATTAATTTTTTTATTGCTTCATTCTTCGTTTTAAGATATTCAGTTTCTGCTCTTAATATTATTAGACTTCTCTTTCAGAAGGTGTAAGTTCTGTTGTGATACTGTCTTTTTTCATCATGTACTCCTTGTCAGGTCTGGCCTTTTTCAAATATAGTCCATCGTATCCCTTTATTTTATATATTTGAACCCATTTAGAGACAATAGTCCTGAATCAATTCCGGCACTGATAGCCACACTTTTTTGTGATTCACCAGCCAAAACACGTGCTACAAGAGAATATCTTTCTTCGGCTGTACGTTCTCTACACGTCGTAGGGTGCTTTAAAGCATCTATTCCATGAATATCTACAATCTTAGCCCAAGAAACAATATGTTTCCTGAAATTTTTTTGTCCAATTCCTTCTAGTGTCTCAGGCCATTGTCCACTTCTGTACAACTCAACACAATGTAACTTAAATACAAAATCGTATTTCACGTAAAAACCCCCCTTTACTGGTTTTGAGCCGACCCCCAAAAGTTAGACCTAAAAAGTTTAACGATTGGGAGGTCGGATTTTAGGGGTAAATTTCAATTTAAACTAGTTAAGAAATAACTTCTAAACATATGCAATTTTAAAGCCTTATTTACCATATAAAAGAGTGATTTTATCTTGTGCTTGAATGCATATACAATATGCTGATAAAAAAGGGGCTGTAAAAAAACTCCCCTAAAGAAAAAACGCTGACGTTCATAGAACGTACAGCGTT
>ERZ781271.49-NODE-49-length-41713-cov-12.508450_pt1 | contig 41713 bp, 39 predicted proteins | sample MGYA00375849_ERZ781271 | MGnify/ENA primary metagenome ERZ781271 (study PRJEB29790, sample SAMN06051245) | human gut metagenome | host: Homo sapiens | place: USA: Cincinnati, Ohio | collected 2013-06-10 | study: EMG produced TPA metagenomics assembly of the Gut... | reverse complement strand
TAAGTTAGCGAAAGAACGAAGTTCTAGAGCTAGTTATACGAAGGAACGAAGTGCCTGAAGTATAACATGATCGGAAGGAAATCAAGCGACGCGAAGCGGCATTTGATTTCACAAGGTAAGTTAGCGAAAGTACGAATTGGAGAAGCTGTTTAAGGAAGAAAGTGGGTATATTAGAATGAGTGTAAATTTAGAATATTATAAGATCTTTTATTATGTTGCTAAATATGGTGGAATAACCGCTGCGGCAGAGCAATTATGTATATCTCAGCCCGCAGTTAGTCAGGCAATTAAGCAGTTGGAGAGAAGTCTTGGAAGTGACTTGTTTGTTCGTACAGCAAAAGGTGCGAAATTAACGATTGAAGGAGAATCTCTCTTTTCTTATGTCCAAAAAGGTTATGAAACAATCTTAATAGGTGAAGAAAAGTTCAAGAAAATGATGGATTTGGAAACGGGAGAGATTCGTATTGGGGCAAGCGATATGACGTTGCAATTCTGTTTGTTACCTTACCTAGAACGTTTTCATGAGATGTATCCGAACATTAAAGTAAATGTCACTAATGCACCAACACCAGAGACAATTTCGTATCTAAAGGAAGGTAAGATTGATTTTGGATGTGTAAGTTCTCCTTTTGTTTCTAAACCAGATTTTAAAGTTACGCAAATTCAACAAATTGAAGATATCTTCGTAGCAGGGAACAAATTCTGGGTATACAAGAATAAGATGATGCATTACCAAGAACTAGAAGACCTACCGATTATTTGTCTTGAACATAATACAAGTACTAGAAGGTATATGGATGAGTTTTTGTCTAGGAATCATGTAGTACTTAATCCTGAGTTTGAGTTAGCTACAAGTGATATTATCGTGCAATTTGCAATTCGTAACTTGGGAATTGGTTGTGTTGTGAGCAATTTTGCAAAAAAATACTTGGAATCTGGCGAGTTGTTTCAATTACATTTTGATAAACCAGTACCCAAGCGAAATATCTGTATTATATCAAGTGAGAAGAATTCAATCTCAGGTGCATCAAAGAAGTTGTTAGCTATGTTAGAAGAAGGTTAATATAGGTATCTTGTCGTTGGTTACAATGATAATTTCTTTATTGCTAAGCATAATAATACGTAACTAACCAATAATATGATATGATACCAAGGTCAAAAAATCTTGCGTTTCTTGCATGAAGTGCGCAACACTCCGTAGGTATCATAGGGTAAAACAATAAGCAATATAAGTAATTATTATGTATTGTATAATGAATATTGATTTTACTTATGTTTGTCATGTGGTATAATGGTTAAGTGCTGGTGAGAACGACGAAATTAACTAGTAAAATAAAAGATTAAAGATATTATTAATACGATTTTAGGAGGATTCAGACATGGTTAAAGCAATAGTAGGTGCTAACTGGGGAGACGAAGGAAAAGGAAAGATTACCGATATGTTAGGGCAAGAGTCGGACATAATTGTACGTTTCCAAGGTGGAAGTAATGCAGGTCACACAATTATTAACAATTACGGAAAGTTTGCACTTCACTTATTACCTTCAGGAGTATTCTATGATCATACAACAAGCGTTATCGGTAATGGTGTAGCTTTAAATATACCATTTTTATTCAAGGAGATACAAGGACTTGTTGAAAGAGGGGTACCAAAACCAAGAATATTAGTATCAGACCGTGCTCAGATCCTTATGCCTTATCATATATTATTTGATCAATATGAAGAAGAACGTTTAGGAAAAGCTTCATTTGGTTCTACAAAATCAGGTATTGCTCCATTCTATTCAGATAAATATGCGAAAATTGGTTTCCAAGTTTCAGAGCTTTTTGCTGATGAGCAAGTTATTAGAGAAAAAATTGAAAGAGTATGTGAACAAAAGAATGTTATTTTAGAACATCTTTACCATAAACCAGCAATTGATGAGAATGAATTATATAACACATTAATGGAATATAAAGAAATGGTTGCTCCTTATGTTTGTGACGTTGCAGCCTACTTACATCAAGCAATTAAAGATGGTAAGAACATCTTATTAGAAGGACAGTTAGGTTCATTAAAAGATCCTGATTTTGGTATCTATCCAATGGTTACCTCTTCTTCTACATTAGCAGCTTATGGCGCGATTGGAGCGGGTATCCCTCCATATGAAATCAAAGAAATCGTTACTGTAGTTAAAGCATATTCAAGTGCAGTAGGTGCTGGTGAATTCGTAAGTGAAATCTTCGGTGAGGAAGCAGACGAGCTTAGAAAACGTGGCGGTGACGGCGGTGAATACGGCGCAACAACAGGTAGACCAAGAAGAATGGGTTGGTTTGATGCAGTTGCTTCTCGTTATGGTTGCAGAATTCAAGGTGCTACTGCGGTTGCTCTTACTGTACTTGATGTACTTGGCTATCTTGAAGAAATTCCAGTTTGCGTTGGTTATGAAATCGATGGTAAAGTAACAAAAGATTTCCCAACAACTGTACAACTTGCAAAAGCAAAACCTGTTTATGAAGTTTTACCAGGTTGGCAAGAAGAAATTCGAGGAATTACTAAGTACGAAGATCTTCCAGAAAACTGTAGAAAATACATCGAATTCATTGAGAAAGAATTAGAAGTACCAGTTAAGATGGTATCGAATGGCCCAGGAAGAGAAGAGATAATCCATCGCTAAGAATTTCCTTGGTATAGATTAGTAATAACAATCCCAAGAGATTAAGACTTTTATAAGTGTTAATTCTCTTGGGATTTTATTGTATATTAGGAATTTTATTTCGGTTGATGCTTGTTCCAGACATCATGCAACAGCATCTATAATCCACACTGAGGTGACTGTTGCACCAGACAAGGCATCTACGCCGAAGGACCTGCGATTCTATTATTGCTTTATGATTTCATCACCTATCCTTTTGTGTAGGCTTATTTGGTTGAAATGTTTTATCTTTGGTTGTATAATAACATTTGATTTAGTTATAGATTAATAGTGGGAAAGGAACAAGTAGAATGAATACGTTTATAAGTATTCTGGCTGTAATTGTTGTATTTGTTATAGTATACTTTCTAGCAATTATGCCAAGAATGATTCGCCGTGCCGATGATTCTTTGTTTAAAGGCTGGTTTTTTGCACATAGAGGACTGTTTGATAATAAGACCAAGGCCCCAGAGAATTCAATTCCTGCTTTTGAGAATGCAATAAGGAATAATTATGGTATAGAACTTGATGTACAATTGACAAAGGATGAAGTGATTGTGGTATTTCATGATTATACAATCTTAAGAATGTGTGGTGTAGATCGAAAAGTAAATGATATGACTTATGAGGAGATATGTCAGTATACTTTATTGAAATCAAATTGTAAAATTCCAAGATTTGATGAAGTACTAAGAGTTATAGATGGAAAAGTGCCTATAATTGTGGAACTAAAGTTGGAGTATAACTATAAGAGAACTTGTGAGCTTGTGAATGCAATGCTAGGCAGATACAAGGGGGCTTACTGTGTGGAATCGTTCAATCCTTTAGGGCTTTTATGGTATAGAATGCATAATAATACGGTAATGCGAGGTCAACTATCCAGTATGTTTTTCAAGGATAAGCAAAAGGGAAACAAACTGTTATTATTTCTTATGCAAAATCTTTTGTTTAACTGGTTGGCAAAACCAGATTTTATAGCATATAATTATCAATATCGTAATGCTATGTCCTTTTATTTGTGTTCAAAGCTTTATAGGCCCTATACATTTGCCTGGACGGTACGTAGTGAACAAGCAAGGCAAGAATGTGAAGGGTATTTTGAATATATTATCTTCGAACAGTTTTGTCCTAAGAATTAAGAAAGCAAGAGGTAAGTAAGAATATGCATTTGATTAAGAGATACGTTGAAGAAGTCATGATACATGTAACTTTTTCAAAGAGAAAATCAGTTAAGGAAGATATCTATAAGAAAATTGAAGAGGAAGCTGTAAAACAAGGGAATAAGAGCGTGGAAAGTATGTCTGAAGAAGAAACGATGAAGGTTTTAGATGCTCTCGGAGATCCCAGGGAATTAGGAAGAGGTTATTGTAAAAGTAAGAGTAAGATTATTGGTAAAGAGAGCGCCACATCCTATCATAGAGTATTATTGTTGTCGTTAATCTTTGTAGTTATTGGTAATGTGGTAGCGTACCTTTGCATGGACACCAGTAATGGTAACGAAGAGGGCGTATTGTTCATTTTGAAAAACCTAGTAATCAGCCTTCTTGCTTTATATGTATTCATAACGTTGGTTTTTTACGTTGCTAATTGTATTCGTAAGAATGAAGAGGAAAAAGAAGAACATTCTAGAGGAAAATGGACAGTACTTCATCTACGTTATCCAAAGCTTAAGAGACCGAATAAGAGAATGGATTACATAATTGGTTTGTTTTTTAAAATAGTGATACTAGTTGTAATTTATGTTGCCGGTAATCATCTGTTTCTAGGTGCGATAATAAGAGACGGCGAGAATATTCAAAGAATCCCACTTTTGTTAGCAGGGCGAATTCAAGATTTTAAAGTATTCATAACTATTTTGCTAATGGTATCGATAGGGTATAATATAGCTGCAATATGGAGAAATCGTCCTGATTTTGTATTGTTGATCTGGAAGGGAATCTCTACTATATTGAATGCGATTGGTTGTTTCTTCTTGTTTAGATTCCCAGGAATCTGGAATACGGAGTTTGCTAATCAAATGCAAAGTACAGGTGTTACAACAATTGCTTGGCAATCAATTTCGATGCAAAGTATAGCAAACTTCTCCGTGGCATTTGTTTTGTTTGTTGCAGCGGTGGATATGTTGCATGCATTCTATCGATTCTTTAGTAATATTTGATCAAAGCTATTAATAAGAGAATAAGCTAAGAAAACGACAATCTCAAAAGATTGTCGTTTTTTGATTATATTATCAATAGTTAACGATTACAAACTTCCTTAATTACAGTAAGAAGCTCATCATTCTTTTCCGGTGACATGAAGCAGAAACGTATATAATGGTCATCTAAGAAAGGAAAAGTTGAACAATCTCGAATCATTAATCCTTTGCGAATAGCTGCTTCGAATAAGCCGTTAGAAGTTACTGTGTCGTCAAGGATTTTGCATAACATAAAATTTGCCGTTGATGGGTAGTATTTAATGTTTGAAACACTGTCAAGATATGTGTAGATTCGTTTGCGTTCTGTATTAATCAATTGCTTCGTTGAATTAATATATTCTATATCATTGAACATAATTTCACCAGCGATTGCAGCTAGAGAGTTAATCGTCCAAGGGTTTTTCTTGTTATTGATTTCTTTGATTAGGTCGGAATTACCACAAATTGCATAACCCAAACGCAAACCAGGAGCAGCGAAGAACTTGGAGATGCCACGTAATATAATAATATTATTATAATCATTCGCTAAAGGAACACTACTTATCTGCTCCATATCAGGTGCAAATTCAATGTAAGTTTCATCCACCATAACAAAGATATCATTTCTCTTACAGTGATCAAGAATCTTACGCATGTCTTTACGATAGATACTACCTGATGTTGGGTTGTTCGGATTACAGATGATAAGCAAATCGATATCGGAAGTTAATTTGGAGCATAGGAGTCCAAGATTTAATTTGAAATTATCTTCTTCTTGTAAAGCGAAGTAGAAGGAACTACCACCACCAAGGGAAACCTCGCGTTCATATTCGGAATAGGTTGGACCGATAATCAATGCCTTTTTAGGAGATTTGACTTGTATCATTAAAGAGATGAGCTCTGTTGAACCGTTTCCGACGATAATGTTTGAAGCATCTGTATGAGCATAGGTGGCAATGCAATTACGTAGAGAAGTATACTCTCGATCTGGATAAGTGGTTATGGCATCTATATGGGAAGCTAAGCACTCACGTAATTGATACGATACACCAAGCGGATTGACATTCGCACTGAATGAAGTGATATCTTCTTTTTTGATACCATAAACTCGTTCAATGGCTTCTAAATCGCTTCCATGAAAATGATCTTTATGTTTAATCATGTTAATACATCCTTTCATATTTCTAAGTCTTTAGCAATTTCTTTAGAACCTATGATAGCACTTTTCATTCTTAACTACAACAGTAACCTAATTAGCAAATTAAGTTGATAGAGTTCGAAAAAAGTAGAAACCATGTTCCATGTATGATATAATATCAATCAAGATGTGAATAATAGGTTACTATGTGGGTGGTATCACAAAATAGTATCAATAAATTATGTAGGTGATAATAGTGAAAGAGAAAATCACACAATTTTCAAGAGGAAACTTCGAATTTGAGTTACCTAGGGTAATTCTTTCTGACGAACAGATTATAGTGGATGTGGAACAGGGAAGTACGTATTATGGCTGTTTTACAATTACGACGCAAGACCATATAGAGATGAAGGGGCTTGTGTATTCGTCGAGCCGTTTATTAGTAATTACGGATGAACAATTCCGGGGAGATGAGAATGTAATTCAATATAAATTTAAAGCCTCAGGATTACAAGCTCGCGACGAAGAAAAGGGCATTATCACATGTGTTACGAGCTTAGGGGAATTCGAGTTACCATTTCACTTTCGTGTTATTCCGCCATATTGTATTACGAAGAAGGGTGAAGTAAAGGATTTATTCCACTTCACGAATCTAGCGAAAGAAGATCCTTTAACAGCAATAAGTTTATTTAAGACAGATGAGTTTGTTAATGTGTTTTTGGAAAAAGAGCCAACATACCTAGCGATATATGATTCATTAATGAAAAGTACTTCAGTGAGTCAGGCTATGGAAGAATTCCTAATTGCTTTACATAAAAAGCGACCTGTTGAAATTGATATAGATAAAAAAGAATTATATTTTGAAGTTAATAAAGACCCTTTCATGGAAAAAATCTATATAACTCGAAGCAATTGGGGGTATTCAGAGATTAAATTATTTACCGATACGCCATTCATTAAACTAGATCATAAGGTTTTATGGACGGATAATTTTGCTTTGAATAGCTATCCACTTGAAGTGGTATTGGATCCAAGTAAGATGCGCGTGGGTAATAATTATGGACGGATTATCATTAAGACGGTTCACCAGACAATTATTGTTCCGGTAATCTGTAAGGTGCCTCACAAAGAACAAGTAGGTAGTATGCAAGTAACTCACTTGAGACGTCATGAGTTACAATTAACTAAGAACTATTTGAATTTTCGTATGAACAAGATTGATTTACCAAGTTACATACAAGAAACGAATGCGGTGCTTAGTAGCTTAACAATTCTTGATGATGATATTTATTATGATTTAGCGAGAACGCATCTATATATCATATCGGATAATCATGAGATGGCAAGAGAGATGCTTGCTAATTTTGCGAATCGTATTGATGGAAGTAAAAGCAATGCGGTTGCTTACTGCGCATTTCAATATCTAAATGCTTTATATAAGAAGGACAAAGAAGTAATTGACGCAGCGGTAGAAACAATTCGAGAGTTCTACGAGAAAGAAGCTGATTGGAGAATACTTTGGTTTTTACTTTATCTGGATAAAAAATACGATTCTAATAAATTACACAAGTTAAAAGACATTCGAAGAGTATGCGAGTTAGGATGTAAAAGTCCAATCATGTATTATGAAGCATGTACGGTATTCAATTCGGACCCATCTTTATTGCATGAGTTAGGTAGTTTTGAACGTGTCCTCTTAAATTGGGGGGCGAAAGAGGGCTACTTAAATCAAGAAGTAATTGTACAGTATGCATATCTAGCAGCTAGGGAAAAAACATTCTCAGGAGTAATTTATCATACGTTGGTACGTCTCTATCAAGAGAAGGCTATGACAGATATCTTATATGCAATCTGTGCATTGTTAATTAAGAGTGAGAAGACAGAAAATAAGTATTTTGAATGGTATCGATTAGGTGTGGAGGCGCAGTTAAAATTAACGAGTCTTCATGAGTATTATATGTATTCTATCAATGAGGATGAAGATGCATGCCTTAGTCGTCCGATTTATCTGTATTATATATACAACAGTAATCTTTCTGATAATCGAAAGGCATTTTTGTATGCGCAGATTATTAGAAATAAGGAAGAAAATCCATCAATATATAAGACGTATCAAAAGCAGATGGAACGTTTTATGTATCGTCAATTGCGTGCAAGACAGATTAATAGAAATCTCGCATTGATTTATAATGACTTATTACCACCTGAGAAATTAGATGAAACAGTAGCAAGAGATCTTTCCGTATTGATGTATTATCATGAAATTACTTGCTATAATCCGAATATCAAAGGTGTTTATGTTGTGCATAAAGAATTAGAGAATGAGATTTATCAGCCATTAAAAGAAGGAAGAACGGTAATTCCAGTATTCACGGAGAATGCACAGATATTCTTTGTTGATAATAATGACAATAGATATTATGAAACAATTCCTTATGAGGTTAGACAATTAATGGACTATAGTAAATACGCTGAAGTTTGTTTTGTCTATGAAAAAGAAAATCCGTTATTAGTTCTAAATCTAGCAGAGTTAGTTTTGAATTATCATAGTAATACACAGGATATGGTCTTGCTATATAAGCTTGCTATACAGATTCCTAATCTGCAGGCATGGTGTTATAAGAAGTTTCTACTCGCTCTAATTAAGCATTACCATGACCATTATGACGGAGAATTACTTGATGAATATCTGAAAGAAGTAGACCTGAAATCGCTTACGGAATCTGAACGTATAGATATGATGGAGTATATGATTATACGTGATTTAACAGATAAGGCAATGGAATCAATAGGACGTTTTGGCAGTGCCCTAGTACCACAGAATCGTCTTCATAAACTATGCCTTAAATTGGTAATGAATACGCCAGATCGTGATGACGTCTTGGTTTATCTTTGTCATGAAGTGTTTAAGACAGGAAAATATCAAGACGTGATATTAGAATATCTAGCTACGTATTTTCAAGGTACATCAAAAGAGATGTTAGCAATTTGGAAGGCAGCACATGCTCGTAATATGAAACTTACTTCCTATGAAGAACGGCTTTTAGGTCAGGTATTATTTACAGAAAATCATAATGTTTTAGTAGGGGATGTGTTCTTGTCTTACTATCCTGTAGGCGATAATAGAATCTTAATACGTGGATTTATTACGTATTATGCATATCAATATTTGTTAAAAGATCTAGAGATAGAAGAATCTCTATTCCCTATAATGAAGAAAGAGATTGCGACAGAAGAAAATGAGTTCTGCAATATCGCATTATTAAGATACTATAGTACACTCGATGCGTTAACAGAGGAAGAGGTTAACTTTGTAGATTTTCAAGTGCATCGTCTAACGAAGAAAGGCATTGTAATGCCATTCTTCAAAGATTTTAAGGGTAAGGTAGCACTATCAGAATTACTATTCAATAAATACTATGTTTCGTATCGCACCGCGAAAGATAAAAACGTAATTATTCATTATTATATGGATCGTAGTGAAGATTCGGAGTCGAATGAATACATTACGGAGCAGATGAAGGAAGTATTTGAAGGTATCTATGTAAAAGAATTCATGCTGTTTAGTCAGGAAGAGTTGTTATACTATATTACAGAAGATGGTGGTGAAGAAGAAAAGGCATCGGATTGTATTGAAGCGGGAGAAGTATCTTGTATGAGTCAAGATGTGGATACAAAATTTGATTTAATCAATCTAATGATAACGTCTTATCAGATGCAAGATGAGAAGACATTATTAGATACCATGAAGCAATATGTAACACAGAATTATTGTATTGATGAATTATTAAAACCATTATAAGTTATTCATATATAATTACCAGAAGTAGCAATGATTTCGGAAAGGAGTTAGAATGACAGAAGAGAGAAAATTATTGGTTGGATTCGACTTATGTAATGATTTTTCACAAATAAGCTGTTATAGCAGAAAGTCATTTGAGCCGGAATCCATCTGTTATACCGATGATGATACGAAGTATATGATACCTACTGTATTAGGTGTAAGAAAAGATACGAAGGAATGGCTGTTTGGTGAAGATGCTATTGCTAAGGTGAAGTTAGACCAAGCAGTTCTAATTGATCAAATAGTAGATAGAATCTGCAAAAGAGAAGAATTCTATGTCTTTGATGTGAAGATATCACCAGAAGCAGTACTTGAAAAATACTTTAGGAAATGTCTTAGCTTATTAAAACGCTATTACCCTAATGATATGGTAGCTAAATTAGTAGTTACAATACCTGTACTTGATCTTAATTTAATCAAGACGATCTATAAAGCCTTAGAAGCACTTGCCTTAGAAAAAGATCGTGTGTCGATACAAAGTCACAAGCAGAGTGCAGTGAATTTTGCTATGAGCCAGAATCGTGACTTATGGATGAATGATGTAGGTGTCTTTGACTTTGAAGAGAATGGACTTCAGTATTACCAGTTAAAGATTAATAGAAAACATGTACCTATGACCATTACCGTTACACAGAAAGATCTATCTGATACCTTGAGTTATGATTTACTTGAAGATCTTGATGATAAGGAAAGTTTATCTTATATCTTCGAAAACCTGGCTAAAAGTGTACTTTATAAACAGCTGGTAACAACGCTTTATATGACGGGAAAAGGTTTCGAGGGAACATGGGCCGATGAAGTGTTTAAACATCTATGCGCAGGACGCCGTGTGTTTAAGGGACAGAACCTTTATACGAAGGGTGCTTGTTACTATGCAAGGCAATTATCAGGTGAAGGTCGGTCGGAAGATTTTATATATCTAACAGAAGAGATGATTGCTAGTTCTGTTGGTGTAGCACTGTATAAAGATGCACGACTTAATGAGTATACCTTAGTGAAAGCAGGAACTCTTTGGTATGAAGCAAGTTGTGAGGTTAGGCTGATTTTAGATGATATGGATGAAATAATAATTAGTGTACAGGATTTATATAGCAAAGAAGTTCATAAACATGAAATCTCTTTGGCTGCATTAGAAAAAAGGCCTCCTAAGATGACAAGAATTGAACTTAGAATTTCTTTTGATGATCCTAATACATGTATAGTAACGGTCAAGGATATGGGATTTGGTGAGTATTTCCCATCGACCAACCAAGTGATAGAGCAGACGATTACGTTGTCTTACTAAGATTCAAAAAGGAGTACAGTTATGGGAAAATTAATTTTTTGTACAGGACAAGTAACACAAAAACCGTATACCTTTCCATTTTCTAAGACGAAAATCTATTCTATGGAGGAGTTAAATTATTATTTATATAATAATATCTATCTAATTTCAGAGGATACATTCCAGTATTCGTTATGTGATTGGATTGAGAATGAGTTGCTATTACCGGAAGTGGCAGACAAGATCCGTAACTTATTAAACCGCCGTAATAATCTTAAGGATGTGGTTGTTAGCCTATTGTGTAGTGCAGATTATTATACAGAACAACAGATTCGTGAACTAATTCAAGTGATGGAACAGATTGAGCGGATGCCGATGATTAAGAAAAGGAAAATTAAAGCAGATAATTATCTTATGTTCGGGCAGTATGCGAAAGCATCCTCGGAGTATGAGGTGATTGTGGATGCCAAAGAGGCGGCTGTGTTTTCTGGGGTTGAATATGGAGATATCTTTCATAATTTAGCTGTTGCGAAGGCTAGAACAATTTCGGCTTCAGAAGCAGCGAAATACTATTTATTAGCGTATAGACGAAATCAAAGGGAAGAATCGTTGGTACAGTATCTATATGCATTGTTATTGTCAAAGAATACGGAAGAATTCAAGGCAGCCTGTGAGGAATTCGCTATATCAAAGGAACGTCAAGAACAATTAGAGGAAGATATCTTCATTAAGGAACTTGCAGCACTTGAAACAGCGGATTATGAAAGTATTGAGCGATTAAGTGATTTGAAGAAAGAGGGTAAAGTAGCGCAGTACTACAGGGAACTTAAAAAAACAATCCGACAATATAAGGATACCTATCGTAAAGGAATCCTTTCATAGACTAGGAGTCAAGAAAATGGGATTATTTAGTATATTGAAGAAAAAGAAGAGTCAAGAAGAAAAGGATGCTGGTCAAGAATTTCTAGAAATGGCATACGCTATGAAGAAATTAAATCAAGAAAGTCTTGATGAAGAAGCGAATCGTAAAGTTGTTGATACAGATAAAAAAAGTAGTAAGGATAAAGAAGACAACTTTTCAATGGAGATGGAATCGTATGAGGTTGATCTTGATTCTAAGTCAGATAGAGAACGTTATATCAGAGGGTATTGTGAGCAGATTATAGAAGCTACAAGGCAAAACGAAGAGGCCAAATTAGAGTATCAAACAGTAACGTCTTACTTGACGGATATACAAAAGATTGATCGTATTGAAGGGGAAGAAAGAGAAGCACTTGTAGATACTGCAAGAAACCTTGTTACGCTGTCAAGAGAGCGCCATGAGTATCAGAATAAGCGTGAAATCAAACTTTCTGAGAGACAATATAAGTATTACGAGAAGAATGAGCTGAAACTTCCAGAAGATATCAAGAAGTTAGAGGAATATGAAGCCTATAACACAAAAATCAAGAATGATATGCGCCATCTTGAAGGAGAGAAAAGTGTATTAAAACATCAGAAGAAAGAATATGCCGCATCTCAACGTTATCTTAAGAAGATAGCCATAACTACCTCGGTACTTGTGGTAACGATGTTTGCTTTATTCTATGTACTTGATTCGGTGGCAGGAAAAGACATGCAACTACCGTTTTTGTTAACTGTAGCTTTAGCAGGTATAAGTGGATTATTCATATTTTTAGAAGGTCGTAAGAACGCATATAATTTAAAGTTAGCACAGATTAAGTTGAATAAGGCAATTACTATGTTGAATACGGTTAAGATTAAATATGTAAATAGTACAAATTGCATTGACTATACTTGTAAGAAGTACAACGTTAATAGTGCATTAGAGCTTCGTTTTCAATGGGAACAATATTGCAAGGCGAAGAAGATGCAGTTAGACCTTGTGCGTAATACAGAAAGAATGAATGACTTTAATATAAAGCTTATGGATCAATTGAAACAGTTTGAAGTGTCAGATCTTGATATATGGACATATCAAGCAGCAGCACTCATTGATAGCAAAGAAATGGTAGAGATAAGACATCGGCTTAATCTAAGACGTCAAAAGATTCGTGAACGAATTGAATACAATACGGAAATTAAGGAAAAAGGTTTTACACAATTGTCCGATTTGGTAGAAAAGATACCAGAAGCAAAACAAGAAGTTGCGAAAGTATTGGAAGAATATCCTATCGGTGTATCCGTATAGGTATAGAAGTATAGATATTTAACCGTAGGGATAACCATAAGACTATTTTGCATGACTGGCTATAAAGATATATAGATATCGTAAGTTATGGTATCTATGAATAAATAATATACAAAAAAGTTACAGTTGTCGTTGACAAAACGTATAAACGTGAGTATGATATAAGCAATGAATATGAAAAAACCGTTGAGAAAGAGGAGTAATTCTTATACGATATCACAGAGAGCTGCTGTTGGTGGGAATGCAGTATGGAGTGTATGAATGAATGGGCTTTCGAGGGCAACCCCGAATTATTTAGTAGGCGTTGACGGGAACCATACCTGTTACAAATATGGCACATATGATAGTATGTGAAAAGAGTGGGCATTAGCCAATTTGAGTGGTACCGCGGAATTGTTAGAATCCGTCTCAGGAATATTTTTCTTGAGACGTTTTTTTTATGCAAAAATTGATTAACATCAAAGATTAAATAACGTCAAAGATTGATTAGAATCAATTGATAATAACATTTCTTATAGAGCAGCACTCAATAGGAGAACGGGAATTGATCATTATTCATGCTTTGATTAACGGTATGTTGAACTAAGTATAGGTATAGCAATATTAATGATTGAAAGGTAGGTAGTTAGGATGAGAAAATCAAAAAAAGTTATAGCGGTAGTTTTAAGTACAGTAATGGCGATGACAATGTTAGGTGGATGCGCTTCGAAGGCAGATAATAATAGTAGTAAAGAAGCAGCAAGTGGGAGCGTTAAATCGGAAAGTAATGGAGACGAATACACAATAGGGATTGGGCAGTTTGCTCAACATGGTTCTCTTGATAATTGTAGAGAAGGTTTCCTTGAAGGCTTAAAAGAAGAAGGAATTGAAGAGGGGAAAAACCTTACAATCAAATATGATAATGCCAATGCAGATACGGGAACAGCAACACAAATTGCAGCTAACTATGTGGCAAATAAAGTTGATTTAATCTGTGGAATCGCAACACCAATGGCGCAGAGTGCTTATGGTGCAGCTAAAGATGCGGGCATACCAGTAATCTTTACAGCGGTTACTGATCCAATACTAGCTGAACTTGCGAAGGGAGATGGAACTCCAGTTGGAGAGATTACAGGAACTTCAGATAAGTTACCAGTAAAACAACAATTAGAGATGATACGAAAGATTCTTCCAGATGCTAAGAAAATTGGTATTATGTATACGACCAGTGAAGTGAATTCAGAGTCTGCTATTGCTGATTATGAAGCAGCAGCTACAGAATATGGTTTTGAAATCGTTAAAGGTGCAATTGCAACTGCAACAGATATCCCATTAGTAGCAGATGATATACTTGGTAAAGTAGATTGTATGACAAATCTCACAGATAATACGGTAGTTAGTGGCTTGCCAGTAATCTTAGCAAAGGCGAAAGATAAGAATATCCCTGTATTCGGTAGTGAAGTAGAGCAAGTTAAGATTGGTTGTCTAGCAGCAGTTGGACTTGATTATTTTGAACTTGGAAAACAAACAGGTGCTATGGCCGCAAAAGTATTAAAAGGTGAGAAAAAAGCGAGTGAAATCAATTTTGAGATTATTGAAGAAGGTAGTTTCTATGGCAATACAGCAGTTGCCGAGCAATTAGGAATTACCATTCCTACTGAGTTAACAGATAAAGCAGTTAATATGTTTGATACGATAGAAGAAGCAGCAGAATAATTCATTTACTAACTTCGCATTCGATGGTTTCAACTGCTATATTCAATAAAAAACCGCTCTCGTTTAGCTTCACACGTAGTCAACACAAGATTACATGTGAAGCTGGTTTTTCTAAGGAATATTTAAGTAAGTTAGTATGAAACGAAGGAGGAACAGTTATGTTCACATATATGTATAATTTATTTAGTAGTATAGATAATCAAAGAGGAAGTATACTAATTCAAGGGCTAATCTTTGCTATTTTGGCCCTTGGAGTATACATAACGTATAAGATTCTTGATTTTCCGGATTTGTCGGTGGACGGAACATTTCCTCTTGGAGCGGCAGTAACAGCTGTTATGATTACAAAAGGTGTTAACCCATTTGTTACTTTACCAGTGGCATTCCTATGTGGAGCTTTCGCAGGTATGCTAACAGGGTTAATACATGTTAAGCTTAAGGTCAGAGATTTATTAGCTGGTATTATCATTAGTACGTCACTATATACAGTAAACTTAAGAATCGCGGGTAAATCCAACGTACCGTTCTTTTCGAAGGATACAATCTTCACTAGTGGTATAATCGGGAAGTTGTTTGGGGACATGGATTCAACTGTGGTAAAGATAATCGTGGTTGCTATTATTGTATTGATAATAAAGATTCTACTTGATATATATCTTAAGACTCGTTCGGGGTATTTATTACGTGCTACAGGCGATAACAGTACCTTAGTAACTTCTCTTGGTAAAGATAAAGGGTTAGTTAAGATATTAGGACTAAGCTTAGCCAATGGTTTAGCGGCACTAGCAGGTTGTATCTATGCACAAGATGCCTCATACTTCGATGCGAGCATGGGTACAGGCATGGTTATGCTTGGTCTTGCAAGTGTTATTATAGGTATTAGTGTATTTGGGAGAATGCAGTTAATGAAGCCAACTACTGCAGTTATAATTGGAAGTGTCATTTATAAACTGTGTATAGCAGTTGCCATAGCAGCAGGTTTAGTAGCAAGTGATTTGAAACTAGTGTATTCGGTATTATTCCTTATAATCTTAGTATCAACTACTGATCGTAGAAAGAAGGTGAAGGCTAATGCTTGAGTTAAATAACATATATAAATATTACAATCCAGGAACCGTTAGCGAAGTATGTTTATTCAAGGATTTTAATCTTAAAATTATAGACAATGAATTCGTATCGGTAGTTGGTAGCAATGGATCAGGTAAGACTTCCATGTTGAATATAATCTGCGGTAGTATACCTATTGACCGTGGTCAGATTCTAATAAACGATGCAGATATCACAAAGATGAAAGAATTCAAACGTCAAAGAAGAATTGGCCGTGTATATCAGAATCCTGCACTTGGTACTTGCCCGCATATGACTGTACTAGAGAATATGGCGATTGCGGATAATAAAGGAAAACCATTTAATTTACGTTTTGGAACAAATCGTTCTCGAATTGATTATTATCGAGATAGTTTGAAATCGTTGAAATTAGGATTAGAGAACAAGATGAATCTAAAAGTTGGTTCTCTTTCTGGTGGTCAAAGACAGGCAATGGCATTGCTTATGACTATAATGACACCAATTGATTTCTTGATATTAGATGAACATACAGCAGCGCTTGATCCTAAGACAGCTGATCTTATTATGGAGATTACAGGGAATATTGTCCGAGAGAAGAAGTTAACAACAATTATGGTTACACACAATCTTCGCTATGCAATTCAATATGGAAATAGGTTACTAATGATGCATCAAGGAGACGCAATTATGGATAAGAATGCAGCACAGAAGGAAGCTATGTGCGTAGAAGATATTCTAGAGGTGTTTAATCGTATTAGTATCGAATGTGGAAACTAAAAAAAATATTTTTCACACTATTCCCACTTGACAGATTACGAGCTTTGTCATAACATAGTATAAAATGAAAAATGTTATGATAGAGAGGATTAGGTATGTAATCTTGTCAGAGAGGAATGTCCAAAGGCTGTAAGACATTCTAAGGTAGTGCATATTGAAGGTAGCTCTTGAACAGGATTTCTGAACAAGTACGACTTGTGTTGTATGAAGTAGGAAGTCACGATTTAGTCCCGTTATAGACTAATAAGGTGAATTATTCATGACAATAGAAGAAACGTTTGAAAAACGTGTTTCTGTTGTTGGTATTCTTATTATAGTATTAGGAGATGTTGTCTTGTTAATACTAACAAAAGAGTACGGATTCACAAATTAAGGTGGTACCACGGCTCTTCGTCCTTTTGATGAAGAGCCTTTTTTATGTAATTTTATAATTACGTAAAAATGCGATCTCCTTAGGAGGCGCATTCCCACACAAGGTAAAGTCGCTAGGCGACTGTGTTTGGCTATGCCTATGCAAGCCGCATTAACAAAACCATCACCGTTTACGGTAGGAATATACAAAGAAAGAAGGAATAAGACTATGGGTAAAGAGTTAGAAAAGAATTACGACCCGAAAGCCATTGAGAATAAGCTTTATGAAAAATGGTTAAATAAAAAATATTTTAGTGCTAAAGTAGATAAAAAGAAGAAGCCATTTACAATTGTCATGCCACCTCCAAACATCACAGGAAAGCTTCACATGGGTCATGCACTTGATAATACATTACAAGATATCCTAATTCGTTTTAAGAGAATGCAAGGATTTGAAGCACTTTGGATTCCAGGAACTGACCATGCAAGTATCTCAACAGAAGTGAAGGTTATTAATAAGTTAAAAGATGAAGGTATTGATAAGCGCGAACTTGGACGTGAAGGTTTCTTAAAAGCAACTTGGGAATGGAAAGAAGAATACGGTAACACAATTACAAGTCAGTTAAAGAAGATTGGTTCTTCTTGTGATTGGGACAGAGAACGTTTTACAATGGACGAAGGCTGCTCAAAGGCAGTAGAAGAAGTATTCGTTAATCTATACAATAGAGGCTATATCTACAAAGGTTCTCGTATCATCAACTGGTGTCCAGTATGTCAAACTTCCATCTCAGATGCTGAAGTTGAACATGAAGAACAAGCAGGACATTTTTGGCATATCAAGTATCCTATCGTTGGAACTGATGAATTTGTAGAAATCGCAACTACAAGACCAGAAACATTACTTGGTGACTCTGCCGTAGCCGTTCATCCAGAAGATGAAAGATATCAGCACTTAATTGGCAAGATGGTTATGTTACCACTTGTTAATAAGGAAATTCCAGTTGTTGCAGATACGTATGTAGACAAAGAATTCGGTACAGGTGTTGTTAAGATTACTCCAGCACATGACCCTAACGATTTCGAAGTTGGTAAGAGACATAACTTACCTGAAATCAATGTGATGAATGATGATGCAACTATCAACGAACGTGGTGGCAAATACGCTGGTATGGATCGTTATGAAGCAAGAAAAGCTATGGTAGCTGATCTTGATGCACTTGGTTTATTAGTTAAAGTAGAGGATCATACACACAATGTTGGTACACATGATAGATGCAAAACAACAGTTGAACCATTAATAAAACAACAGTGGTTTGTTAAGATGGAAGACCTAGCTAAACCTGCAATTGAAGCATTAAAGAATGGTGATTTGGAATTCATTCCAGATCGTTTTGACAAGACTTACCTTCACTGGTTAGAGAATATCCGTGACTGGTGTATCTCAAGACAGTTATGGTGGGGACACCGTATTCCAGCATACTACTGTGATAAATGTGGTGAAGTAGTAATTGCTAAAGAATCAGAAAAACCATCTACTTGTTCAAAATGTGGCCACGATCATTTGACTCAAGATGAAGATACCCTAGATACTTGGTTCAGCTCGGCTTTATGGCCATTCTCAACACTTGGCTGGCCAGAGAATACAGAAGAATTAGATTACTTCTATCCAACAGATGTTTTAGTAACTGGTTATGATATTATCTTCTTCTGGGTAATTCGTATGGTATTCTCAGGTTACGAACACATGAAGCAGGTACCATTCCCTAAAGTATTAATTCATGGTCTTGTAAGAGATTCTGAAGGTCGTAAGATGAGTAAATCACTTGGAAATGGTATCGATCCACTGGAAGTTATCGATAGCTACGGTGCAGATGCCCTTCGTTTAACATTAATTACTGGTAACGCACCAGGTAATGATATGCGTTTCTACCATGAGAGAGTAGAAGCAAGTAGAAACTTCGCTAACAAAGTATGGAACGCTTCTCGTTTTATCATGATGAACATTGAGAAAGCAGAAGTTAGTGATACAATTGATTTATCGACATTAACACAAGCGGATAAATGGATTTTATCAAAGGTAAATACCTTAGCGAAAGATGTAACAGATAACTTAGATAAGTTTGAGCTTGGTATTGCGGTTCAGAAGATTTACGACTTTATTTGGGAAGAATTCTGTGATTGGTATATCGAGATGGTAAAACCAAGACTATATAACGATGAAGATGATACAAAAGCAGCAGTTCTTTGGACGCTTAAGACAGTATTAATCAACTCCCTTAAGTTATTACACCCATATATGCCATTCGTAACAGAAGAAATCTTCTGTACACTACAAGATAAAGAAGAATCTATCATGATTTCTTCTTGGCCAGAATTCAAAGAAGAATGGAATTTTGAGGCAGATGAAGAAGCAGTTGAAATAATTAAGACAGCTGTTAAAGGTATCCGTAATGTTCGATCAGAGATGAATGTACCACCAAGCAAGAAGGCAACTGTTATTGTAGTATCAGAGAATGAAAAAGTTCGTACAATCTTTGATGACAGTAAAGTATTCTTTGCTACTCTTGGATATGCGAGCGAAGTAAAGATTCAGGCAAACAACGAAGGAATTTCACCTGATGCAGTATCAACAGTAATTCAAGATGCTACAATCTATATGCCATTTGCAGAATTAGTTGATATTGAGAAAGAAATCGAACGTCTTGAGAAAGAAAAAGCACGTCTTGAAGGAGAATTAAATCGTGTTAAGGGAATGCTTAGCAATGAACGTTTCGTTAGCAAAGCTCCACAAGCTAAGATTGATGAAGAGAAAGCTAAATTAGACAAATATGCAAATATGATGGAACAAGTAGTTGAAAGACTTAACCATTTTAAAGCGTAGTTAAAAACTGTAAATAAGTATCAAAAAAGATAGAATTACATGGCTCATAAGAGTTTATGTAATTCTATTTTTTTACATAACTCACTAGATAGGAAAAATAGGCTACTTATAGGAATTAATATTGTAATATTATGTTGAAACGGCTATAATTAAAGAGAGGTTGTGTCTATAAATGATTGTGTATCTATGAAAACAAACTGTTCATAGTGAGGTGATTACTTATGAGTAAGTTAAAAGGGGAAACTAACAGTATAGAAGTACGTCTGACAGATGATTTATTAAAGGCATATATAACAATAATTCCTGTGGAGAAGAAGGAATTATATACAAAGGAACAAATCCTTACAGAATTAACTACAAATAGAGTGATATATGGGATTAAAATGGATGTAATTGAAGAAATGGTGCAGAATCAGTTAGTTTATACAGAGATATTAATAGCTGAAGGGAATGCGCCTATTGATGGAGTAGATGGTCACTATCAATATTTCTTTAATAAAGAAACGAATACGAAACCAATTATATTAGAAGATGGATCAGCTGATTATAGTAGCTTGAATAAGATTGAAACTGTTTATGCAGGTCAAATTATTGCGAGATACTATAAGGCAACAAAAGGTGAACTTGGTAGGAATGTTAAAGGTCAGCAAATGCTTGCAAAGAATGGTAGAGAATTGCTGCCATTAAAGGGAAAAGGATTTTCCGTTAATGAAGATAAAACAATCTATCGTTCTGATATAGATGGTAAGATTGAATATAAGAATGATAGATTAGAAATCTCCAATATCTTAATTATTGAAGGCAACGTTGATACATTAACAGGTGATGCGAATTTCTCCGGTGACATTACGGTGAAAGGGAACGTTATGACAGGAACTAGTGTTAGGGCAGGTGGGAATATACTTGTTGCTGGGCATGTTGAGGCGGCTGATTTAGTGGCAGGTGGAGATGTTATCCTACAAAACGGAATGCAGGGTGGTGGCAAAGGAAAGGTCCAAGCGGGAGGACATGTTTCTGGTAAATTCTTCGAACAAGTAACGATAGAATCAGGTGGTAACGTGAATGCGAATGCAATAATGCATTGTAACATTACGTCCAAAGGAGAAGTAATTGTTTCTGGCAAAAGAGGCGTTGTTGTAGGTGGCATAATTAATGCTGTTAGTGGAGTGGCAGCAACTATAATTGGAAGTATGGCTGAAGTAATAACCGAAGTGAATATTGGCTATAAGACCGATCCTGTTCCTATGATTATTAAAAGAGAAGAAGAAATTAAGGATCTTATAGCAGAGGTTCGTAAGATTGATGATGGAATTAAAACTGTAATTAATTATATAGAGAAAGAGAATCGAAAAGATTTATTACCACAGAAAATAAAACTTTTAAAAACAAAAATTGATCGTAATTCTCAGATAAGTTTAATAATAAAACAGAGGAATTTACTCTTAGAGAATATGCAAAAGGCCAAAGACGGTAATGTGATTGTAACCAGAGCAATTTACCCAGGAGTACGCATTCGAATTAATGGTAGTATGCTTATTATTAAAGAGGAATTTAATAATGTTCTTATTAAACGTAAAGGCTTAGATGTATGTTTGTTTGCTATGGAGTAAGAATGTAACCGACAGTATGCACACAAAATGTTAAAATATGCATGATGCGTCGAGAATTGCGAAAGAAAATACTTGATAATTGTGTTTGCTATGGTATAATTTTTGATGTACAACAATTAATTCGTAAAATTAACAATAGGAGAGTGTGAAATATAGTTTATCACACGTAGATTTGTACCTGCGACCAAAGTTTTGCAGGTGTTAGAAAGGGTATGGTTTTATTATGATCGATTTTGAAGAAGAATTACAAAAATTCCAACCTAGTTTGGAAGTTGAACAAGCAGAAGATGCTATATATAATAATGATTTAACAGATGTAACAGATATCATTAAAGATATGTTGAGTGAGATGAAGAATAAATAAGATTAAAGAACAGTGCCATTAGGTAAAGACAGAAGGTGAAGGAAGATGAATTGTCCAAATTGTGGAAGTGCTTTAGGAAAAAAGAATAAATGTGATAAATGTGGCACCAATGTATCGGCCTTTCAAAAAGCTATCCGTATCTCAAATTCTTATTATAATATGGGATTAGAAAAAGCAAAAGTAAGAGATTTAACAGGTGCAGTTTTTGTATTACAAAAAAGTTTGAAATTTAATAAAGAGAATACAAATGCAAGAAATTTATTAGGACTTGTATATTATGAGATGGGTGAGATTGTTGCTGCTCTTAGTGAATGGGTATTAAGCAAACATTATCAACCGCAAGACAATGATTGTGATTACTATATTAATAGTATTCAGTCTAACCAGACGCGTCTAGAATCAGCAAATCAGATGATTAAGAAGTATAATGCTGCACTACAAGCAGCTAAGCAAGGTAATGATGATTTAGCTATTCTACAGCTTAAGAAAGTAACTAGCTTAAATCCGCATTTCTTAAGAGCAAATCATCTTTTAGCTTTATTATATATGAAGAATAAGGAGAATGATAAAGCTCTTAAATGTCTTATGAAGATACGTAAGATTGATGTCACGAATACAACAACATTGCGTTATTTAGATGAATTAAAAGCTGGACAACTAGTTCAAGAATCGAACGATAAAAAAGAGGATAACAGCTTTGGGAAAGCATCAAATATCTCTAAGATAGCACCAGTTTCTAGTTATCTTGAGGAGAAACCAAACATTTGGGTTTTCTTAAACTTAATCATAGGTATCGTTATTGGCGTTGGATTATTGTATTTCTTAGTAGTACCTAATGTTAAGAAGCAAGCAGCAGCTGATTACAATGCAAAAGTTGTGGATCTGAATTCACAAATTGCAGTTAATAATAAAGAAACCTCTGCATTACAAAGTGACAAAGAAAAATTACAAGAAACAATTGATAATTTGCAAAAAGAGATGGACGATTTAAGCAAGGAATCTGAGAAATTCGATGAAGCTTTATATGATAAGTTGTTTAATGCAGTAAAAGTGTATATATCTGGTGCAAGTAAGGATGATATTGTACAGGCACTTCTTGAGGTGGATATGACTAAGATTGATCGTAAAGCAGCAGTTGAATTATATGATTTAATGAAACAAGATACATTTACAGATGCTGCAGCGTCAATTTATGAACAGGGTCATAATTTATATTCGACACGTAAGTATGAAGAAGCAATAGAAGTCTTAAAACAGGTAGTTGATATCAATGATGAAAAAGTACCAGATGCATTGTATTTTATTGGACGTTCTTATCAAATGTTATCTGATAAAGAAAACGCTGCAAAGTATTATAATCAGGTTATTGAAGAGTATCCTGATACATCAAGATCTTCGCAAGCTAAGAGTAAATTAGCTGAAATTCAGTAATTATACGATTGAACTATTTCCCTGGATTCTATCTTTGGAAACAGTTTTGTCACTAACTTATCGCGGCAAAAGGCCACTTCATTCGTGCTGTTTTGCTACTGTTAAGTTATATTAACGAAAGAAAAGACTAGTACTTCTATATCTAGATATAGAAGGAACGTCTTTTTTTATAAATAGTATATGTAAATATATGTAAAAGAAGGGAAAGCATGGAGAATAGTAAAGGTTATATGGATTATACAAATATGGGAGCTGTTATGGAAGTGCGAGGCCGTAGTTTGTTGATTCAGATTAGTAAGGAATTGGATCATCATAATGCTGTTACAATAAGAGAAAAAGCTGATCAACTAATTGATAAGAATTCAGTGAATCAAATTATATTTGATTTTACTAATTCAGAATTTATGGATAGTTCAGGAATTGGAGTAATTATGGGTAGATATAAGAAGATTATATTTACTGGGGGAAAAGTAGTGGTAACGAATGTTAATTCTTCTATTGATCGAATCTTTAAGTTGTCAGGATTATATAAGATTATCGAAAAATATGCAACGATTGAAGAAGTATTAAATTTGCAATAGCAAAGGGAGAAAGGATAGGTAGATATGGACAGAAAGAATGCAATGTCTTTGGAATTCGATAGCAAATCAGAAAACGAAAGTTTTGCAAGAATTGTGGTAGCTGCTTTTGCTGCTCAACTGAATCCTACAATCGAAGAAATTGCGGATATTAAGACTGCAGTTTCAGAGGCGGTTACGAATAGCATTATACATGGATATGATGGTAGGGAAGGTAAGATTGTATTAACTTGTGCTATTGAGGGAAGTAAAATAACAGTATCGGTTATGGACAATGGAAAAGGAATAGAAGATATTAAACAAGCGATGGAACCGTTGTATACAACAAAACCTGAGATGGAGAGATCAGGAATGGGATTTGCGTTTATGGAAGCATTTATGGATGATTTAGAAGTAATTTCTGTTCCAGAGGAAGGGACTACAGTAACAATGACGAAAACAATTGATGAAGTTAAATTGTTTTCATAAAAAATGATAAGAAAGGATAGACAGTGGCGGTGATAACTGGAAAGGCAAGGTGCAAGCATGGATACACTGGAATTGATTAAGTTATCAAAAACTGGTGATAAAGAAGCAAGAGACCTGCTAGTCACGCAAAATGTTGGGTTAGTTTGGAGTATTGTAAGAAGATTTGCTGGAAGAGGACATGAACTTGAGGATTTATTTCAGATAGGTAGTATTGGATTAATTAAAGCGATTGATAAATTTGATTTATCATATGAAGTTAAATTCTCAACCTATGCAGTACCAATGATTACTGGTGAAATCAAACGGTTTCTTCGTGATGATGGAATCATTAAAGTAAGCCGTTCATTAAAAGAAATTGCTGTAAAAGTGAAGATAACAAGAGAGATATTGAATAATAGACTGAACAGAGAACCAACGATAGAAGAATTAAGTATAGAGATGGAAGTAGCGACAGAAGATATTGTCATGGCGCTTGAATCAAATACGGAAGTTGAATCCTTATATAAGACAATCTATCAAGGTGATGGTAATGCGATTTTTTTAATTGATAAATTAGAACAAGTACAAGACGATCATGAATCTGTTGTTGATAAATTGGCCATTCAAGAAATATTAGATACCTTAGAACCGAAAGAGCAAGATATTATTAAATTGCGTTATTTTATGAATCGTACACAATCCGATATAGCGAAGAAGCTTGGTATTTCACAAGTACAAGTTTCTAGATTAGAAAAAAAGATTTTACGAACAATGCGAGAAAAATTAATCGGATAATGAAAGAACAATTTACCAGTATAAACAATTTATAAAAACAAATAATAACAGTATTGTAAGTAACATTACAACCATAGAAGCATCAATCAAAATAGTAAATGATTGATGCTTTTCTAATGCATAAGAAACGAAAGTTTTTGAAGGAGATGAAAAAAGTGATTGCAAAGAGAAGAAAGTTTATAATTACTGGAGTTGTTATTTTGGCTATGATTGCTGTAATCTGTATCGTAATCGCTTATAGTAATAGTGCTGAAACTGATTATGTATTCGAAGGAACGTTTGTTAAAACAGAGGAATCAATTGAAGTAGTAGATACAACAAATACTAGTTTTGGTGAACAAGGAAACACAGATGAAATTGATAAGGATAGCTTTAAAAGAAAATCAGGAGATTGTGTCTTTGTATGATGCAAGAAATAATTTATATTAAGATCCCATTACGAGTTATAGTAAATCATAAGAATGTAGTTTTAAAGGATATCGCTACAATATACTGTGCGAATGAAGAACTACTAAAAAGAATAGATGAACTTCTACTCATCGAGATGGAGCCAAAGAAAAATTCACAACATGCTATTTCTATAATGAAAGTAATTGCATTAATAAACTCAATTGATTCCAGTTTGCATGTTGTAAATTTAGGCGAAGAAGAATTCTTAGTTGAGTATCAACCAGAGAAAGCAGATAACAAAATTTTTGAGTATAGTAAGACAACTTTTGTTGCCGCAATCATCTTTTTTGGAGCTGCTTTCTCTATTATGACATTTAATACAGATGTGAGTGTGCCTGATGTCTTTGCCAATGTATATGCCCTTATAATGGGGGAGAGTGGTAAGGGACAAGGCATTATTGAATTATCCTATTGTATTGGACTCCCTGTCGGTATTTTAGTATTTTTTAATCATTTTTCATCAAAGAAGGTGCGTAAAGATCCTACGCCAATTCAAATTGAAATGAGAAAATACGAAAAAGATGTGGAAAATGCTATACTTAGCAACGCCGGGAGAGAAGGGAAGACGATAGATATTGATTAGATATAGTTTACTTGCAATTATTGGGTTTGCTGGCGGTCTTATTGTAGCAGCGGGTGTGTTCGCATTCATTACTCTACTAGGAGTATTGAATCGTTTGGCCTCAAAAACTAACACGGCGAAACACATCTTATTATATGAAAATATGGTTATCTTAGGAGGAATATTAGGTAACACCTGGTTTATATATCAATGGGATATCCCGTTTGGAATAATAGGTTTAATTTTATTTGGTTTGTTTAGTGGAATATTTGTAGGATGTCAAGCGATGGCATTAGCTGAAGTGTTAGATGTAATTCCGATATTTGCAAAACGGATTAAGATAAAATATGGTATGCCATATATTGTTGCAAGCATTGCAATCGGTAAAGCTGTGGGAGCATTATTTCAGTTATATGTATGGAAATAGTTCAGATTTAGGATATATCCAAAGCTTCATAAATGTCTCAAAGAGTTAGGTAGACGTAATCGTTGACCTTAGTAAGAAAGGTGAGTGTGTATGCAGGAAAATAAGAAGAAAGAGCCAGAGAATATGAATAAACCTTCCATGAAAGATGTATTAAATCAAACAGATGTTAATACGAGACAACAATTTTATAACCAATACGTTAAGGATGTGACGCCAACACATAGTTGTTTTGCTAATGTGTGTAAAGCATTCCTAATTGGTGGTATTATCTGTACTATTGGACAAGGACTGTTGAATCTGTATATAGCAATGGGATTTAATAAGGAAGTAGCGGCATTGTATAATATTATTTCCTTAGTTGGCTTAAGTGCTTTACTTACTGGTTTGGGTTGGTATGCAAAGTTAGCTAAGTTTGGTGGAGCAGGTACATTAGTACCAATCACAGGTTTTGCCAATTCTGTAGCAGCACCAGCGATTGAATTCAAAAAAGAAGGACAGGTTTTTGGTATCGGTTGTAAGATTTTTAATATAGCTGGTCCTGTTATCTTATATGGTATCGTAATCTCTTGGATTTTAGGTGTTATCTACTATATCTTATTACGTTTAGGGATAGTTTAGAGAAAGGAGGTATTTTTATTATGGATAAAAAGATGATAGGAAGTCGTAGTATCAGGTTCGCTACATCACCATATATCGTAGGAAGCTATAGTTTGGTTGGAAAGAAGGAAGGTGAGGGACCTCTTTCTTGTTACTTTGATGAGATAGAAGAAGATCCGATGTTTGGTGGTGAAACATGGGAAGAAGCAGAAAGTCGTTTGCAGTATAGGACTGCTAATAAGGCTTTAGAGAATTCAGGGTATAAGCAAGAAGAAATTAGATATCTTGTCGCAGGTGACTTATTAGGACAGCTTATTGCCACTTCTTTTGGAGTTATGGATTTGCAGATTCCTTTGTTCGGTATATATGGTGCTTGTTCAACTATGGGTGAATCTATGTCTTTAGGTGCTGCTTTAGTAGAAGGAGGTTTTGCAGATAAGGTTATGGCTCTAACTTCAAGCCATTTTGCAGGTGCAGAGAAGCAATTTAGATTTCCTCTTGATTATGGCAACCAAAGGCCTCTTGCTGCGACTTGGACGGTAACAGGTAGTGGTGCTGTGATTATTGTATCGGAAGAAGAGATGAGAAAACATAAAGAGAAGAACAATCCACAAGAACCTTATATCAGTATTACTGGTATAACTACTGGTAAGGTTTTAGATTTTGGTGTAAAAGATGCTATGAATATGGGTGCATGTATGGCGCCAGCAGCATGTGATGTAATCTATCATAATCTCAAGGATTTCAACTATAAACCAGATGAGTATGACAAGATTATAACTGGTGATTTGGGCTATGTTGGAAAAGACATTCTTCTCGATATGCTTAAAGAAAAAGGTTATGATATTGCAAGTAGATATCTAGATTGTGGGATAGAAATCTTTAATAAGGAAGAACAAGATACTCATTCTGGTGGTAGTGGTTGTGGTTGTAGTGCCTCTACCTTAACGGGATATATACTTAAGAAGATGAAAAAGAAAGAATGGAAGAAGGTTCTGTTTGTACCAACAGGTGCACTACTTTCTCCGGTCAGCTTTAACGAAGGCAATTCCGTTCCAGGTATTGCGCATGGAGTAGTATTAGAAGTAGAGCAGTAATTATTAAGTCTTACTTCGTCAGAAGATTGTTGTTTGAATCGTAAGTCGGTTTGTGTTATAGATTGGAGCAAGAACAAAACTAAGAGAGAATGGAGATGTTTTTATGGAATATGTTAAGGCATTCTTAGTAGGTGGAGCAATATGTGCAATTGTTCAGATCTTTATGGATAAAACAAAACTAATGCCAGGACGTATCATGGTTATGTTAGTTGGATTAGGTACAATACTTGGTGCAATTGGAGTTTATGAACCGTTTGCAAAATGGGCAGGTGCAGGTGCAACCGTACCGCTTATAGGTTTTGGTTATACATTATTTAATGGTGTGAAGAAAGCGATTATAAGCGATGGCTTTGTTGGAGTATTCATGGGTGGATTTACGTCAGCAGCAGTAGGAGTTTCGGCTGCGCTTATATTTGGATATATCGCTTCATTAATCTTTAATCCAAAGATGAAAGAATAATGATATTTCAAGCAGCCGGCTGCTTTTAATATAGATTGGGATTTATATTATATGAAAAAGAGAGACTCACATAGGCATTCCTATGTGAGTCTCTCTTTTCTATTCTCCCTCGGAAGGAGTTTGTTCGCCTGAATTTTCTGTTCCAGGATTTGGTGTAGTTGGTATACTTACATCTGGAATTGGAGGAATAACTTCTTCATCAGTTTCTTCTTCCTCTTCGTCGTAATACTCATCATCTGGGTTAGGTTCAGTTTCTAAATCGCCAGTTGATGCGGATGTATGCACATTACAAACAGAATCCTCTAAAGATTTCGGTAATAGATAAGGAGTATCTTTGGTTGCTCCTGTTTCTTCTTTAACTAAGAATACCTTATCATGAATATCACCTTCTGGGCAGAACTCGCCAGCTTGTAAACCAGATACTTTACAGATTCTTATCTTAACATGAGTATCGCAAATTTCAGTTGGAACAGTACCCTTAGCAAAATACTCTGTTCTAACAGTGCTGCCACCTTGAGCGAATTCGCAGACACCATCTCTGGCTAACTTTCCACTCTTAGTACATATTTTAGCGGTTACTATAGAGTCTGGCTTCGTAAATGTTTTCTTTTCATAGCCTTCGTGAACCTTTTTCATAATTAAGTTCCATAATCGTTTGTGATAGGAAGTATTAACTCTGTTTTGATCACCGGTGTTGTTATCGTAACCACCCCATATACCAGCAGTATAATAAGGTGTATAGCCTACAAACCATAAATCCTTACTATCTGTTGACGTACCAGTTTTACCAGCTACAGGCATTGAACCTAAGTTAATGTAAGAAGCGGCAGTACCAATCTTAACTACATCTTCCATAGCACTTGTTAATAAGAATGCTGTTGATTCTTTCATAACTTGACTAGTTGTTGGAGTGTTATCAATAATTAGTTTTCCATTATGGTCATATATTTGCGTATATAGTGTTGGTTCTGTGTAGATTCCGTTATTAGCAATGCTTGCGAATGCTGAAGTTAACTCTAAGTTTTTAACACCATAAGTTAAACCGCCAAGTCCCATCGGTAAATTAATGTCTGAATGTACTTTGCCGTCCTCTGTTGTTACACTATCAACAATAGAAGTGAATCCTAGTTTCATAAGGTAGGAATAACCTAATTGAGGAGTAATCTGTTCTAATGTCTTAACTGTTACAATATTATTTGAGTTCCAAATAGCTTCTCGTAAAGTTGTGAGACCATTATATACACCACGTCTCCAGTTGTTAACTGTTGTATTTGTTCCAGGGTATTTGTATGGTGCATCGTCTTGAACAGTTGCCAAAGTCATACCTGCGTTATCAAGTGCAGGTAAATAAGTTGATAATACTTTGAAGGTAGACCCTGGTTGTCTTAATGTTCGAGTGGCTCGGTTTAAAGTAAGACTACCTTCCTTTTCACCACGTCCACCAACTAAGGCCAGAACTTGACCATTATTTTGATTCATAAGAACAAATGATACTTGCGGCTGAAGAGTAAAGGTTTTCTTTTCGCCAAGTATTTCATCACCTGATTCTAAGACAGAAGCCTTAAACTCTTCCGTGTAAGCGTCTGCGTCTTTTTTGTTTTTGAAAAACAAATTGAAACTTGGTTGCTTTGAGGTGAAGTAATTTTTTAGATGTCCTTCTGAATAATTAATAGTAGACCCATCTGCTTTCAGAATGGATAAAGCATACGTCAATTCATATATATGGTAGGCTTCTGGATAATTTGATTCATCATTAATTACCGTATCACATATCTCTTGAAGTTTTGTATCTTGTGTCGTATTAATTCTAAGACCACCACGATAGATTGCGTTAATAGCTTGTGTCTCTGTGTAACCTAATTTATCTTGTAAATCTTCTTGAACCTGAAGAATTAACTCATCAACAAAGTAGGAGTTTGTAGTTGAATTTGTACTTATTTGTTCTTCATTAACTAATTGAATTCTTTCGTATACATCATCCTTTAGTGCTTCATCATATTCTTCTTGTGTAATGTGTCCTTGCTCTAGCATTTTACTTAGAATAATATTTCTTTTAGCAGCATTATCTTCTGGATGGGTAATTGGATTTAGATATACAGGGCTTTGTGTAATGCCCGCAATTACGGCAGCTTCTGATAAGGTAAGTTTTTTTACATCTTTATTAAAATATCGCAAGGATGCAGCTTGTACCCCTAGTGTTCCTTGACCAAGGTTAATGGTGTTTAGATAGTATTCAAGAATTTGATTTTTATCTAATTTATCCTCTAATTTGATAGCTAGATATTGTTCTTGAACCTTTCGTTGCAATTTATCAAAGAATTTTTCTTCATTTCCACCTTCGAATACTTGGTTTTTAAGAAGCTGTTGGGTTAGTGTACTAGCACCCTCTGAAAATCTACCTGATTTAACACCGACGAAGAAAGCACGGAAGATACCTTTTACATCGATACCATTATGTGTCCAGAAACGTTCATCTTCAGTAGAGATGAAGGCGTTTTGTACAACTTCAGGTATATTTTTTAAATCAACATAGATACGGTTTGCTTGAGAACCGACTAGTTTTTGTATTTCATTTCCTTCACTATCATATATTATTGTTGAGAACCCGCTAGGTTTAACATCAATAGAATCGATACTTGGGGCACTGTCTAACATGCCTTTTAGTGCACCAAGACCAGTGAATGTACCTATTATTGATATAGCAACAATGCAGACAATACAGGTACGCAGAAAAGATATAAGTGCTTTTTTTGAAAGCTTCTGCGAAGTGGAGTGTATATTCCGCTGTTTATTCGCTGTACCACGTTTACTAAAGTCCATAATAAGCCTCCTTTTCGGTACTATTATATCAAAAAACTGTATTAAAATAAAGTAAAATAAATAACCTGAGACATAGTGCAATGTGTAGTGTAAATATATGGGTATTTAGTCTTATTGATTATTTACTAGTATTGACAAATTACAATAGCTTAGACATTTGTTGAAAATGGCTCATAATATCTGTCTTTACATATGAAATTGTAGAATAAAATAAAAGTGTATCAAATCTACCTATAAATAATTAAGAAAAAAACCGATGATAAAACATTAGTTGCTAGAATAAGACAAAATATTTTGTCGTAATATTAAAAATAAGTCGAATTATTAATAAAATTTAAACATTGTGCGATATAATTTCCTAGAAATTGGAATAAATTAGTAGTATAATTTTCTAAGATAGTGTATAAGCATTGTCAAAGTTGTGGTTATTTTACTGTAGGAGGTATTTGTATGAAACGAATTGACCTAATCGGGGAGAGGAATGTTACGTTAGAAGACCAGAGGGAGATGGTTTTAAATTATTTCTTAATTGAAGAATCATCAAAAGAAAACGGGGTAATGAATAGTTCGAGTTATGTGTATGGAATCAAAATCGAGAAACAATTTGGGGGAATTGTGGAATCGGAAGAAGTGGAAGCACTATCGTACTCGAAGGAAATGGTACTACAATTAATTAGCACACTAATGGAGTGTACAGTAACTCCCATGACTATGATAGAAGTAGTGGACGAGCTTATCACTCTAAGGCAATGTAGCTAAGATGTAATCGCATAGATAGCTAATGTATAAGAAGACATTCTTGCAATATAAGCGGACATACGTTATGATATGTATCATATTAGGTTATCAATGTTTACAGATTGTGAGGTACCGAGTTTATATGATAGAAAGTTACAAGGCAGTTTATGCAGCTGGACAGGAAGAAATTGTTGAGAAAAAATCGCGTTTTATTGCTTCGGTTCAACCTATTGAATCAGAAGAAGAGGCAATCACGTATATTGAACAGCTTCGTAAAAATTATTGGGATGCAACTCATAACTGCTATGCTTACGTCGTAGGGAAAAGAAATGAAGTGCAAAGATGTAGTGATGATGGAGAACCGAGTGGAACAGCAGGAAAACCGATATTAGATGTATTACTTGGACAAGGGATTCATAATGCAGTAGTGGTAGTCACTAGATATTTTGGTGGAACGTTATTAGGAACGGGAGGCTTAGTTCGTGCTTATTCGAAGGCTACTGTAGAGGGACTTAAGCAATGTGTTATTGTTGAAAAAAAGGCTGGCAAGAAAGTGCGTATTGTTACTGATTATAATGGAGTTGGTAAATTACAATATATAACTTGTCAGATGCAGATAACAGTGCTAAATACCATTTATACTGACATAGTTACGATGGAGTTATTAGTTACCTTTGATCTGTTACATCTATTACAACAAGAAGTTATTGAAGCAACTAGTGGAAAATGTGAAATAGAAGAATACGGTAGTACGTATTTTGCACAAGTCAAAGATGAGATTATATTATTCGATGATGAGCTAGTAGAAGGTTAAAAAGCGCTTGGAAAAATTAGATTGGGCTAATTTTTCCAAGCGCTTTTTGTGTGGTCAAATGGATACTCCGTAATCTATCGGTTAAATTACCGGTTAGAGCGTCAAAAGTTAAATTTAATTTTGATTTCGCCAATTTAAATTTATGTGTGAGCATGTTATGTCAAACGTAATTCACTCGTAACGCGCTCTCGCCCTGCTGAAGTTCGTAGTGGTACTAGTACCAACGACCTCATACAGTTGCCCATCGAACTATGTTCGACATAACATTAGTCAAGTTTTATATGTGCAAATTGACGAAGGCAAGTTTTACGAGAGGCTTTTGACATTCTAATCAGTTAAGTAAACTGATTGGTGGTTTCGTCATAACGATAATCGATAGATTCAAGTTTTGAACATAAGGATTGCTCGTCTATGGTAAGAGAAGAACATAGATCCTTTAAGTTTGGGTAGAAATCTCTTAATTGTGTATTTATATAGCTAAGTAACATTACTGGATCGTTTGGTATATTCATAGAAACTTCCTTTCGTGCTCCGTTGTTTTTTAACACATTCATTATAGTAAATTATTTATTAAGAAACAAGAACGAAAATAAACGCCTTGACATACTGTGTATATGTGTATATACTGTGTATATAGATATATACAGGATATGTACATATATACAGTTAGAGCATGGAGTGGTTTGTGAAAGGAGTTTTTTGATAATGGAGTATATATTAGAAGTTGAAAATGTTAATAAAAAATTAGACACATTCTCTTTAGAAAATATTGATTTTAAGTTAGAACCTGGCTTTATTATGGGGTTAATAGGCAGGAATGGTTCAGGAAAGACTACTTTAATTAACACGATTTTAGGCTTGTATCAAAAAACAACAGGGAATGTGAGGATTTGTGGTCATGATCTTTGTAGGGATGAAAGCAGAGCGAAAGGGGAATTGGGATTTGTACTGGATGAGAATCCATTTCTGGAAGACTTTTCTTCCCTTGATAATGCTAAAATCTATTCGTCTTATTACAAAAACTTCAACATGGATATGTTTACAAGATATTGTAGTAGATTTGATGTGGATCCAAAGAGAAAACTAAAGAAGTTGTCTAAAGGAACCATTATCAAGTTTCAACTTGCTTTTGCTTTATCGCATGATGCGAAATTATTCGTTATGGACGAACCAGCAAGTGGTTTGGATCCGGTATTTCGTCGTGAACTTATGGAGATTATGTATGATGCAATATTGAGTGGAGATAAGAGTATTTTGTTCTCTACCCATCTAACGGAAGAGATCGATATGGTAGCTGATTATGTTACTATACTACATGAAGGAAAACAAGTTATCACTACTTCGAAAGAAGAGTTGTTTGAATCTTACCGAGTTGTGAAAGGAAGTGAAGAGAAGATTCAGTTATTACAACCTTCTGTAATTGGTAAGAAAGTAACACCGTATTATGTTGAAGCATTAGTTAAGAATGAGGAGTCAATACTGAATAAAGGATGTCAGATAGAGATTCCAACAATAGCAGACTTTATGTTTTATTTTTCAACGGATAAAAGAGAGGAGTTTACTTATGTCTAATAAAGATTTGCGTAAAGCTCTTTTGATTCGATACGGTGTATACTTTAAAAATAGGTGGTATAACGTGTTTTTGATTATTATATATTTCGGTCTTTCTATTTTGGAAGAAATTAGATTTATGAATGTAAAGGAAGGAAGCTCTTATATAATTCCTGCGGGCGTATTCGCTATTGTCGGAGTTGTAGCTATATTGGCTGTTGAGATTACTAGGCATGAGAAGTGTCAATATATTGTGCCATTATCTTATGAGGAAAGGAAACGTTATTATCTTATTGGAGTATTGTTTAATTTTACATTTATGCTGCTTATGTGTTTGTTGTTTATGGGAATTACAATAGCCATTAATAAGGAGTATGGGATGGCAGTGATCAAGGTGTTTGCGATAATGGGATTACCTTATAGTATTGTAGCCTCCTTTCAAAAAATTAATATGTTTAAAGGTAAAAAGAAAAAAGACAACCCAAAGGGTGTTTATGTCAGTTATGTCTTTGGAGTGGTTGTGGGCATTTTGGCTTCTGTTTTACTATTTCAGATTGGGTATTTGTTTGAGCACCCACTATATATGAAGTTAACTGCCGTGTTATTAAATGTGTTGTCATTAGGTAGAGCAATATATGCAATATTGGAAATTATAAATCGCGATACGGATTATGAGAATGTTAAAGTTAATCAGTTGAAAGTCTTGAAGAAATTGATGTAAGTGAGGTGATTTGGTTGAATATTATTATATCGAATAGTAGTAATCTTGCTATCTATGAGCAGATTGTTAATCAGATAAAATCAGCAATTATCAATAAAGAGGTAGTGGCTGGAGATGCAATGCCGTCTATTCGTGGTCTGGCGAAAGATTTACAGATTAGTGTTATTACAACAAAGCGAGCGTATGAAGAACTTGAAAAAGAAGGATTATTATATTCCGTTACAGGAAAGGGTTTTTATATATGCGAACAAAACACTGATATATTGAAGGAGAAGAAGATTAGTATGATAGAAAAACATCTGCAAGATATATTGAATGAGTGTAAAGCGGCAGGATTATCATTAGAGGATATCCAGGATATGATAGAAGTGCTATATCAGGAGACTGAGTAAGTTAGGGGGGCTTATATTGCAAGTAAATGAGGCTATACGAGTAGAGAATCTAAGTAAGAATTTTAGGAAATTTAATCTAAGCGATATTAGTTTTTCTTTAGATAAAGGCTTTATAATGGGGATTATCGGTAGAAATGGTGCGGGGAAAACAACATTAATGAAGTTGCTATATGGTGTGTACACAAAGAGTCAAGGAGAGGTCTATATCGATGGTAAAAGGTTTTACAAAAAAGATTATAAAGTTAGACAACGAATTGGATATATTGCAGAAGAGGATCGCTTTTTACTTGAAAAGACGTTGTTAGAAAATGCGAAGGCGTTTGGAAGTTTATATGACCAATTTGATGTGGATTATTTTAAAGAATTATTATGCAAGTATAATTTAGATGAGGAAAAAACACCTGATCAATTATCAAAAGGAATGAAGATTAAATTTCAATTGGCTTTTGTGCTCGCAAATCATCCTAAATTATTGTTACTGGATGAACCAACAGGGGGGCTAGATCCAATATTTAGACAAGAATTTCTTGGTATATTACAAGGATTGGTAGAAGAAGAAAATATGGGAGTGATTATATCTACGCATATTACAACAGATCTTGATAAGATTGCAGATTACATTATGATACTTGATAAAGGTAAAATGATTTCGCTATCTACGAAAGAAGAGTTGATGGATGAATATCGACTGATAAAAGGACCACGAGAGATTCTTCGTAGTTTACCTAAGGAGATATTTATTAGTGTGAAGAGTACGAATAGTGGGTTTGAAGGGCTAGCACATCATAGCAAAAAGATAGCAGGCCAGGAGGAATGGCTACATAAGATTGTAATTGAAAACCCAGATTTAAGTGATATCTTATATTATTTAACTCAAACTTCGTACCCTAAGATTTCGGGGAGTAGCTAATTGCTATATTCAGCGCTACTATAGAAGAGCAAAAGTTATGGGAGGAGCGTAAAGAACGTGTTAGGAAAACAAATTAGGTTTGATTTATCAATATTACGGAGTAATCCAATTAAGTATTTTATATTCGTTATTCAGATAGCTTTGGTCTGTTTGATTAGTCTATATACTCATAATAATCAAGTTATGGTTTTTATGGCAATAGAACTTGTTATAATAATGATAATGATTTTGTTTATGGTAAATATAAGCACAGTCTTTGAAAAGCTAAGCCTTGAATTTACTGTTAAAAAGCTAGTTTTTTACCCTACAACAAAAGTAACAAATCTAATTAGTAAGGCTATTCTGCTTCTTATGTTTGTTGTAGTGCAAATTGTTTTGAACTGCCTTGCAGTATATATAGGAACCTTAGTTAGTGGAAACGAGTTTAATAGTCAAGCATTAAATCTTTTGAATATATGGACATTGGTTGCGGGAATTTTTTGCTTTGTAACGATTTGGGGGCTGTATAATATAGGTGCAGTATTTGTAATGTCCTGCCTTTGTACACCGATTTTCTTTATCGTATTCTCTGGTCCTGAGTTTCTTAAGTTGAATATTGTCGATATAGTAGTATTAATAAGCTTATTTATATTTGATTTAGTGGTTAATGTCTTTAAATATATGAAATCGTAATGTATGAATGGTATTGTTATGAATTTATCTGAAATTGTGGTATACTATCTTACGTACCTTCGCATAAACTGGAGGCTATCACATAATCTGAGAGATACAATAAGAGTAAGACTTTTTAAGTATGGAGGCTACAATGTCAGAACAATTCATTCGTACAGAGATGTTGATTGGTGAAGATGGAATTAATAAATTAAAGAAAGCAAAGGTTGCCATCTATGGAGTTGGCGGAGTTGGAACCTATGTGGCAGAAGGGCTTGTTCGTGCGGGAATAGGCCATTTTCTGCTTGTTGATGATGATATAATATGTGAGAGTAATCTTAACAGACAATTGCATGCTACAATTAATACAATAGGTAAATCAAAAGTAGAAACAATGAAAGAAAGAATGGAGTCAATTAACCCAGCGGTTAAGATTGAAACAATGCAATCTTTTGTTCTATATGATAATATCAGTGAGGTAGTTCCGCTTGATCTTACGTATATGGTTGATGCACTTGATACTGTTACAGCCAAAATAGCACTTGTTTTAAAAAGTGAAGAACTGAATATTCCTTTAATAAGTGCAATGGGGACAGGTAATAAATTCGAGCCAACCATGTTAAAAGTTAGCGATCTATTCAAAACGAATGTGTGTCCTTTGTGTAAAGTTATGAGAAAAGAACTAAAGGTTAGAGGTGTTCGTAAGTTAAAAGTGGTGTATTCGGAAGAACAACCTACAAAACCCTTGTTTCAACCGAGTGATTTGGTGAATATAGAAGCTATGAATGGCCAGAATCAAGATGAAACGATAGATATGCATAAGAAAAGGGCAACGCCAGGAAGTATGTCCTTTGTTCCTTCAGTGGCAGGTATGATTATAGCTAGTGAAGTAGTGAAAGATATATTAAACAGAAAATAGAGGACAAAAGGTCTGGAAAGGAGTAAACTGATCAATATGGATTTATTTGATTATATGAGAGAGACAAAGTTAGAAAAAGAATCACCTTTGGCTTCGAGATTGCGTCCTACTAAGTTAGAAGAAGTGGTTGGTCAAGCACATATCATTGGTAAGGATAAATTGCTATACCGTGCGATACAAGCAGATAAATTAAGTTCCATTATCTTCTATGGCCCTCCCGGTACAGGCAAGACAACTTTGGCGATGGTTATCGCTAACACTACAAGTTCTTATTTTAAGCAGATTAATGCTACAAGTGCAGGTAAGAAAGATATGGAGGAAGTGGTAGCGGGAGCAAAACAAAATCTTGGTATGTATGGAAAGAAAACAATTCTATTTGTAGACGAGATTCATCGCTTTAATAAAGGTCAACAAGATTATTTACTACCATTTGTAGAAGATGGAACAATCATACTTGTTGGGGCAACGACAGAGAATCCATACTTTGAAGTGAATTCGGCGTTATTATCACGTTCCATTATCTTTGAATTAAAGCCACTTGATAATGAGGATATCCGTAATTTGCTAGTACGTGCTGTCTCCGATGAGGAGAAGGGGTTAGGAGCTTATGGTGCTGTAATTGATGAAGATGCATTAGAGTTCTTAGCAGATATGGCAAATGGAGATGCAAGAAGTGCCTTGAATGCCATTGAACTGGGAGTTTTAACATCTGATCGAAGCGATGACGGTAAGATACATATCACCTTAGACATTGCGATGGAATGTATTCAAAAGCGAGCGTTGCGATATGATAAATCTGGTGATAACCATTATGATACAATATCTGCATTCATTAAAAGTATGCGTGGATCAGATCCAGATGCAGCAATTTATTACTTAGCAAGAATGTTACATGCAGGTGAGAGCATTACTTTCATTGCAAGAAGGATTATGATTTGTGCCTCTGAAGATGTATCAAACGCTGATCCGAATGCCCTAGTGGTAGCAACGCAAGCAGCACAAGCGGTAGAGAGACTTGGAATGCCTGAGGCGAGAATTGTTTTAGCACAGGCAGCAGCTTATGTGGCATGTGCTCCGAAGAGCAATTCTGCGATTATGGCAATTGATGCTGCAATGCAGGTTGTTAATAAAGAAAAGATATCAACTATACCACCGTATCTAAAGGATGCACATTATGGAGGTGCAGCTAAGCTTGGACATGGGATTGGATACAAATATGCACATAATTATAAGAATCATTATGTTAAGCAACAGTATCTACCTGATGAATTAGTCGGGCGTTCTTTCTATGAGTTGTCAAGTGAAGGATATGAAAAAGAGATGAAGGCGCATATGAATCGAATACGTGAAGAAGCAGAGAATGAGTAAAGTGCAGAATGCAGGGTCTAACCCAAAGGAAAGCCGTAGGAAGCTGAATTTTCCTACGGCTTTTCTAAAATATCAGCCTACTATCAATAGGTGGATAAATATTGTTCTTATTACTTGGATTCGTCTTTCTTATGATTATCTCCGTTATCCTTTGGGCGAAATACGCGACATAGCATCATGTATACATATAGGAGTAGCGGAACAACAATAGTACAGAAGATACTAACTTTGAATAATGTTGCAGATGCCTCTGTAGCGAAGATAGCTGATATTAGAGAGACTACATATAAGCCAACAAGGATAACAATACCAGTAATTGCTAATATTCGTTTTGATTTTTGCATATTCTAATCCTTTCTCAATCGATAGATTAAAAACAAGTTTTTTATTGAAGAGATAAGTAACACAATTTAAGGGGAATTGCAGTAGACAGACTGAAAACACAGAAATGTTATCATCATGGAAAAGAGTTTCGCAAGTCCCTATCATATCTCATTATAAGAGAGGAATGAATTGTTTTCAACTGAAAAGTACTAGAATAAGGTTTATTTTAAAATGAATCTAAAAAAATATAAATTAAATGTATAAATACTGTAATTTGATATCATACTATAATTAATCTAATAACAAACGATGGAAGTGAGCTTAAGAACTTACTAATATCGAAAATTAGATTACAACACAGTGACGATGAAGTTAACTGGTTGCAAAAGATAATAATTGGACTCCCCCTCCAATTATTATACAGTCGTCTACATGACGATATCAGATTCTTGACAAGTCACAAAAGAAAAATTAAATACTTATCCTCCCCTTTTTGAATCACACGAGTGATTCGATACCTCTTATAATGGTGACATTATAAGAGGTATTTTTGCGTAGAATTATATTAATTAGAAATCCTTGCAGAGGTTTTTTGTGCGTCTTTTCGGTATTCTCTTGGTGATAGTTTCATTACTTTGCGGAATAAATCGCCGAAGTAATTACTATCAGTAAAACCGCATCGTATACCAATTGTTGTTATGCTATCCCTTGTCTCGATTAGTTGGCGTGCTGCTTCTCTGATACGAATGTGTATCAAATATTCTTTGAATCCAAATCCGGTAGAACTTTTGAATTTCTTTGAAAAATAGGTTGGTGATAGATTGACATAATCGGCAACTTCCGCCAAGGATAAATCGCTAGCGTAGTTTGTACAGATATAGCGGGCAGCTTCAACGATATCTGCGTCGTTTGGTGTAGTGTCGTTTGTTTCCTCGTTTGAGCTAGCGGTGCGTGACAAGTAGATAAGTAATTCTTCAAAATAATTCTGAATTAATTTGCTTGAATATTCATCTGGAGAATTATATTCTTTTAACATTTTCTCCAATAGCTTGATAAAAGAGGATTGATCTGCTTGCAAAATAGAACGCTTGTGAGTGGATAAGCATTGATCAAGGACTTCTTTTTTGAATGTTTTGCTAATAGAAGCAATCCATTGGTCATTAAAATTCATAACAATACGTTCATGAGAAGAATCCGTTATAAAGGAAGTTCTATGTAGTTCGCCCTTTGAAATCATAACTAAATCATGCGGGTGAAGGGTATAGAAACTGTGGTTAATGAAGAATTTTCGTGTGCCAGTTAGAAGAAAGTAAAGTTCATATTCAGAGTGAAAATGGTTTGATTGCATTTGAAAATAAGGTTCACGTACAATCTTGTCTATATAAAAGTTTGGAATACTAGTTACCATGGTATACCTCCTGCCTTCTATTTCTTTATTATCATACCACAAAAAAACAGTAGTTAGAAGAAAAATAGCCTAGAAAAACTGTAGAATCTATAAATTAATTAAGGTAGAATGTCAATATGCTACACTGTATGAAGTCGCTGGTACTTAGGCTTAAAATTAGAATTGGCTTTTATTATGAAAACGCATCCTTGCCAGTAAATTGGCGCAGATAGTCCCCCT
>ERZ781271.48-NODE-48-length-42316-cov-12.387165_pt1 | contig 42316 bp, 35 predicted proteins | sample MGYA00375849_ERZ781271 | MGnify/ENA primary metagenome ERZ781271 (study PRJEB29790, sample SAMN06051245) | human gut metagenome | host: Homo sapiens | place: USA: Cincinnati, Ohio | collected 2013-06-10 | study: EMG produced TPA metagenomics assembly of the Gut... | reverse complement strand
CGCGCTAGATTCAGATTCTAGTTCAGGTTTACTGAGTGTGGGTTCAAGTCCCATTAACTGCAATATATCGCAATAAAAGAAAAACTTCGCTAGATTATTAAATTATAATCTAGCGAAGTTTTTTGTAACTATAAGATACAATTATTACTTACTCTTTAATTCTTTCCATTCATCTTCAAGAATAGACATTAATATATTATCGGCATATGTATCTCCATCTTTGATTGCATCTCTAAGAACGCCTTCACGTTTGAAACCAGCCTTAATATAGGCTTTTTCAGCTCTTGTATTAAAAGAGAAAACATCTAGTTCCAGTCTGTGTAGATGCAATTCTTCAAATGCAAAATCTCTTGTCTTACAGATTGCCCATGAACCAATCCCTTTGCCACATTCGGTTGAGTGGAATAACCCAATTCTAAAATTGGCACTCCTTACATCATAATCAATTTCATTGATTACACTTTCTCCGATAATTTTACCCTCTGGAGATATAATTAAAAAATCGTATCGTTCTTCTGATTTTATACATTTTTTAAAAAATCCTACCACTTCATCATGAGAGAACTCACTTTTACATCCCGTCAATCTTGCTATTTGAGCATCTAACGGATTAAAATTATCCTCATAATATTGCTCAGCATCTTCGATTTTAGCAAGCCTTAATACAAAACCATCTTTTTCCCATTCGCGGTTTATTTTAGTCAATTTACTACCTCCTATATCTTATACAATATTTCGCACAAGGTATATACCTTCTAATTATTACAACCTACATATCTAATAGTTTGAATTATATCTATCTTAGATTCTATCATAATTTAACTTAGAAGTCATTCTCTCTATAAGATAAGAATGAAGACAGATTCACACAGAATTAATGAATAGTATTCATATTAACTGGTAAATATATGTCTTATTGAGAGAATTGAACTAAAGTCTTTAGTTATGAAGGAAGGAGACATGTATGGAACAGATATCTTGTCTGAATTTTTGTGATATCATGAATTATCTGAACCAAGAGGAAGAGACGATCGAAGCCATCATTAAGAAGACAGCAAAAAAAGCAGGATTTGAACATGTTGAGCGAATCTATATCGGCTCTTATTTTTGTGCGCAATACTTTTTGCATATGGATAACATATTGTTTGATGACATAGTTACACAAGCTAAGAATATGAAGATACAAGTAACATTGGTAATACCTGTTATACCTCAGAAGGATCTTAATATGGTACTTCAGAAGATACAAGGTTATAGTGAGTATATTGAAGATTGCTTGGATGAAATTACAGTAAATGATTATGGAATGCTTGCATACATTCACGAAAATTATGATGTACGATTGAATATGGGAAGATTATTTATGAAAGACTATCGTGATCCTAGATATCCTGCCTATTTCAAAACTGTACTAAAACCTAAGATATTCACAAAGTATCTATTTCGTCTAATTGAACAATATCAAATTGACGGAATGGAATTTGATTTAACCCATGTGTCTATTAATTTTGAGAATAAACCAAAGGGAATTCTGATAGGAGTGCATACACCATTTTGCTATATGACAGTAGGTCAGATTTGTGAATATGCTTCTATTAATAAGCAAATTGAGAAGAAGTTCAGACCGAATCAGCCTTGTGCAAAAGAATGCCAAGAGACAATTATTCGATATGATATGCAAGATGGTAGAGAATGGATTCGAGTTGGGAGAGCAATCTATTTTGATAATAAAGAGTGTGAGATTGAAGAAATAAGTAGATACCGTGCAATATATTTTCCAGTGGAATGGGAGGGATTTATCAATGAAGATATTAGTTCCACTTAATAATATGGAGCATATTGATGATTATATTGCTGCTGGTGCAGGAGAGTTCTATATAGGATTCTATGATAAGGAATGGACAAGTAAATTTGGTGATTTTGCAGATATCAATCGTATGTCAGGATTTAAAGAGAATGCGAATCCATTTTCCTTAGAAGAGGTTATAGAAATCATTAATACTGTCAAGAACAAAGGAATGTTAATATATGTAACGTTTAACTCTAGTATCTATTCAGAAGAACAGTTATGCGAGATTAAGAAATACTTTATTGCCTTGAAAGAAGCTGGTGTGGATGGCGTTATTGTATCCTGTATTGAACTAGTAGAAATTGCAGATAAACTAGAATTACCTGTTGTTGTAAGTACAATTAGCGGGGTATACAATACACAAATAGCCAAATTTTATAGAGACAAAGGTACGAAAAGAATTATAATTCCTAGAGATCTATCGGTTGATGAGATCGAGACAATAATTAAAGAAGTACCAGATGTCGAATACGAAGTTTTCATGATGCGTAATGGTTGCATGTTCTCAGATGCTAACTGCCTTGGAATGCATAGGAATGAATCGTGCTCCATCTGCGGAAGTCTAATCAGTGCAGATAGTCAAATTCATATTAAAGATAATAATTTTAAAAAGCGACATAATACAGAGTTGAATGACTTAATCTATACTAAATCATTCCATGAATATGCATGTGGCTTATGCTCTATCTATCGTTTTGTTAAGATGAATATTACAGCATGTAAGATTGTAGGGCGTACGGATGAATGGAAGAATATATGTAACGATATCCGTTATGTAAAACAGAATCTTGAAATTGCTGAGAGTTGTAAGTCACAAGAAGAATATCTTGAACGTATGCAATTACCAGAAGATAGCCGTCTTATGTGTAAACTAGGTCTTTCCTGTTATTATCCAGAGATGCGTTTCTAAGGCACAGGTTACAACGAACTGACATTTATTCTGATTAGGTAATAACCATGTACTTGTGGAAAAAATTTGTATGGACAAATATTAACAGGTTATGCTATCATTATACATTGTTGTGTAAATGCACATCACATAATAATCATCGTAAGGTTGACGAAGTCGTCAACTTAAGGCGAATGTTGACTGAATAGTTACTGGAAGGAAAGGAAAGTATGAACAAAAGACAGTTAAAAAAATCTCTCAACAAGAGGAAAATGGTGAATGTTGCTTTAGCAGGTACAGACAAGAAATGTGTAGCAAAAACAGCGGTTAAACCAGAAACTAAAGTAACAAAGAAAGAAAAAGGTGCAATTAAAAGCATCACGAAAAAACTAGTTGGTGATTTCATTACTACGAAGGAGGAAGTTGTCCCTTCAGGTTCTGAGTTACTAAGTGCAGGTGCTTATGCATTAAATGGCGAAATCGTATTCTTTGCAAACGTTAGTACGAAGAAAGAAAATGCTGTAGTTACAAACAAGGAATATGATGCAATTGTGTATTTCACAGAAGAAGTTAATGGCTGGGTGTCTAAGAATGCAGAAAAGACTTACACTAAAAAAGATTTAGTAGATGCAATCTATACTGCTGTGAATACTATGATAGATGAATACAACTTACAATAGAAAGATGGATTCACTTTCTATTGATATAAATGATAGTAGTGTGGAGGCTTATGAATATAAATAAGGGCTTGTTGCACGAGGATTTCCGATATTCCCAAAAAGCAAATCGTAAGGTTAGTGCTTTAGGATAGAATATATGAGAGGAAATATTCGGGCAACTGGTCCTTATTCTTATGTCAGAAACATTATAGATAGGTAAAGTCGTTTGAATTGTTAAGAAGTTTTTTAAGTTGTAAAAGTCCAGTTTGACATTCTTCATATGATCCTGGACTAGTAATGGCAATACGAACTGCAGGGGGAACGTGGCAATTACCGATAGCAAAACGTTCCGCTGCATAGACTTGAACACCAGCCTGCCTTGCGCATAGTTCAAAGCTAGTTCCAGTGAAGTAAGCTGGAAGATTCAGTAGACGAAGATTACATTCCTTTTCACAAGGTTTAATAAAGCCTGCAAGTAAGGTATCTGCTAATTCATTTCTTTTGATAATTTCTTCTCTTCGTCTGGTCCTTATCTCATCAGCAAGACCTGAGTGAATTAATCTAGCGGCACATTCGGTCATAAGTGCTGAAACCGCAATTGTATTGTTGTAGATAGCGACGGCAACCTTCTTCGTGTATTGCTTTGGAGTTGCTAAGATAGCAATTCTAAGTCCAGGAGAGATTGTTTTGGATAAACTCATTATGTATATAGTATGCTCAGGTGCGAGGGATTGTAAGGGCGGAAGAACTAAGGAATTCTTTTTTAACAAAGTGTTGATTGCGTCTTCTATGATTAAAATATTCTTCTCTTTAGCAAAAGAAGCAATTTTCTTTCGTAAATCATATGACATAGTATTCGTTGTAGGATTATGATAGTCAGGAATAAGATATAAACCTTTGATATTTTCTGTTTTACATAGATTTCTTAAACTATCAATTGTAAAGGTATCCATATCAAGGGGGATAGGAACAAGTTGAATACCAAGCATCCTGGCGACTGTTTTAATACCTGGATATACAAGAGATGTTGTAGCAATCTTATCCCCCGTATGAAAGAGTGATGAGAGAATACAGCACATTGCATTCTGAGAACCATTGCTAAACAATATTTGATCGCTATCAACTTGGCAGCGGCCTTTCTCTAACCATTCCCTAGCACACTCTTGTTGAAAATTAGACCCCATTGGACTTGAATAGTTCAAATAATTGCTAGAATTCGGTTCTTTTAATATCGTTTGCATATAGTCAGTTATGATTTTGCCTTCTTCAAGAGTTGGAAGAATAGCTCCCATCTCGATAAGTGATTCATTGGTAGGTATATCATTGATACCATTAAGCAAGATGGAATTACTTTGAGCCCCGGATGAAACAAAGGTACCTCGGCCAATTGAAGCAGATAATAATCCCTTTTGTTCGCATAGTTTGAAGGCTCTCGATATTGTACTAAGATTAATATCGAGATAATCTGCAAGTTCACGTTGAGGAGGTAACATGATTCCAGGTTGTAGAGTGCCATTCTTTATGTCGGTTTCTAATTGAGCAGCTAATGCTTGATAGATGGGCTGGTTTGTTTTAGCTAAGGTTGGTTTCCAACTCATTGGATAATTGTCGAATGAATTAATAGGCATAAGTAATTCCCCTTTCTTGCAGAACTAGGTTCATACAATATAAATAATTGTCTTGCAAACAATTATAATATTGCTACCAAACAATTACAATGCTATAATTGGAAAAAATTAAGAGGGGTAAGGTTGTTAATATGATAAGAGAAAGTGTATCTAATTATTCAGTGGAGGGTTCGATTATCTCAGATCGCATGCGTAATACACAACCCTCCTTTATTCGTGAAATATTAAAAGTAACAGAGAAGCCAGAGATGATATCGTTTGCCGGAGGTTTACCAAATCCTATATCATTTCCAGTGGTTGAACTAAAAGAATCTATGAATCGAATTGTAGAACAATATGGAGATAAAGTATTCCAGTACTCAACAACAGAAGGTTATCGTCCATTACGTGAGTGGATTGCAAAACGATATCAGGAACAATACCATATATCAGTTGATGCAGACGATATAATCATTACAACGGGATCACAGCAAGGACTTGATTTGATGGGGAAAGTACTTATTAACAAGGGAGATAAAGTATGCTTAGAAAAGCCAGGATATCTTGGAGCTATTCAAGCATTTTCTTTGTATGAGCCTGAATTTATGTCCATACCATTATTAGAGGATGGTATTGATTTAGAGGAACTAGAAGAAACACTTGAGAATAATCAAGTAAAACTTTTGTATGAAGTACCTAACTTTCAGAATCCTACAGGTCTTACCTATTCGAAAGAAAAGAGAGAAGCCCTTTGTTCCTTACTTAGTAGATTTGAAACGGTACTAATCGAAGATGATCCGTATAGTGATTTATCATTTGATCAAGAGCAGTTACCATACATAGGAGCTGGAAAGCTTATGAATAGTGTGTTATTTGGCTCTATTTCAAAAATAATAACACCAGGCCTTCGATTAGGTTGGATTTGTACTAAGAACAAAGAGATTCTAAAACAAGTAACAGTAGCCAAACAGGCGTCAGATCTACATAGTAATATCTTCTCACAATATTTAATCTATGATTATCTTATGCATAACGATCTGCAAAGACATATTGATGGAATTCGCAAGTTGTATAAGGAACAAAGGGATGCAATGTTAGCTGCGACAGGGAAGTATTTTCCTAAGGAAGTTAAGGTGACGAACCCCAAAGGTGGCATGTTTATGTGGGCAGAATTGCCAGAAAGATTTTCAAGTGCAAAATTGTTTGAGATGGCACTACAAGAAAATGTAGCATTCGTGCCTGGTAATCCCTTTTATACGAAAGAGGGCGATGTGCGCACATTACGATTGAATTATACGAATTCAGATGCTACTATGATTGAAGAAGGAATAAAAAGGTTAGGCAAGGTAATTACCACTTATAAAGAGATGAGGGAAGAGACATGAACCGCTTGTTTGAGATTCTGTACATATTATTACAAAAGAAAAGTATAACAGCAAAGGAATTGGCAGAGCGGTTTGAGGTTTCCGTTCGTACCATATACAGAGATATAGACGCACTAAGTCTTGCAGGGGTACCAGTGTATGCGAGAAAAGGTCGTTATGGTGGCATTTGCTTACTTGATAATTTCATTCTGGATAAGAGTTTAGTTTCTGAAACAGAACAAAGAGATATTCTAGCAGCATTAGAAAGTATGGCTGAAGTTGAAAAAGGAAGTACAGATGCAATACTAGCCAAGTTGAGTAGTGTATTTCAGATGGGGCAACCTAGATGGCTTGCAATGGACTTTTCTGACTGGAGCAATCAAAAACAAGAATTATACTCTAATCTCAAACAAGCAATTATTCATCATAATAGAATCCGATTCCAGTATTATAGTTGCTCGGGCGAAGTTACGGAGCGTGTGGTAGAACCTTTGCAATTATGGTTTAAGGATTATACCTGGTACCTGAAGGCGTTCTGTATTAAGAAGAATGGGTTACGGGTTTTTAAGTTAAATCGTATGCAACAAGTGATTATACTAGAAGAATCCTTTGATGAGGAGTATAGCCAGAGAGTTAAGTTTCTTATTGAAGAGGTTGAGGATAAATCGGAAGTAGAAAAACAGAATCTTTCAGAACAAAAGAAAGAAAGTGTAGCATTAACCATATATATCGATCAATCACAGGGGTACCGTGTATATGATAATTTTGAGGCAGAGTGTGTAACTAAACTTGAAGATGGCAATTTCAAGGTTGAAGTAGAATATATACTAGATGATTGGGTGTATGGAATAATTTTATCATATGGAAAGTATGCCAAAGTAGTGGAACCTGGGTATATGAAAGAGAGAATTCGAAGTATTCTATTAGAGACGATAAAAGAATATGAGTAGCATTTAGTAAAGAAGAGACGGTGGAAGAGATGATAGAATGATGTATTCCATTCGTACTACAAGATGGTGAATTTAAAACAGAGGAAAAGCAAGAGAGATGCTTACATATTATCTTCCAACACTTAAGAGATGGAGAAGTGCTTAAACTAACCCAATATAACAAAGAGGCTGTTGCAAGATATAGTTTGAATATCTATAACATATTTTTCAGACGGAATGCATTGAAATGCAACATCAAAAAAACAATCTTCAACAAATTGTCTGGCAAGAGTAGACACGGAGTGTCTACATCTGGACAGATAATTTGTAAAGATTGTTTTTTTGATGGTGTGTGAAAGCATTCCGTCTGAAAAATATGCGAAGACTTAAATTTTTCAACAGCCTCTTTGTATATTATCTTCTATTATTGTAATCTAGAAGCCTAGTGGAATCTTGAATCCGATAAATGCAAGTAATAATAATGTCCAGCTAATTAAGAACGTAATTGAATATGGTAACATAGCTGTAATTAAGTTACCGACAGTGAAATCTTCTTTATATTTTCTCATGTAGATTAACACAACACCCGCATAGCTCATAAGTGGTGTTATGATATTTGTTGAAGAATCTGCTAATCGGTAAGCAGCAGCAACAACGTCAGGTGTCATATTACTATTTGCTTGGTATAACATTGGAATGAAGATTGGTCCAAGTAACATCCATTTGGTAGTAAGACCACCAACAAAAAGATTGATGATTGCTGTGATGATAATAAAAGCAATAATTAATAGTGTTGGAGAACTTGAAAGATTCAATACTTCAAGTAAGTTAGCGCCAAGATAAGTGATATACGTTCCGATATTACTATAAGTTAACAACGCTAAGAAGTTGTAACTGAAGAATGTAAGAACGATAACATATCCCATTCCACCGATTTGTTTTGACATTGCAGTAACAACGTCGTTAGATTTTTTGAATTTACCAATTGCAATACCATAGAATAAACCACTTGTAAAGAATACGAATGTGATTAATAAGATGATATTATCAAGGAAAGGCATTACTTTCTGGCCAGCATCATCTACGTAAGTAGCAAGTGGTCCCACTGCAATGAATACACAGATTGCAAGGGATAATATGAATCCGAGACCTGCCCATCTAAGAGCTTTGGTTTCTTCTTTTGATACACCATACTCGTTAATTTGAAAATCTTTTGGAACTGTATAATCTATTTTTTCGAATTTAGGACGAATAAAACGATTTGTGACAAAACCACCAAGCAACACTAACAATACGGTTGATGCAATCATGAAGATGTAGTGCATCATGAATGGGTTGATTGATTTTCCTAAGTAAGATACAAAAGGAACACCTTGACTTTCAGCAAATACTTGTGCGTTTTTTCCGATAATGATATCAACCACAGTAGCTGGAACTAAGTTAGCACTAAAACCTGCTGATACACCGGCGAATGCAGCGAACATACCAATTAAGGGGTTTTTCTTTAGTCCAAGATATAATAAACCTGCGAGTGGAATTAAGATAATGTATCCGGCATCTGTTGCGATATTACTCATAATACCTAAGAATACTAATAAGTAAGGTAATAAACGTTGAGATATATTACCACCAATCTTACGAATTAACGCTGCTAGAAGACCAGATTCTTCCGCGATACCAATACCGAACATTACGATAAGAATAGTACCAAGGATACCCCCTGCATATGCTAACCAGTTCGTTAATAGTGCATTGTTAAAGATCCAAAGTACATTTTCAGTATGGAACATGTTTTTGATTTCATAGACCACATTAGAACCATCTTGACCAAGAGTTTCGAATGTTGAACCTCCGAATAATCTTGTAATTATCATTACAAAGGCATATAAGCAGATGAAGATGATCACGGGATCAGGTATCTTAGAACCAACGCGTTCAATAATGGATACTTTCGTCTGTTTTGTTTCTTTGTTATTTTGCATTACTTTCCTACCTTTTCTTTTAATTTAAAGCAATAAAAGCTATTTATTTTAGGTCACATTTATATATAATCAAGGAAAACGACAGAATTCGCAATGTGACAATTATTCCAGTTATGGTATAATTTTCATTAATAGTATAAATAGAGAAAAAGAATCATAAAAAATCGCAAAAAAAAGGAAAAAAACATATAAAAAAGTAAAATAAATTAAATTCTGAGAAAAATTACTATGCTAATAAAATGTCGAAATGCAAGAATGAAATCACTTTCTTGCAAAATGATGAAGAAGTATAAATCATTATGGAAAAAGATGCGAAAAAACGGTATAATACAATGTAGTAATAACCTATACAATACTATTGAATGAGGAGTATAAGTCAAAATGAAGATTAAAGATATATTAAATAAAAAACAACCAACGTTATCATTTGAAGTTTTTCCACCTAAAAAGGATAGTGATTATAAGAAAGTGGAAGAAGCAACGATTAAGATAGCTAAACTTAAGCCGGCCTTTATGAGTGTTACATACGGTGCTGGTGGTGGAACAAGTAAACATACTGTTGATATTGCAGCAAAGCTATATAACGGTTGTGGTGTAACTCCTTTAGCACATTTGACTTGTGCATCTTCTACGAAAGAGGAAGTAGGGAGGCAATTAGGTAAGCTGAAAGAACAAGGTATCGAGAATATATTAGCACTACGAGGAGACCGAGTAGCAGGAAGAGAGATTGCAGGTGAAGAGGAGTATCAATATGCTTCTGAACTAGTACGAGCAATTAAGAATTATGGAGATTTTTGTATAGGGGCTGCTTGCTATCCCGAGGGACATGTTGAAGCTGCGAATAGAAAAGAGGATATCGTTCATCTGAAAGAAAAGGTAGATTCGGGTTGTGATTTTTTAACAACACAGATGTTTTTTGATAATAATATCTTATATAATTATTTATATCAGTTAGGAGAAGCAGGTATTCATGTACCTGTAATTGCAGGAATCATGCCTGTAACGAATCCTGGTCAAATAAAGAGAATATGCGAATTATCAGGTACTGTCTTACCACAGAGATTTAAAGCTATCGTTGAAAAATTTGGTGACAACAAAGAAGCGATGGAACAGGCGGGAATAGCATATGCTACAGATCAAATCATTGATTTGTATGCTAATGGAGTGAATGCAGTACATGTTTATTCGATGAATAAGCCAGAAGTGGCTAGTAGCATCTATCAAAATATATCTAAGATTATTGGTTAAGCATAAGCGAAACTCATCTCCATGTCGGAAACATATCTGTGTTTTAAGGCTGTCTACTACAAAGAGTTTCGCATTTGTCTAAAGTTTTATTAGTTGAAGAAAGGATTCGAGATGAATAAATATGAAGTTTTAAAAAAATATTTTGGTTATGATTCCTTTCGAGAAGGTCAGGAAGTATTAATTGACAGTATCCTTAAAGGTCAGGATACTCTTGGAATTATGCCAACAGGAGCAGGTAAATCAATCTGTTATCAGATTCCAGCCTTAGTAATGCAAGGAATTACGATAGTTATATCTCCACTGATTTCATTAATGAAGGATCAGGTAGGGGCTTTAAATCAAGCGGGTATTCATGCGGCATACCTAAACAGTTCATTAACCTATAATCAATACTGTCTTGCGTTATCTTATGCTAGGCAAGGACGATATAAGATTATCTATGTAGCACCGGAACGATTAACGACAGACGAATTCTTATCCTTTGCTTTAGAAGCGGATATCTCTATGATTAGTATCGATGAGGCACATTGTGTATCACAATGGGGACAAGATTTCAGACCCAGTTATCTTAAGGTTGTAGAGTTCATTGATCAGTTAGCAAGACGTCCGGTGGTTAGTGCATTCACTGCCACAGCTACGATAGAGGTTCAAGAAGATATCATTAAGATTCTCAAACTTAGAAATCCCCAACTATTAATTACAGGTTTTGATCGTAAGAACCTATCCTATTCAGTTGTGAAACCGAATGACAAATATGAATATGTACGAAATTATGTGAGTTCCAATTTGGATAAGAGTGGGATTATCTATTGTCTTACTAGAAAAACGGTAGAAGAAGTAAGTGAGAGATTACAACGAGAAGGGGTACAGGTTACCAGATATCATGCAGGTCTTTCTGATAATGAAAGAATACAAAATCAAGATGATTTCATATATGATACAAAGCCAGTTATGGTGGCTACAAATGCTTTCGGAATGGGAATTGACAAATCCAATGTTAGTTATGTAATACATTATAACATGCCAAAGAATATAGAAAGCTATTATCAAGAAGCGGGTAGAGCAGGAAGAGACGGCGAGCCAGCAGAGTGTATCCTACTATTCAATGGTCAAGATGTTATTATGAATCAATTTTTAATAGATCAGAATCGAGATAATGAAGCTCTTGATTTTGCAACACAAGAGTTGGTAAACAGGCGTGATCGCCAACGCTTGAAACAGATGATGTTTTATTGTACAACAACGGATTGTTTGCGGGAATATGTCTTGCAATACTTTGGGGAAAAAGGGGATCCGTATTGTGGAAATTGTTCAAATTGTTTAACAAAGTTTGAGACAATGGATATTACAAAACCGGCTAAAGCTATTATTACATGTGTAAAAGAATGTAGAGAACGTTTTGGAATAACAGTGATTCTTGATACGGTACATGGCAGTAAGAATGCTAAGATTCAACAATATCGAATGGATGAGAATTCGCAGTTTGCAAGTATTACAGATATTACTGTTGCTAGATTACGACAGATTATAAATCATTTGATTCATAGAGAATATCTAGTTTTATCGGATTCACAGTATCCAGTTGTTATGTTAGGAGAATTTGCAGATGAAATTCTAGAAGCAACAGAACCAATATTGATGAAAATAGCTGCAGAAGAAGAGAAGAAGCCTTCGAAACAAGCAAAGAAGAAGGTGCATAGCCGTGTAGATATTAGTGATGAATTGTTCGAATTACTAAGACAGATCCGAACAACAATTGCCAAAGAAGAGAAAGTTCCACCATATTTGGTTTTTGCAGACAAATCATTAGTGGATATGTGCAGTGTCATGCCAGAGACAAAGGAAGAGATGCTGACTGTATCGGGTGTTGGTGAAGTGAAATACGAGAGATATGGTGAAAGGTTTTTGCTTGCAATTAAGGAATTTAAGAGTATGGGGAAATAATTTGGATCAATGCACTATGAAAACGTGTATAGTCAACCAATTTAACTAACGGATATTAAAAAGAATGACCTTCCAACATTCAAACATGCTCTAAGTATGAAGAAAGTTGGGAGGCTATTTCTAATAGGACTATAAATATATGCTTTTTATTATTACTCACTCATAATGCGTTGAATATTCGCTTTCATTAATAAAGGGTAAAGAATAGTAACCGTTATAGTTCCAAAAACCGTTTGAGCAATATTGCCTAGTACACCAGAAGCAGCGGCAAACCCGTAACCAAGATAGAGACTTTCATACAAGAAATACCCAACCACGATTATAAGTGCTCCCGAAAAACCACTGATTAGGGTACGTGGGATTGGATTCTTAATAGTAGTAGTGAGGCGTTTACATAAGAAACCACAAGTCATGGCAGCTAACATCTTTATAAGGAAAGTTCCTACTACATAATGGGTATAACCTGACAGTAAGTCAACAAACATAGAACCAATACCAGCAGCTAATCCTCCATATAAAGGACCAAGTAAGACACCAGATAGGAAAACAAGACCATCACCCATATGGATGTAGCCATTTGTCGGACTTGGGATTTGAATAATTATTGTTGCTACATATGTAAGAGCAGCCATCAATGCAGCGAATACGAGTTTTTTTGTATTATTTTTCATAGAATCCTCCTAATATACTAATAAGTTATTTCATAACTATACTTGCTAATTTCAATCCACCAGAAAAATTGGGGGAATTTATAGTTAAACTATAATAAATAATTGGCATAATTAAAAGGTGCAGAAAAGTAAAAAATAACAGTACCAGATTTGATTTATATCTTTTAACAAATTATATGCCTTCGTTGGTGTACTTTTTTGAATAACACTATAAAAAATGACATGAAATCAATTGGTTTCATGTCATTTTTACCGTCTGTTACATTAACGATACTTCCAAAGTATAATAGATTTGCCTGAGGCTTCTATAAATAACCTTGTTAGTTTGGAATTTCATCCCGTTTATGAAATTCTCCAGCCCATTCGAAGGCCTTCTTTGATATGATTACGGCGATTACTTCATTGATAACCGCTGCGGCTGCAATAGTACCTTGAATGATTTTAGCACATTCGGGCGCAGGAACGCTCAAAACAGAAACGGCAATCCCGGTAAATACCAGAGAAACACCGGAATGTGGAAGTAATGTCAAGCCTAAATATCTTCTTACTGTTTCAGGGGAATGGGTTATACGCGCACCGAAGTAACTCCCACCGTATTTACCAACTGCTCTTGCAAGTATATAAATTGCCGTAAACAACCCTGCGCCTAAAATCAAATGATAATCCAGAGGTGCACCAAGGTTCAGAATTACTACAATCATGGAAAAGCCCAAAATTGGATTGAAATCATGCATGATTTGCTCCAAACGCTTTTCACTAATCATGTTGGCAAAGGTTGCGGAAAATGCCATACCAATTAGCATAAAGTTCAATACAGGTTTTGGAAACAACAGTGAATTACAGATAAAACCAACGCCCCATGCAATCAAGAGGGTTCCCAGTAGCAATGCCAGAGACGATGCTGTTGACCGTTCTTTTTTTAGTAGCAAACCCGCAAAAAGACCGGTTACAATACCAATGAGGATGGGTAGCAGGACAACTAGCAATATCATGTAAACAGGCAACTTGTTTTCAGAAATATTCGCTGAAACAATTGATATGGTTGAAAAGAATACAACAACGCCTACCATATCGTCGAGTGCTGCCATGGGAATCAACGTTCTTGTAACCGGTCCATCCGTTTTAAATTCATTCACAATGGAAAGTGCGGGTGCGGGCGCAGTGGCAAGGGCGATACCACCGAAGATTGCACCAAGATAAACAGGTATGCCGGTAAAATAGAAAACGATGCCGAACACCAAGGACACGAGAAAAAAGGTGCCAAGTGACTGCGTCAGAGTTGTGATAATAATTTGCTTACCTGATTTCTTTATTTTATTCCAAACAAGCTCTGTACCAATTAGAAGACCGACAGCGCATTCTAATATATTGACGATGGAGTGATACCATGGTGAATCTAGAAGAGTGTCGTTCATAAGCCCTATTGCGTGCGGGCCGAGAAGCATACCAGTGAGAAGCCACCCTAAAATCGCGGGTAGTTTGATTTTTGACACAAGCTTTCCAACAAGAAACGCAATAGCAATAGCGGTCAAAAGCCGAAGTACTGATACAATCATAATTTTGAGTCCTCCTTTGTAATACCATAAAGCATCATATTTAATAATTTAGATAGCTTCATTTCGTGATCCTTTATGAGCGAATTAAAATCTGTGTTTTCATAGGCTTTGCTTTGAAAATATCCATTGAACATCTCTTGGAAGATAAAGAAATACTCCATGGCTTCTTCTTTAGTGACGTTTTCACGCAGAGTAATATGCGCAAGCGCAGTTTCGTAATAACGAGTGTTTTGTACGTCAAAATCTTTTCTTAGTTCTTTTATTTGTTTAATTAGGTGTGTGGGCGGCTGCAAAAACGTGCTAAAAAAGAGGTGACTATAATGGGGATAATGCTGAAAAAACTGATACCTTGCTGAAAGGTAGTTATTAATCCCTTTTTGAAAATCGGTAAAATCATAGTCATCCCGATTAAGAAAGCTTGTCAATTCATCAAAGCATTCTTTCACGCAAGCAAGATATAATTCATCCTTGTCTGCAAAATAGTGATAAATAATGCCTTTTGATAAATTACCTGTGTCACAAATGGTGTTGAGTGATGCTTCTCCATAGCTTTTGTGGCCGAACTCTTGTATGGCAGCGTCCATTATCTTCTGCCTGCTTTGGAGGTTTTTTTCTTCTCTTTTCATTAACTGATCTCCATAAAATAATATTGACCACATGGTCTGTTCTGATTGTAACAAAAACAGACCATGTGGTCAATAAATAAATTATGAACTTTTTCTTAACTAGCGTTCCACTAGGGAATATTATTGTAAGTATTCAGAGAAGAGTTTGCGTGATTGTTCTAGATCTGGTATTAAGACTGACATTCCATTATCATTAGAAGTAGTGCAATCTTCAAATCGTGGAATGCAAGTAAAATGCATATTTTTACTAGAAGATAGTAATATTTCTAGAGAATCAATTATCTCCTCACGGGACATATCGGTTACAATCATTGGAAGTATGCTTGTCGCAATCTTAAGGATTTGATCTATGTCCTTGGAACTCAACTTCTGCGCCAGTGATTGTATAACTTGAATAAGACGCTTGGTACGTCCGTAATCATTCGTTTCACCTGTTATTGTGGGCACATAGCGAAGTCTGAGATAACCAAGGGTTTGATTGCCATTCATATTTTGAAGGCCTTCAACTACATTACGATTACTTTTATTAGATATGAAATTTGTCTGATTTAGATAAGAAGCTTCTTCTGCGGTCAGTGTAACTTCAGTACCCCCTAGTAAGTTGATACAATTTTCTAGTCCACTCATGTCAACCGCAATACTATGGTCAATTGTTATGCCAAAGTTTTGGTTAAGGGTTGTTTTCATTAATTCCTCACCGCCTATTACATAGGCATTACTAATCTTATTCTTTTTATGTCCAGGAATATCTACTAGAATGTCACGAAGGATCGTATTAAAGGTGGCTGTGTTTTTCTCTTTGTTTAGTGTTAATAGAAGTATGCTATCCGGTCTAGGTGGATACTCGGAACTCATAGAACCGGTAGTATCTAGGCCAAGAATTAGAATATTTGTAATAGTTTCAGTTTCTTTGGTAGATTCTGCTGCCTCACTAGTATTGGTACTCTCGTCTTCTAATTCAATGTTTTGAGAGGTATCTGCAAGGGAAGATTTTTCCGTTTTTCCAGATGTAAGATTGCTACCAATTAAGATAATAGCAATCGACAATATGATAAGGATACTTCCCTTCTTCTTCGTAGAAGTATTCATAATATGTAGAAAACGTTCTTTCATATGTTTTGCGTAGTTTGTAAAACCTGTGGAGAGAAGTGCCGGAGAATGAGAATTCCCACTCTTCATTATCTGAAGTAATGTCAAACTGTACTGCTCCCGATAGGAAAGCGTTTGTTTGGCTGTTACACTCTCGTCACAATACAGTTCCATGGTTAAGGAAGCTTCCCTAACAAGAAGGTATATGATTGGATTGAACCAATGTAGGGTATTAGAGACAATAAGTAACAATTTAATATACAAATCATGATGCTTATAGTGTGTAAGTTCATGTTTTATAATAAATGCGATTTGATCTTTTGTGTAATTGTTGTTCGGTAAGAGAATACAAGGGTTACGAAATCCAAGCAATAATGGAGAATTAATATCATTATAGATGAGTAATTTAATATCTTTCGTAATATGTAAGTGATTTTTTTGCTCCTGCATAATGTCTAGATAGGTAGCGTTATCGGTAGCCCTTGCAGTATATTTAACTTTTCTGTGAAATGCCACATAGGAAGATAGATGATAGAATAAAAAAATAATTGCTCCTATTAGCCATGTTGTAATGAATGGATTGAATGACGCATCTCTTATGGAATGGAATAACCTAGTTATGCTAAAGAAATCGGTTGTTTTTAATTGATTCTTACTTTGTAAATCTTTATCCGAGTTGGAATTAAGTAAGGAATCGTTGGGGCTATTGAGTGGATAGGAAGAATCTATGTTTACAACTTCCTTATCCGCGGAAGGAAGGTTAATCAAATCGGTAGTTGAATCGTTAAAGTTTGAATCTAGAGTTATGTTTGTCAGTGACTCTTTGTGATAGCTATCGTCCAGAGACAGCATAGGCAAAGTGATAACACCAAGATTAATAGGAAGGAGCAAACGGATACCAAGCAATAGGAAAGCAAGATGCTTCCAACGTATGGAATACCGCTTTTTAAGTATGTAATCCACGAGTTTAAATAGCAGGAATAGTATGGAAACAGATAGAGAAATATTCAAAAATGTTGTGAATACATGGCGCATGCTATTCACTCTCCTTTGCGTTCTGAATGATGGTTAATAGTTCCTCATAGTCTTCATCTGTTAGTCTTGTATCTTGTACAAGAGAGGCAATTAATTTCTTATATGAGTTGTTGTAGAAATGTTTTAAGAACGATTTCGTTTCCCCCGATAGATAATCTTCCTCTTTGATAATAGGGCTATAGTATTTGAGTCTTCCTTTTTTCTCGATCTTAATGAATCCACGTTCTTCTAGACGACTTAATAAGACTTGGATTGTAGAACGAGACCAGTCTCTTGACCTAGTAATCAATTCTACAATTTTCCCGGTTCCGACTGGAGTTGTAGTGTTCCAGATTGTTTGCATAATATACAATTCGGAATCAGGAAGCTTTACAAATTCTTTTTTTTCTTCTTCTTTTTTCATATTACCAACAGTCTCCTTTTCAAGGTTTGATTAGAGTGTCATATTTCTATTAGGTACCATAACTTGATTATAATTCCTATGTTGACAAATGTCAATACATTTTTACTGACATTTGTCAACGAAAGAAACCACCTAGGAAGCAATGTAGTATTTACGTGGTACTACCAAAAAACAAGAGCATTGTATACTATATAAGAAAGCAATTGGTATGCAAGCTATGAAATAACAAAACTCCAAACAAGGTTGTTGCATGTATAAGATTATTAAGAGTTTTGATATTGGCTGGATAGGAGAGTGTTTTATGCGAATAGGAGTAATTATGGGGGGAATTTCTACAGAAAGAGAGATCAGTTTTAAGTCCGGTGCTGAGGTTATGAAATACATGCATCGAGACAAATACGATCAAGTAATTCCCATTATGATAGATGATAAGAAAGATGTTATTGAACGTGTGAAAGGAATTGATTTTGCCTTCTTAGCCTTGCATGGTAAGTTTGGTGAAGATGGAACAATTCAGGGAGCGCTTGAAACATTAGGGATTCCATATAGTGGTTGTGGTGTATTAAGTAGTGCAATCTGTATGAATAAATCGTTAACTAAGACAATTGTAAAACAATATGGACTTGCAACACCAGATTGGATTACATTTAGGAGTATTGATGAGATAGATTATAATGCATTGAATCGTCTCGGATATCCTTTATTCATTAAACCAAATCATGGAGGTTCTAGTGTAGCAACATTTTTCATTCAGAACGAATCGGAAGTAAAGAGTGCAGTTCATGAAGTATTGAAGTATGATACAGAAGCAATCGTTGAACAATATGTAAATGGAGAGGAAATTACATCCTTCGTTTTAAACGGAGAAGTATTCCCAACTCTACTAATTAAAGCAAATAAAGGCGAATTCTTTAATTATGAATCGAAGTACCATGAACAAGGTGCTAAGGAAGAGGTAGTAGAATATGATGAAGAATTGCAATACAAGATTAACGAAGCCTCGAAGATAATGTGGAGAGAACTTTATTGCAAATGTTATGTAAGATTTGACATGATTATTGCTGGGGGTGTACCATATATATTAGAAGCCAATACACTGCCTGGATTAACGAGCGCAAGTTTAATTCCAAAGAGTGCAAGAGCACGAGGAATGGAATACCCAGAACTACTGGATAAAATAATTGAGTATTCAATAAATTAAGTAAGTAACACTAACTTCGCACTTCAAGATTTCGAGGAGTAGGTAATCGCTATATTCAACGAAAACCCCGCTTTCGCTTAGCTTCATACGTAGCAGTACTAAGATTTCGCATTGCGAAATCAAGTGCTGACGTGTTCAGATAGTTTTTCTTATGAATGTAGCAATTACCTACTCTAAATGAAGTTTTGTATGTGCGAAGTTTGAGTACAGTAACACAAGTAGGTATGTGATATGCAAGGGGGATAACGATGTTATTTCATGACCTTATAATTAATAATGACAGTCCAATATATGAACAGATTGAGAATCATGTTAAACGTAGTATTCATACGAATATGATTACACCTGATAGTAAGCTCCCTTCCACAAGGGAGCTATCTCAGGTTCTAAGTGTAAGTAGGAATACTGTATTAGTAGCATATGAGAATCTAGAAGCAGAGAATGTTATCTATACCAAAAAGGGAAAAGGAACGTTCATTACGAAAAGTGCCTTTGAACGATATGGTAGAAAAGATTATAATAGCAATAATAAGATGAAATGGAATGTGGACTGGGAAGCCAAGGCGAATGCATACTCCATTGAAGCGGAGAAGATGGATATAATTAAGAATGAAATTCCATGGAGTAAGGACTTAATTTCGTTCAAAAGCATCTCCCCAGATGGAGAATTGTTTGATCTAGAGGAGTTTAAGAGATCTTTTTTGTATCGTTTATCTGTAGAAGGTAATAAGATACTTAACTATGGATATGCCAAGGGATACAAACCATTAATTGAGTACTTGAAGCAATATATGTTAGAGAAAGGCGTAAGTGGAGAACACAAAGATATCATTGTAACTAATGGATTTACAGAGGGGGTTGAGATGATGATTGAAGCTTTCACTAACCCTGGAGATTATGTATTGTGTGAAAACCCTACTCATAATACAGCCTTAAGAATTATGAAATTACATGGAATTAAGATAATTGGAATTCCTATGTTAGAAGATGGATTAGATATAGAGAAGTTAGAGCAATACCTAAAGAAGTATCAACCTCGTTTCTTATATGTAATTCCTTCTTATCATAATCCTACTGGAATTGTAATTGGGGAGAAGAAAAGATCTCAGATATATGAGTTGTGCAGAGAATATGAAGTCCCGATTATAGAAGATGGATTTACAGAAGAATTACTATACGGCAGCAGTCATATTACACCGATTGCCTCTCTAGACAAAGAACGTAATGGAGTTGTCTATATTGGTAGCTTCTCGAAGATCTTGTTCCCAGGATTAAGAATTGGTTGGGTTATGGGAGACAATCGAGTGATATCTCTATTAGAAAGTGTGAAGAGATGTAAGAATATTCATACTTCCTCTATTGACCAAGGCATCCTGTATGAATATCTACAATCAGGAATCTTGAAGCGCCAGATGAAGCGAATGCGAAAATCTTATAAGGAGAGGTTCGAATTTGCAAAACAGTGTGTGGAACAATATCTAGATCCAGCCTTCGTTTGGGGAGATGGAGGATTGCATCTATATGTAGGGTTAAGAGATGTATCTGCGAGGGTACTATTGCAAGCCTGCTATGAGAGAAAGGTAATCTTTATGCCTGGTGACATTTTCTCATTAGATGATAGAGGAGAGAATACATTGCGATTAGGTCTATCAAGGGTGTCCTTAGAAGAAATTGAAACAGGGATTAAAATTATGGGAGAATGTTTGGCACAACTACGTGATAAAGCAAAGTAGGAAATAATTGAAATGTTACGATATCTGTGATATATTAATGCGATGGATAGAGAGTAAGTTGGGTGATTGTCTATATGAGATTCGAGGGTCAAAAGGTTATAAACAACGTTGGAGATGGATGCTAGGGAATATTTATTCATTAAACGCTTAAACTGTACTTGTGTATGATCAATGTATAGAAGTTTAAAATGTATAAGAGTTTTGCATCAAAAATAATAATACACAAGTACATCAACCAATTTCAGATGAATAAATAGTCCCTAGTATTCATTTGATATAAGAAATTAACCTTTTGAACCTCGAATCCAATATGAGCGTTGATAGATGAAAGGAGTACGTTTGCTAGAATGAGTGAATTTGAAAAGGAAAAAGCAGGTGAAGTTTGTAAGCAGGAGAATGAAGAAGCTTGGAATCAGCTTACTTATGAAGCTTGGATTAATAAATTTGGTACTTCTGATAAGGCAGCAGAGCGAATTCGTCAGAATTCAGAAAAGGTGTTATCCGTATTACTACCTAAGTTTGGTGATGTGAATGGTAAGAAGATTGCCAACTTAATGGGATCGAATGGGACAAAAGCCGTTGCATTAGCAATGCTTGGTGCAGAAGCAGTTGTTATGGATTTCTCAGAAGGAAATCGTCGATATGCAATGGAATTAGCCGAGAGTGCAGGAGTATCAATCCGCTATGTGCTTGAGAATGTAGTAGAACTTCCTGAAGAAGAGTTAACTGGAGATTATGATATTGTTTTTGCTGAAATAGGAATACTACATTATTTTACTGATTTACACCCATTGTTCCAAACGGCATTTCGTTTATTGAAAAAAGATGGAATCTTTGTTTTACGTGATTTCCATCCCGTAAGCAATAAGTTAATCACGTCTCGTGGGACAACTGCTAAGATTCGTAAACACAAGGTAACGGGGGATTATTTTAATACAGAATTAGTAGAGAGTGAGATATCCTTTGCGAAATATATGCCAGATAGTGAGACAAGGAAAGTATATCTACGAAAATGGAATCTGGGAGAAATTATTACAGCTATGGCACAGGTTGGTTTTCATATCGAAGGTTTAGATGAAGAACCGAATATGTCTTGTGAACAGTTTGATAAGGGAATACCTAAGACATTTACTATAAAGGCAAGAAAATAAAATAACGAATAGTATATTGATGCTAATGTATATTGGAGAAAATTCCATCTGCATTAGCTTTTTTATTGAAGAAACATAATAGAAAATAAAATGGAAATATACCATGACAAAATATACCTTGACAAAATATGCACACGCAACTATACTAACTGTATTAAGAGTGGTAATACAGTTGATATAATTTCTTATGAGAATTAAAATTTTATATGAGTACTAAGATTTTAGTAGTTATTCATCTGAAAGAGAAGATTGACCTTTTAATACTCGAAACACAGAACAAAGGAAAGGAGAGCAGGATGATAGTTATTGATTACAAAGACCGACGACCTATATACGAGCAAGTAGTAGAACGATTTCAAGAACTAATCTTAAAGGGTGCACTACCAGCCGATACGAAGTTACCATCTGTTCGTAATTTGGCAATGGAATTATCGATAAATCCGAATACTATTCAAAGAGCATATGCAACTCTAGAACAGAAAGGGTATATCTACTCGGTTAAAGGAAAAGGAAGTTTTATAGCAGGGGATGTGGACCTAATGAATTATAAGAAGATGGAAGTATTAAAACAGTTAGAAGATGCCATTAGTCAGGCTAAGAAAACGGGGATTGTATATGAAGAGATAGTAGAGATTAGTCAGGCAATCTATAAGGAGGAGCAAATCAATGATTGAAGCAATTAATGTAAGTAAGACATTTGATGACATCAAGGCTGTTGATCAGATATCTGCTACGATTAAAGAAGGAAATGTATTCGGACTCGTTGGAACGAACGGGGCTGGTAAGAGTACTTTTCTTCGTATGATGAGTGGAATTCTTAAGCCCGATAGTGGGGAAATCAAAATAGACGGAATGAATGTTTATGAGAATATAGAAGCAAAAGAACGATTCTTCTATATATCAGATGAACAATTTTTCTTTCCTAATGCAACACCAAAAGATATGAGGGAGTTTTACCGTAGCATATATAAGAACTTTGATACAAAGAGATTTGATACTTTAATAAATCAATTTGAACTAAGTCTAACCAGAAAAATTAATACATTTTCAAAGGGTATGAAGAAACAGCTATCAGTAATTTGTGGTATCTGTGCCAATACAAAATATCTATTCTGTGATGAGACATTCGATGGTCTTGATCCAGTAATGCGTCAAGCAGTTAAGAGCATATTCGCAAAAGAACTTTCTGAACGAGAGATGACACCAATCATTGCATCACATAACTTAAGAGAACTTGAAGATATATGTGATCATGTAGGTCTTTTGCATAAGGGAGGAATTCTGTTGTCGAAGGATTTATTCGATATGAAATGTAGTATTCATAAAGTACAATGTGTATTCAAGACACAAGATAAAGTGGAAGAAGTAGAGAAAGACTTAAATCTACTAAAGAAGGAACAAAGAGGATCGCTGTATACGTATACAGCAAGGGGAACTTGCGAAGAGATTACTGCTATTATTCAAAAGAGAAATCCAATTTTCGTTGAAGTATTACCACTTAGTTTGGAAGAAATATTCATTAGTGAAACGGAGGTAGTAGGTTATGACATCAAGAAACTTATTATGTAGACTAATGAGAGAAGATGTAAAGAGACGTTTATGGACGATTGCCATTTCGGTAATAGCATTCTTATTCGCGATACCAGTATATACTGCTATTTCACTAGAACGAGTGTTATATATGTTTAAGCAAGGACAGGTAATAGGAGATAAACATGAATATCTTACGAGTACTGCTATGCATTACTTAGGAGTAGGAAATTCAGCGTTAGTACTACTTACAATTATGTTGGCTATATTATGTGGTATTAGTGGGTTTTATTATCTGCAATCAAAGAAAAAGGTAGATTTTTATCATAGTTTGCCGGTTAAGAGAGAGTCATTGTTTTCTTCTATTTATATAATAGGTATTGCAATCTATGTGATTCCTTATCTTGTATCCTTAGCCATTGGTTTTGTTATTGTTGGTACCAATGGAGCCTTTGGGTCCAGTGTGTGGATAGAAGCATGGAAAGCATTCGGAGTTAATTTATTAAACTATTGCATCACATATACTGTTGTAATTATAGCAGTGTTATTAACTGGTCAGCTTATTGTAAGTATCTTAGCAAGTGGAGTATTCCTTGCATATGGACCAGTGGTAGCAATTCTTATTGGCTCATTAAAAGGCACGTACTTTGATACGTATTATGAATATGGCTCCATTACAGAGTCGTTCCTTTATAGATGCTCACCGATCAGTGCTTATACTAATATGACTAATGCAGTGTATGAGAAGACTTTGCCATTCTCAAGTGCATTGATTTATATGGCAGTTGCGATTGCATTAATAATTCTAGCAGTTTTCTTATATCGCAAGAGATCATCAGAAGCAGCAGAAAAAGCAATTTCTTTCCAAGTATTGCAGCCTTATATTAAGATAGCGATTAGCATTCCAATTGGCTTATGGAGTGGTATAATCTTTACCTCGTTAATGAATGCAAATTCCTCTTTTTGGTTAGTCTTTGGTATGATTTGTGGGTACTTGCTATGTAGCTGTATAATGGAAATCATCTATCATTTTGATTTTAAAGCAGCTTTCAAGAGTCGTGTTTCATTACTTGTTGGTGCAGTCCTTATGTTCGCAATATTCTCTACGTATAAGTGGGACTTATTACAGTATGATCAGTATATACCTAGTAAAGATAAGATTGAGAGTATGAGTATTGCTCTATCAGGTATAGATACGAACCTAGAGTTTAGAGTTTATAATGAGGACAATAGTAGATACAAGATTTCTTATATGGATAGAATAGGTTATGCATTCAAATATATGAATCTGAAAGACAAAGATGCTGCCTATGAAATTGCAAAGATGGCAGTTGAAGGGGATACTGTATTGAATGAGGAAGAAATCGATAGTGGTAGCAATTATGATAAATACATGAGTATTCAAGTACAATATCGCTTAAACTCAGGAAGACATATTTATAGAAGCTATACAATTGCAGTAGAACCTTATTTTGATTTGCTAAATCAATTATATCAGAACAAAGAATATAAAGAGGGTGCCTTCCCAATATATACAATGAAGGAAGTAACAAACGTTATTTGCTATAGTGAATTCCAAAAGCTGAGTATTACGTTAACAGAAGAGGAGAAAGCACAATTATTATCATTGTATCGAGATGAACTCTTAGCGCTTTCTTTGGAAGATGTAAGAAATGAAATACCACTAGCCACCATAGACTTTGGTTATACTACTGATGAGAATGACGTTATTAGTTATAGTGCATTGGTTTATCCGTCGTTTACAAGGACTATCGACTTCCTAAGCACACATGGATTTGATTTCACGAAAACATTTAATCTTAATGATATAATAAACGTAAGCATTGATTATCGAATACCACAATATGCTCGTGAAGAAGAACAATATATTTCATATGCGAAAGATAATCCGGATTGGACTTATGACAAGAGTGTTATGTATAAAGAAAGTGATACTATAAGTAAGATTCTTCCGTATCTTGTTAATAGTAGTTATGCATGGAATAATGGTATACTTACTAATTACGACGCTAATCTCACCGTTACCGTTACTTGGAAAACTGATGAGTTTGGTAACGTGACGAGTAATCAATATGTAATTGATATTAATGATATACCTGATTTTGTGAAAGAAGATATTATGTATGCAGAGTCAAGTAAATAGGAGATATATGTAATTCATGTAATACATTAAGATAGTGTAGTAAATATAAATGACTGTAACATATTCATTAGGCAAGTTAATACTTGTCTAAATGAATAGTTACAGTCATATTTCATATATAGGAATTGATAGGAAATTTTACAATTCTTATATTAAAACTTGCAAAGAAAATGTTAGAACTTGCAATAAAATTGTTAGAATTCAAAAATTGTATGCCCTATAATGAATGGAGTTTAAAGTAATAGTTATGGAGAAACATTTTGATTAGGTCTACAGCACTAATAGAACAGAGTTCAAGTTAGTACCGTGACCTGGGGAAAGGAAAGAGGGACAGTATGTCGGCAATGCAATGGTTCTACACATTCGTGAAGAAATACAAGTATCGACTACTATGTGCATTACTATTAGTAACGATCACATCGATACTTGCAATTATCAATCCATACGTTTCAGGTATGTTAATTGATGAGGTAATAGAGGGAGGAAAGCATTCGTTACTCCCAAAACTAATTGTAATATTGATAGGAATAACAGTAGTACGATCTATATTACGTTATCTATTCCTGATGATTTTCGAGAAATCATCACAGGGCGTTTTATATTCTATGAGAGATGCCTTATATAAACGGTTATTAGAACAAGATTTCCAATTCTATAATAAGAATCGTACAGGAGATCTAATGTCTAGACAGACAGGAGATATGGATGCAATCCGCCACTTTGTAGCCTACGTAATCTATGCAATTTATGAGAATGTAATCCTATTTATAATTGCTTTGGTTATGATTTTTACAGTTGATGTTCGATTAGCGCTTTGTATGGTTATAGTTTTACCGTTTACTGCGTTGACAACTTATTTTCAAATGAAGAATATTAAACCAGCGTTTCATAAGATTCGTAATCAATTCTCTAGTCTTAATACCTTCGCACAAGAGAATATTAGTGGAAACAGAGTAGTAAAAGCGTTCGCAAAAGAAGATTTTGAAATTGAGAAGTTTGATAAAGAAAACGATGCATATCGAGCAGCAGAGCTTGGTGCGACTGCTATCTGGACCAAATACATACCTATTTTTGAATTCTTCTCCAATTTGTTATATGCAATATTAATGCTCGTTGGTGGTATTATGGTAGTTAATAAGCAGATGACACTTGGTAATCTATTCACTATTAATGGGTACTTATGGATGCTTAACAATCCGCTTCGTATGGCTGGTTGGTTAACCAATGATGTACAGAGATTTGTTACATCGGTTGAGAAGATCTATTCAACATTCTGTGAAGAACCGGATATCAAAGAGCCAGAAGGTGCTTATAAGGGAAAACGTATCAAAGGTAATATTGAGTTTCGTCATGTAAACTATAAAGCAGAGGATGATGTAATTCTTAAGGATATCGATTTTACTGTTAAATCAGGGCAGACAGTTGGTATTATTGGTGCTACCGGTTCAGGTAAATCGACCATTATGAATCTACTTTGTCGTTTCTATGATGTAACAAAAGGTGAAGTGTGTATCGACGGCGTGAATGTTAAGGATATGGATCTTCATTATCTAAGAGACCATATTGGTATGGCGATGCAAGACGTATTCTTATTCTCAGATACCGTAGAAGGTAATATTGCATATGGTAGACCGAATTGTACCTTCGAAGAGGTGGAGAGAGTAGCGAAGATTGCTAATGCACATGATTTCATTCTTAAGATGCCAGAAGGATATGATACAATTGTTGGTGAGCGAGGAGTGGGGTTATCAGGTGGTCAGAAGCAAAGAATATCACTTGCTAGAGCACTGCTTAAAAATCCGTCAATTGTAATCCTTGATGATACGACATCTGCTGTTGATATGGAGACAGAATCACAGATTCAAGAGGCTCTAGGGAATTTAGCTGATGAGAGAACTGTATTCGTAATTGCTCATAGAATATCTTCAATAAAAGATGCAGATTTAATTCTTGTACTCGATAATGGAAGAATAGTAGAATCGGGTAATCATGATAGTTTACTTGATAAAAAGGGCTATTATTATACTGTGTTTAACCATCAATATGGTGAGTTTGATACAATTGCATCAATGAAGGAGGGAATCAAGTAATGGCTAGAAATAAATATGATGTAGACGAATCCTTAGAGACGCAATTTGACGTAAACCAATTAAAACGTTTATTTCATTATATAAAACCATATCGTAATAAGATGATTTTTGTAGTTCTTATCATGTTAACAGCCAGTGCATTAAGCATGCTTGGGCCAAAACTTCTTATGATTGTTATGGATAATTATATTCCAAATGAAAATATTAGTGGAATAGTGAAGATGAGTTTCTTATATCTAATTGTTGTGCTAGTAATTGTTATTACACTTAGAATTAAGATTAAATGTATGGCACAAATCGGTCAGGATATTATTCATCAAATTCGTAGAGACTTGTTTGTTCATCTGCAGGAGTTACCATTTTCATATTATGATGATCGTCCACATGGAAAGATTCAAGTACGTGTTGTAAACTATGTGAATAATATAAGTGATTTATTATCCAATGGTATAATTAATACGATTACAGATTTGTTCAGTTTAGTATTTATCATTATATTCATGCTTACTATTAATGTGAAATTAACACTGATTTGCCTATGTGGTATTCCAGTTATGGTAGCTTTCTTAATAATTATTAAGAAGAAACAAAGAAGTGCATGGCAGAAGTTAAGTAATAAATCATCTAACCTGAATGCTTATATTGCAGAGAGTATGAATGGTATCCGTGTTACACAATCCTTCGTACGGGAAGAAACGAATTCAAATATCTTCAATACATTAAGCGATAATTATCGTTCAGCATGGATGGAAGCGGTACACTATAACTTTATGTTATCTCCACTAGTGGATAACATATCAGCCATTACAACATCCATTATCTATGTATTAGGTATATCTTGGTTGGTAGGTGGAGTGAATGGAGTTACAATTGGTACGTTGGTAGCATTTGCTTCTTATATAAGCCGTTTCTGGGCCCCAATTACGAATATGGCAAGTTTCTATAATAGTTTATTAACTGCGATTTCATATCTAGAAAGAATCTTTGAAACTATTGATGAGCCAGTAGACGTGAAGGATGCACCAGATGCTATTACAATGCCACCTATTCATGGTGATGTGGAATTCAAGAATGTATATTTTAGCTATGAGAAAGAGAATCCGATTCTTAGAAATGTTAGTTTCAAGATCAATAAAGGTGAGTCTTATGCAATTGTAGGCCCTACAGGAGCAGGTAAAACAACCATTATCAATTTACTTAGTCGTTTCTATAATCTAGATTCAGGACAGATCTTAATTGATGGAATTGATATTAATACAGTAACAATTAAATCCTTACGTTCTCAAATGGGGGTTATGCTACAAGATAGTTTTATATTCTCTGGGACAATTATGGATAATATCCGTTACGGTAATATGATAGCGACAGATGAAGAAGTTATAGAAGCTGCAAAAACGGTTTGTGCACATGACTTCATTATGCAGATGGAGAACGGATACCATACGGAAGTGAATGAGAGAGGAAATCGATTATCAGCAGGACAAAGACAATTAATTTCCTTTGCAAGAGCACTCCTTGCAAATCCTAAGATATTAATTTTAGATGAGGCAACATCAAGTATTGATACAGAAACTGAAATTGCTTTGCAAGAGGGATTAAATCGCCTACTCAAAAATCGTACTTCGTTTATTATCGCTCACCGTTTGTCAACAATTAAGAATTCAACCTGTATCATGTATGTTGATAAAGGAGAAATTATTGAAAAAGGTAGCCATGATGAATTGATTCGTTATGGTGGTGAATATAAGGAATTATATATGTCTCAATATAAGTTTTTATTGAACAACTAAGGCTACATTTGATGGAGTAGCTAAACATAATTATAAGTGTTGAAAGATAACGGTGGTAGAACTTACCACCGTTATCTTTATGTATTTATATTGAGTTTTTATACATCATTGGAAATGTACTTGAAATGTGGATTGCAGTTATCCCAATTGTTATGATGATAGGAACCGTCGCTTTGCTCATTGCAGAATATACACCAATCTTCCGTATCCTTGGCTTACCTTTCTTACCTATTCTTGAGATCCTAGGGGTACCAGAGGCTGCGTCTGCATCACAAACGTTGTTTGCTGGATTCGCAGATATGTTATTACCTTCTGTATTAATCGCTAATGTAACAAACGATATGACAAGATTTGTCGTTGCAGCAGTTTCCGTATGTCAATTAATCTACTTATCAGAAGTAGGAGCTTTACTAATTGCATCAAAGATTCCAGTTAATATTAAAGAAATCTTTCTGATATTTATCGAGAGAACTTTAATTACGTTACCAATTGTTGCGATAATATCAAGATTTTTATTCTAGGGCAGTGTACTAGTTGAAATCTACCTCAGATTCGTGTTGTTGACCAAATTATAAGACCATTTGTCTAGAATGTATGACTAGATAAATGGTCTTTTTACATTTGTTCCCTTATAATACCTTATCGTAGCAATGTTTCCATTAATAATATATTACATAAATGTTACAAAAGTGTTACGATATTAGTGAATTTAAATACAAGGGAGAAAAGAATATGAAGAGAAAGAAAATATTGAAAATATCAATTTTAGCCTGTTTACTGTGTATTGTAGTTAGCTACATAACAATGCCGCTTGCAAACCAAGGTGTTTGGAAAGCACATGCTGCTACATCGTTATCTAAGACGAATCTAACAATTAAACAGCGAACGGCAACAACGGCTACACTTTCCATGAGTAAAGTTTCAGGGGCACAAGGGTACAGCATCTATCGTACAACCTCAAAAGCTGGAAAGTATGCGCACATAGCAAACGTAGCGTCAACAACATATAAAGATACAGGGCGTAAGTCTTCAAGTAGTTATTACTACAAGGTACGGGCTTACAAAACTGTGAATGGCAAGAAGGTTTATAGTTCTTATTCTAATGTAGCTTATGTTTCATCTACGTTGAAAAAGACTGAGAATGTAAAAGTTACTAATCAAACAAATGGACGTAAGGTAAGTTGGAACTACGTGCCAAACGCAAGTAAATACAATGTATATCGTTCCAATTCGCTAAATGGTAAATATGAATATATAGGAAGTTCAACAACATTAAGTTATACAGATATGTCAGCCAATTCCTCTAAAACATATTATTATAGGGTACGAGCTTATAAGAAGAGTGCTAATATAAAGTATTACGGAGTATATTCGGACAAGATTAAATCAAACAAGATTGCATTTGGAAGCATTAATGGAAGTAATAATGGAAGCAATAATGAAAGTGATAAAAATGTAGATATCAATCAAGACAACCTAAGCACGCCTACATCAAGTAATGCAGCTTTTACAGAAGAAGTATTACGCCTTGTGAATATTGAAAGAGCCAAAGAAGGTTTAAGTCAATTAACAACAAGTTCGTCGTTAGAGAAGGCAGCATATGTTAGATCACAAGAAATTAAGAAAAGCTTTTCACATACGAGACCTAACGGTTCATCGTTTTCAAGTATATTAAAAGAAATGAATATATCATATCAAGCGGCTGGTGAAAACATTGCATACGGTCAAAGAACACCAGAAGCTGTTATGAATGCATGGATGAATTCCTCAGGGCATCGTGCAAATATCATGTCAAAGAACTACAATAAACTAGGAGTTGGGTGCTACATTGATAGTAATAATACAGTGTATTGGACTCAAATATTTACAAATTAGATTATTTATGACCATTAGTTACTAAAAAACTACAATATCATTGTGTGTTATCATGAAATATGTAGAAAATTAGAAAAAGGTATTTGTTATTACTATGTAATGTGATAAAATGAGAATCAAAAGATAGAAGTGTGAGGATAAGCTATGATTTTACAAGATAAGTTGTTGCATTTTTACAAATTTAAATATTATTTTAGTGCACAACATTCTATGACAAAGTCAGATGAAGGCATGCATCCTCACACATTTACTATCTTATTGTATATGGAAACATATGAGAATTATAATATTGATCTTTTTTCGAAAGTTGATCGTTTCCTTGAAGAGTATTTCAGCAGATTTTCAGGAGAAAAATTAAATAGACTTGCCTGTTTTGAAGAAGAAATACCAACCATAGAAGTTATGGGTGAGTATTTTTACGAAGAAATTAAAGAAAAGTTACAGAGTGTAAATTTGGATTTAATTCAGATAGATATCTGTGAAAATCCATTGCGTATCTATTCGGTTTCTGATCGTATTCTTCTTTGCTCTGCTCATATAGAGAATAGTTCAAGACAACTTGAGAAAATATTAGAGGCTCAAAAAAAGTACTTATAAGTAGTCGAATACGGAGTGATTCTTATGAAAAGAAGTTTATTAATTATTTGTAGCTTGTTACTAATCACACAAGCAATTGCAATACCTACCAATGCTGTCGCTAGTCAGACAGTAGATAGTGTCGTAACGGAAGAAGAGACGACAGTAGATGACAATTCGTCGTTAGTGAATGAAGACAAAGCGAAAGAGGATTCTAAGGTAGAAGGTGTCGATGCAGAAGGTAATGTAACGAAAGAAGAAATTGATAAGGAAGAAAGTAACGTAACGGAAGAAGAAATCGATAAGGAAGAAAGTAACGTAACGAATGATGATAACGTTAATGGAGATGATAACAAGACGGAAGATGAAAGTGATATAGATAGTGAAGATACGGAAGAAACTGCGGAAGATTTATTAGAAGGTATTGAAGATGAGAATCTTACATATGGGTGGACTATTCAGGTAGACGGTACGTATTCAGATTGGAATCACATTCCACATACAGATATCTCTTGGTATTCACCTAATCCAGACCAAGTTCATCAAGGTGCATTATATCTTGATGGCGATATTCTTTATGGACATTACAAGATGAACGATGCATTCAATAGGCAGATGATAGTTGGTTACATGGAACTTACAATAAACAACGGTACGAAGGTTGGGTTGACTATTCAAAAGTGTACATCAGATGGTAACATTGATTGGAATACAGATATGTCTAATCTTCCAGAAGGTATTACTACTGGGTTGGGTGTTTTTTATAACGAGTATCCGAAGTATTATATGGGAGAATCGGTTTTTACTGTATATGATAAAAATCATTCAATTGGTGATGAAGTTGAGTTTGCGATTGATTTGAATGTAATTTCTCAGATAACTGGTATTCCGGTTGAGTCGATGCGAGAGATTAAGTTATACAATCCGAATATTGGTAGAGATGAAATTACATTGGCAGGTTCATCATCAGGAGCAGTTGCTGGTGTAATTATTATGACGGCAATCGCAGCAGGTGGAATGTTATATCTAAAACGCAAAAAAGTTAAGACTAAGGCATAACAGATGGTAGGAGTATAGATTTACATTGGTGAGAATTGTACGTGATGATGTTTAAACCACAGCAAGAGTGCTGTGGTGTTCTTGCTGTGATAAGAAAAGAAAGTTGTGAAATAGTATGAATTGGTTGACATTAGTAGCATTGATTGTTTGGGTGTATATATTGTCCGTATTGCGACGCGGAAAACTAGATTTCTGGTACTTTCTGATAGGGAGTGCCGGATTATTTGTGTTGTCTATGGTGTTTGTTCAACCTTTACTAACAACACCTTTAATCAAAGCAGTTACTATGGTTACGGGTGGTGTAGGAAAGTTGTTACGTTTGTTTGAAGGGTATCCAGAATATGCATTACTTTTTGTTAAGAATAAGAGCGGTGCTATTTCTTTGGTTGTGGATTATGAATGCGCTGGAATTATTGAAATGGCAGCATTCTTTTCCTTGCTTATTTTTTTTCCTGCTTATCTTCGTATGGAGAAGATATTGGTAGGTATCATCGGTGGTTTGTATTTATTCCTTGCTAATGTTATTCGACTAGCTGTAATCTGTGTAGCAATCAGCATGTTTGGAAATGAAGCCTATTTTCTTGCTCACACAATTTTAGGAAGGGTAATCTTCTATGGATTATCTATGTTACTTTACTACTTTGTGTTTACGAAGGCACAGATTATAAGACAAAAGGTAGGTAGTTTTAGTTATGAAGATAAATGATTTCATAGTTAGTACTATTGTTTTCTATATGGCATGGGTTATTATCCCTATTTTGTTAGAGGTAATTCCGGCAATCTTTGATGTATTCATTCTATTCAAAAAACGTCTAAACAATAAACAAGGGGAAGCATTAAAATACTTACCAGAGATTACGGTAATTATACCGGTTTATAATTCAGCAGATACATTAAGGAATTGTATTAAGTCTGTCTATGATTCGGATTACGATAATCATTTGATTTATGTTATGGTTGTGCACAACGGTGGAAATGACAATAGTTTCGAAGTGTTTAGTAAGTGTCAACTAGATTTTCCTGAATTGAACATGAACTGGTTGACATCAAAACAAGGAAAGTCAAAGGCTTTAAATCTGGCGTTATTTAATAGTACAGGAAAATATATTATTCACATTGATAGTGATGGAGTGCTTCACCCGCTAGCACTACATAATATGGTAACTTATTTTGAGAAGAATGAGGAGGTTCATTGTGTAACAGGAACAATCCTTACGGATCCAGCATTAATTGAAGATACCGATAAATTCTTCCTACGAATATTACGAAAGTTAGAATTTTGTGAGTATGCACAAGCATTTCTTGCAGGAAGAAATTTTGAGGCAGAGTTCAACAATATATACACGTTATCGGGTGCATTCTCTGCTTTTAGAAAATCAACAATACTAAAGACAAAATTGTATAATACGGATACTGTTTGTGAAGATACACAAATCACTTTTCAAGTTAGAGAATGGCTCAATCAGAAAGTCAGTTTATGTCCAGACGCGTATTTTTTTGTTGATCCAATTGAAGATGTGAATAAACTTTATACACAAAGACAACGCTGGCAGCGAGGAGAACTAGAAGTTGCCCATATGTTTGAAAGAGAAAAGAAGACGTTTAAGCGTTCGAATAAGAGAAAAAGGAAGCCTTTTAATGTAATTACAAAGTTAATTTTATATGATCATACATTTGCATTACCTCGTATGATATGGTATTTTGCATTACTTTCCTTAATCTTTATGAATTATCCGCTGCGGTTAGTTATTGTATCGATGGTTTTGATCTATTTCTTTAATGTAATGACAACGTTTTTATTCTACCTCTGTATAGCTTTATTCTTGAAAAACAACAAAGAACTTAGGAGTTATTACGTTCGCAAGTGGTATCTAATGTTCTTACTTCCGCCTTACAATTCTATGGTATTCTGGTTTCGTTTCGCTGGAATTATTAATGCTATTAAAGGTCAACAAGTATGGCGTACGAATAATTTAACGCAGGAGCGCGAACATTTTACAGAAACTATAAGAAAAGATTTTTCGGGAATTACTCGAATATTGGATAAAATGATAGAAAAGGTGAATAAAGATGAAGAATAGATTAATAGTTGCATTACCAGCGTATAACGAACAAGGGAATGTGGAACGAATGATTGAACGATGGCTTTCGATGGAAGAAATAATAAAAGATAGATATGGGCTTGGTTTAGAAGTTGCAATCGTTAACGATGGTAGTAGTGATGAGACGGAGATATTAAGTAAGAAATTATCTGATACCTATGAGAATGTTACTCTGATCAATCATGAGGTTAATAAAGGATTAGGAGAAGCTGTTAAGACTGGTGTGAGATATGCAATTGAACATAAAGATACCTGTAAGTATCTATGTATCATGGATTGTGATAATACGCAAGATCCAAACTATGTTTTGAATATGTTAAAGAAGACAGAAGACGATGAATCAGTGGATGTTGTCATTGCTTCTCGTTATCAAAAAGGTGCAAAGGTTTATGGGTTAGCTGGTTATAGACATCTTACTAGTATAGGAGCAAGGTGGATATTTAAACTTTTACTACCTGTTAAACATGTAAGAGATTATACTTGTGGCTACCGTTTGTACCGTACGACTTTATTAGAATGTGCATACAAGGAATTTGGAGAAGGAATTATTGAGAATGCTGGTTTTACTTGTATGGTAGAACTTCTTTATAAGTTAAACATAATCGGGGCTACGTTTGCTGAAATACCATTTGAACTTCATTATGATGAAAAAGTGGGAGCAAGCAAGATGAAAGTAATAAAAACGTCTTTAAGAAGTATAAGCTTGGGGATTCAACTAAGACAACTAGGTATAAAGAGAAGGAAACGGTAGGAGAAAATTAGAGAGAAGAGGTGTGAGTTTGAAAGATAAGAGGAACTTTAAGATAAATAAGTATAACACGGCTGTCTTTCTAATACTCCTTATTATTTTCTATTCGATAGTATCTAATAGTAGAAGTATAAAGAACCAAGAAAAGCAATTTCTAGACTTGTATCATAATGAAATGCAAGTCAAAACTGAGTTGCTTGCGGAGAGTGTATTGTTTTCCTTACAAGGGAATATTGCTGAAATTAATAATTGGGATAAATTCTTAGAGATTATAAGTAGAGAAGATTCGATTGATGATTCGTCGTGGGTGTATGTAGCGTATGATGGAATTGTTCTTTACTATAAAAACCATGACTTAATAAAAGCCAGTCGTACAATTTCATTAGATAAGTTTATGGTACAGTTACAAGAGAACTCTATAATTACAACGCAAAGTTCATTTTCTTATGATAATGGAACCTTTACAATTGGCTTAACAGCAGGTAAGAGTATGGTTCTCATGGATTGGGGATATAGTACGTTCAATATGGTGTTACTTCTTCAAATTATTGTAGCGACGCTGTTGTTAGCTTTAATTGGAATCGATTTTATACGAAAGTCGATGAGGGCGTCTATGGAAGTAGTACGTTTAGAAAAAGAAGTGGTGAGTTTGAATCGCAAGGTAGAAGAGATTAACCAGGAGTTAGACCAGATTACTTTTGAAAAAGAGAGTAAAGGATTGAGCCAGATAAATCAAGCAATTCAATATGATATAGAATTAGTAAGACTATTATTAATGAAGACAAATGATACTACTTATCTGCCTGTCACTATAATTTATGTACAATATGATATGGGTAACCTATACTTCACGAAGAAAAGAATGAGTGAAATCGAGGAACAATTACGAGTTCAATTAGTTCATAACTATGAGTTGTTTGAGATTGGAAAAGGTGAGTTTATATTCCTTATGGTAAGAACCGAGATTGGTGATATTATGGAATCCCTTGTTGTAGTAGAAGAAAGAGCAGAGAATATTGCGAAAGATAATGGTATTAAAGCAACTGTTAAATGTAGAACTATTACTAACGTAATAGAGGATCCTTTAATGGAACTAGAAAAGATACGTGAGAGGATATAGGCAATACACATGTCTTTGTCGCTATTAATATTAATTTTGCGATTTTTTAATAGAGAATATGACGAAAGGAGCAGGTAAAAATGCTAAAGAAGTACAAAAGTATAGGAACTTATTTACTCAATTCTGTTCTTGTAACTGTATTGGATACAGGTATTGTATGGTTTATGAATATAATATTAGGCTATGATTTAGTGATAGCAAATACGTGCGGTGTAGTTTCAGGAACTGTTGTTGGTTATTTTTTGAATGCACAATATGTTTTTGTGGCAGCAAAAGGGAAAAAGGGAGCCTTTATTTACATCCTCACTTTTTTGTTTGGACTATTCTTGGCAAATACATTAATATATATGGGAAATACATTTTTGTTTGCTGCATTTCCAGAAAGATTGAATTTTCTACTTAGCAAAGGTCTATCAATTGTTGGTCCTTTCTTTGTATTATATTATATTAGAAAGAAATTATATGAAACGCATTGTAATGTCTAAGATAGACGAAATAGTATCGCAACCGAGTAATTAATTGGAAGAGAGGTTAATTCGTGAGATATCACCAATATAAATTTAAGTTCTATGTGAATGCAAGCCACGCAATCTATATAAATGGTAATTTAGGTGAGAGACATTCACATACATGGGAAATTACAATAAACACACTTAAGATACAGAATAACTTTGTTCAGTTTGACCGTCTTGAACAACAGATTGAAGAATACTTCAGTAAATACCAGGAAAACTACATTAACGAAATTCCTCCATTTCATCATGTGAACCCTACATTAGAAAATTGTTGTGAGTACTTTAAACAAGAGTTAGCAGAGTTACTTCGAAAAGAGGGCTGGTTATTGCTAATGATTGAGATGAGTGAGACACCAACAAGAGCATATGTAATAAACTTATTAGACGAGATGGGAGATAATCATAATAAGGATATGGAAGCAATCGCGGATGCTATATTAAATAAATTAGTAGAAAGATAGTAGGTTAATAATATGAGTGAAGAAATTGAAGTGACGAAAGAAATTGAAGTGACGAAAGTAAAAAAGCATAATGTTTCTATGGTTAAAGTAATCTTTTTACTCCTTCTTATTTCAATCGTGTTCGTATATTTCATGTTCCACTATGGGTATGTTGCATCAGGCAATGATGCTTGGGGGCATTTATTTAAGTCTAATCTTCTATACGAGAATATCAAAGAAGGAAATACATATCCTTTGTACACTTCTTTATGGTATAACGGGGTGCAGCCTTTTCGGTATTGGGCGCCATTACCTTACTATATTCTAGCTTTCTTACAATGGATTGCCGGTGGAAGTATTACTGGTGCCTATGTATTGTTCGCTGGAGTATCCGTGTTTTTTGGGGCTCTTGGCTGGGTATTATTTGGTAGAGCACAAAATCGTATCGCCTTAGGAACTGTGCTAGGAATACTTTGGTTTTTTTTACCGGAGAACATTCGTGTATACTTCTGCGAAGGAAATATACCTAGAATGGTTACCGCAATTATTATTCCCTATTGTGTATATGCAATATGGTTATTCTTTATAAAACGTAAAAACAACGCAATGTTTGGAATTATTGCAAGTATGGTAGGAATCACCTTAAGCCATGTTATGATTTCTGCTATGGTTGGGATTGCAACATTTATTTTCTTGTTATTCTATGTATTATCTAATAAAGAGTACAAACGAGCAATACAGACATTGTTTATTATGCTTGTTTCATTTGCGATAAGCGGATTTTGGTTATTACCAGCTCTATCTGGTGGATTAGTTGGTATGGACCCAGAGGCAAGTGCCTCTGTAATGAAATCGTTAGCGTATTCTTTCAATGAATCTCTTAATCCTTTGATAAGAATAAATGGTATTATTGATACGTTTTATTATGGGATATCCATTGTTATAATTTCAGTGATCGGTGTTTTACTTGCTAGGAAAGGGAAAAAAGCAGGATTTATTACAGCTATTGTTATTGTTTTATTAACTACGGTTGAAGTTGTTCCTATTCTTTCTAAGATGCCACTAAGCCAATTGCTTTGGATGATGCGTTTTGCAACCATTGCATATGCATTTTTTTATTGGTCGTTACTTGAATGGACCAGTATAAGGAAGTATTTCTGTATCATCCTTATGGGAATATTAATATTAGATTGTGTACCGTCATTTAATATAGAAAGATACTATACACAGGTAGCAGGAAAAGCGGATGAAGAATTAGAATTTGCAAAAAGTATAACATCTCAAAGAGTAGCGGTATTAGATTTGAGTGCATATGGTTCCTATCCATCTTGGCAATTATGTGTAGGTGAAGACCGTGTTGACTATTCCTATGGTTGGGCTTGGCAAGGTGCAACTACATCTTCAAATATAGTTATGTTGAATACGGCTGTTGAATACGGAAAATATTCTTATGTGTTTGATCGTTGTATTGAACTAGGTAATGATACAGTAGTGTTACCAATTAATCTAGTGGAGGATTCGAATACGTCTGAAGGTAATTTATTACGTGCCTCTAAGCAAAGTCAATATGATCTTGTGAGAAAGACAGACAACGCATATATCTTTCACAGAGATACACCAGAACAATTTGGTGTACGTACCTCGTATCAAGGGTTAGCGATTGGTAAGAATGCTGAACTAATAGTACTATCCTATCCGGTGTTTGAGGTAGCAAGCGAAGAATATATTGATGAGTATACCATTGAGGATTTAACGAAATATAAGGTGTTATATCTATCTGGTTTTAAATATCATGATAAAAAGACGGCGGAGAAATTACTTACAGAAGCAGCAGATGCAGGAGTACGGATAGTAATTGATATGTCCTATGTACCAGAGGATCCAGTTACCAAAAGAACGAGTATATTAGGTGTCACAGGACAGGCGGTTACCTTTAATAGTCGTTTCCCGGATTTAGAATATAAAGAGAATACGTATAAGATGGATTACTTTGAAAGTGAGAATACAAAGTGGAGAGCTTCTTATATAGATGGAGTAAAAGATATTAGTGGCAGCGTTAACTTTATGAATATGAATCTTCCATACGTTGGTACGAATGATAATAAAAATATTATATTCCTAGGGCTCAATCTCTTATATCATGGATTACAAACTTCTGATAATTCTGCGTATACCATTATAAATGATATATTAGGGCTTCAAACTGATGTTATTCCAGAACGTGAAATTGTACCAATTCAGGCTGATTATGGGAAAGACTATATCTCTATCGTTGCAGAGACAGTACCAGTTAATACAACGATAGCGTATCAAGATACGTTTGAATCAAAGAACTCAATTGAAAGTTCTAATAATTTGTTAGTAGTAGAGGATAAACAGACATATATCGAATTAAAGTATCCACTTTTAAAAGTAGGTCTAATATCTACCAGTGTAGGTGTTTTACTTACGTGTATGTTATATTTCTGGATAAGAAAGGAGAAGCATGAGTAAGATGAAGAAGAAGGTAATGCTTGTTTTTGGTACAAGACCAGAAGCGGTTAAGATGTGTCCATTGATTATAGAATTAAAGAAAAGTGAAAGATTCGAAGTAGTTGTTTGCGTAACAGGGCAACACAAGGAAATGTTATTACAGGTATTAGATTGTTTTCAGGTAATACCAGATTACAATTTGGATATTATGAAAGAGGGACAAACCTTAACGGATATTACAGTTAAGGTACTTATTGGAGTGCGTGAAATTATTATTAAGGAAAAGCCTGATCTTATGTTGGTTCATGGTGATACAACTACAACTTATGCAGCGGCAATGGCAGCTTTCTATGAAAAAGTTGCTATAGGCCATGTGGAAGCTGGGCTTCGTACCCATGATTTAACATCGCCATATCCGGAAGAATTTAATAGACAAGCGGTTGGTGTTATGGCAAATTACCATTTTGCACCAACAATACAGGCGAAGGATAATTTAATTCGAGAAGGTAAGCAGGCTAGTTCTATTTATGTAACAGGGAATACTGCAATTGACGCTATGAAATATACTGTCAAAGAAAAGTTTGAGCATCCTTTGCTTGATTGGGCAAAAAACAGTAGGCTTATCTTGTTAACAACTCATAGAAGAGAGAATACTGGTGAAGCTATGATTCGAATATTCATGGCGGTGAAAGATATTCTGCAACAATATCAAGATGCTAAGGTCGTATTCCCAGTACACAAAAATCCGGAAATACGAAATCTAGTTAATCAATATTTGGGAAACATAGAACGCATACGTATCGTTGAACCATTGCAATTAGATGAGATGCATAATATTATTAGTAAATCTTACTTAGTAATGACGGATAGTGGTGGATTGCAAGAAGAAGCACCCGCATATGATAAACCAGTTCTTGTATTAAGGAATACTACTGAGAGACCAGAAGGAGTAGAAGCAGGAACGTTACGTCTGGTTGGAACAGATTCAAGGGAAATCTATAAGGTTTGCAGTGAACTGTTAGATGATTCGATGTGTTATCAAACAATGAGTCAAGCGAAGAATCCATATGGAGATGGAACTGCCTCTGTGCAGATAAGAAAAATTCTAGAAGATAATATGTGATATCAGGAATATTACATTCCTAATATGGAGATATTAAGCACTGTGAATCAACGTAAACACTGATTAAATGGAGAAAAATGATATAATTTATAGAAAAACAAATTTCTATAAAAAAAACACCATTTAATTGTTGACAAATGTTTGTATAAATGATAAAATAAATTTCGTCGCTGAACATCAGCGTTCAAATAACTGACAATAAGATAAATTTTTTCTGCTTGACAAACAATTAGTGTCATGATAGAATAATTAAGCTTATAAATTAAAAAATAACTTAATTCACAGAAAATAATCTTGAAAAAAAGATATTGACATACAAATCAAAAGATGTTAAGATTATCAAGTCGAAAAAAGCAGTTAATTACTTAATTGCAAGAAAATAAAAAATAAATTTTCTACTTGACAAGCAATTTTGAAGATGTTAAAATATCAGAGTCGCTTATGAAGTGGCGAAATAATACAAACAACGAACCTTGAAAATTGAACAGTGAAACAACCCTGAAAATTCTAATCGTATTCACGAGTTTTAAACTTGATAGTATACGAAAAAAGATTTTCAAGAAATAAACGAACCGTATCATTGTGAGGAGTTAGCAATAACGAATCAAATTATGATACACCAAGCGAAGTGATTCGCTTTTGTAAATTTATGTCGAAAGACATACGGAAACTAAAAGCCAGTTTTAGGTTAGTAAGTTCTGAACAAAGAGATCAAAAAATTAAATTTTAATTTGAGAGTTTGATCCTGGCTCAGGATGAACGCTGGCGGCGTGCTT
>ERZ781271.45-NODE-45-length-43166-cov-12.758577_pt1 | contig 43166 bp, 31 predicted proteins | sample MGYA00375849_ERZ781271 | MGnify/ENA primary metagenome ERZ781271 (study PRJEB29790, sample SAMN06051245) | human gut metagenome | host: Homo sapiens | place: USA: Cincinnati, Ohio | collected 2013-06-10 | study: EMG produced TPA metagenomics assembly of the Gut... | reverse complement strand
GTGTAATCCTAGCTCTAGAACTTCGTTCTATCGCTAACTGATCGGGTAAATACGTTAGACTCGAGAAATCACTTCGTAATTTCCCTCGTTAACTTATAACTCCTGCGGAGTACGGTCTTACACTATGTGTAATCCCTAGAAGTAGCTTCGCTACTTCTTATAAGTTACATTATACCACTTTTTATAATTTCTGGACAGAATTATTTGAAAGTTTACTTTAATTTTTCCCTTTCTCAATGATTTCTAAACATTCATCGAGAATATTCTCATTACTTGTCATAATATCAGGTGTAGTACCTACCTCTAAATTACAAGTACCGTCTTGATTAAGTGGATAATCTCCACGATATCCCACTAACAGTTTACTATTAGGTAATTGGTATGCGAAAGAATCTAATCCTAAACCACCACCGCTAGTAGTTTCACCTACAACGGTTGCAAACCCTGTCCGTTCACAGAAGTTCGCAAATTTATCAGTTACACCATATGTGTAGGCATTGGTGAGAACCCATAGCTTCGAATTCAAAATAGCTTCTGAATCACTTGGTTTTACCTCGAAAGAATCTACTACATAACAATCCAAATTCTCTAAATCTTCTTTTACAAGCTTATCAAAACTTGGGAGCGTATCAATGCTCTTAATTTCCTCTTGCTTATATCGGCTTTGAATGAAGTTTCTATTGTTCTCTCCATCTTTAAAAAGAAGATAGGTATCTGCAGTTAAAGGCTTATCTATATTAGGTGCTATTATATTTTGCACCATATATTCCTCAACCCCTGAATAAACATTCTGTAAATCTATAATAACATGATCATAATCCTTCACTTCATCAAAAAATGCTAATAACTTTTCTTTATCTTCTTTCACATATTCCCTGTCAAATGACTTAAATGCTATATACGCTACTTTTCCCTCTTCTATAATTCCAGTGTTAAAGTTATTAGCAAGTACTGTCTTAACTTTCCGCTCTCTAAATTCAGAAACATAATCTCTGGTATTGTGAATGTATTTTAATGTTTTATAGGATTCAACACTTTCCTGCTCTTTTATCAATGATAATAAATATTGATTCTTATCGGCAGTAAATCTTTGAATATAATCTTCGTTATACTTATATCTCCAGTAATCCCAGATAGAAAGATCACCTACATTATCTATACTTACAAACGCTAAATTAAATATATTAAAATACTCACTTCCATCTTTGCACTCCATCATCTTATCTAAATAATTCTGCATTTTTTGTTCATAGTTAATCCCTTTTCTTTCAAGAAGACCAAAGTACGGATAATTCTCCTTCAAAACAGCCTCCATCTGTTCGTAGTCTTTTACCATCTCTTGCGTTGTCATTTCATATTGCTGTTTTCTACAACTGATAACAACCAATGCCGCAATAATTCCAATGAGTATAAGAAAGATTAAAGAAAATAGCAATTTTCTTTTCGTGATATATAGCTTGATATCTATTAATAGTATCTTTAATTTATTATTCATGTCTTCCCCCAACTGTCCTTTATTAATATCTTAAGAAGTCATATCCCTTATTCACAAACGGGGTTGTTGCAAAACCTGTGTAGATATAGTATTTTGCAACAACCCAAATTTGTTTACTCGCTAATTGCATCTATTGTTTCTGCAATTTCCTTACTAGCATTCGCATTAATATTAACATTTCTTGTAACTTGTGCATCATAACCTTTTGCCTTAACAAGATCAGATAAATCAATACCGGTTACTTCCTTCATGGACTCCATAACTTGAGTCATAACTCCCGTTACATTAGAAGCTACGTTGGCAACTCCGTTACCCTCTGAGTTACCGCCGCCATCCATGATAATAATCTTATCAATCTGCGATAATGGTTTTGCAATGTTCTCTGCAACATCAGGTAAAACTTTAATAAGCATCTCTGCAACTGCAGCTCCAGAATATTTCTGATAAGCCTCTGCCTTTTTCTCCATGGCTTCTGCTTCTGCAATACCCTTAGCGCGAATTGAGGAAGCCTCTGCAGTACCCTTTTGGCTAATAACATCTGCTTCTGCTTGACCAGTTAGCTTAATAGCCTCTGCTTCTGCAATTGCTTTGATTTTTCTCGCTTCTGCTTCCGCCTGGGCAAATCTAGTTTGTGCTTGTGCCTGTGCTTCTGCTTCTGCTATTTTACGATATTTTTCAGCATCTGCAATCGTTTGTTGTTTCTCTTTATCAGCAATCGCTGGTTCAACAACTTCTGCGCGAAGACTTTCCTTCTTACGTTCCGCTTGTTTTTGAGCAAGTTCGATATTCTTCTGCTCTTTCGCAATCATAATTTGCACTTGAGCTGCTTCGATATCTTTTTGTCTTTCTTGCTTTAATAATTCAGCATCCATCTCTGCTGTAACTACTTCTTTATTGGTAATATTTTTCTGAATTTCATAGGCTGCATCTGCTTTTGCTTTTGCTGCTTGCTGTTCTTGCATATATGCAGCTTCTTGAACTTGTTTTAACTTAGTAGCTTCTGCTATCTCTGTCTCAGCAAGTAATCTTGCCTGTTCCCCAGCTCGTTTCGCTTTAGAAGTCTCAATCTGCATCTCACGGTCAGCTTCTGCTCTCGCTATCTCTGCATCTTTTTTCTTCTCTGCTATCTGTTTAACACCAAGTGCATTAATATAACCATTGCTATCATTAATGTCTTTAATGGTGAATACCTTAACTTCAAGGCCCATCTCCGTTAATTCAGTTCCTACTACTTCTTGAACTTTAGAAGAGAAAGTCTCTCTATCACGATATATCTCTTCAACAGTCATTGTAGATACAATTTCACGAAGCTTTCCTTCAAGTACATTCGTTGCTGTACTACGGATTGATTGTTCAATCATAGTCTCATTCTTGCCTGTGAATTGCTCAATTGCATTGAATATAGAATTCTGTTCATTCTTTACTTTAATTACCGCTGTACCAATAACTGCAATTGGTACACCTTGAGATGACATACTCTCATCTGTAACAACATCTAGCTGAATATTGCCAAGTGATATGTAATCAATTCTTTCGAAAACCGGAATTACAAGGCCACCACCGCCTGTGATAATCCTTTTCTTCAAACCTGTTACAACTGCTGCCTTGTCCTGTGGTACTTTCTTCCACATCGATAGAATAACCATCAAGATAATGACAATTCCAGCAACAATTAGTATTACTGGTAACATACTTTCTAAACTTTCTGGCATACTATACCCTCCTTAAACTCATTAACCTCTAGTTTCTCTATAGTCAAACAGATACTACTCTGCTTACTATCATACTGATTACTATAACTCCTCTAATTTCTCAACAATCGCAACATTCTTCTCAAAATATAACACCCTAACCTTTGTATCTTGCCGTATTCCCTCGGTAGAAACAACCGACTTTGCTGGATATGATGTTGTTATACCATCTAATGTTGTTATACTAACACTACCAAAGCCTCCTGGTATGATCGTATTCACTATTTTAGCATCGAATAAAAGTAATTGCTCTTTGGAATATGTGGTGTGTTCAATCTGTTTTAACTTATGAATTAAAGTCTGTACGATAATAGCTACTAGATATCCGAACGCCACCGCTATAATAATACTCAAGATCTGATTACTCTTATGTATTAACATCTTCCCAAGTGCACCAAATACCAATAATCCTGCACAGATACTTTGGACTGAAAAGGGTAATAAACACAAATGCATATTCCCTATTTCTATATTCAAGTCAATATGTAAACTTTCAAACATACCAGATAAACCATCAAAAAAACCATCAATTATATTTGTTATTTGACCTAATATTAATGATAACAACGGTATTCCAATACCAATTATCATGCATATCGTATATGCCCTTTCCATATTATTCCTCATTTCTATAATTGTTTAGAATTATTTTTGTTCTATGTATCCTCCCAGATCAACAGTAACCATTTGAACACAAGGGGAGCTTATTGATATATACTTTTCTGTATTATACACCATTAACCCCCCCCTTTGATTAAATATTTATTAAGTTTTGATTTAATATATTTCCATTACTATAATCTTCTATTGTGTCACATCATTATTAAGTGGTGGTAATATTCCAGTAACCTTACATACGGCATTCTTACCATTCGCCGTTCTACAATAGATATTACACTGCCCAGCACCAACAATCGTTACCACACCTTTGTTCGATACCGTGGCTACATTAATGTCAGAGGAGTACCAAAGCATACCTGTGCCACTACCTTTAATACTCGCCTTCAATGTAAATGTTTCCCCTCGTAGTAAAGAAGCTTCTGTCTGAGACAAAGTAATACTCTTAGTCGCTTTTGAGGACTTCTCAGCGTTGATAACAGTTACGGTAGTTACATACGTCTTTCCGCCTAAAGCCTTTGCGGTAATCTTAGCTGTCCCAGCTTTCTTTCCAGTAATTGTTCCTTTGTCATCTACTGTTGCAATTTTCTTATTGGAGGTTTTCCAATAAACCTTATCTGTATTATTCTTTGGATATAAGAATGCCGTTGCTGTGATATTCTTTCCCTTTTCTAGTTTAATGTTCTTACCAATATTGACTTCAACAGAAGTCGCTGGAACTTGAACTGGGTTTGCTATAAGATATAAGCTGGTTTCTGGATCCCCTAACAAATTCTGCTCATAATAACAGAATAACATTGCAGTACTTGTACTGTAGCCCGTAAGATACTCAATGAAATATTCTTTTGATAATGCCAACATACTTCCGATATTCCTTGATGATTCATTGGATGTAAATACTGCATCCCAGAACTTTCTGTTATATGCTTGAGACGGACCATCTGTACCCACTCTACTGTACCATCCATATCTTGAATTCACGATACATGCATACGCACCACTAACACTATTACTTACAACCAATTGTTCTGCTATACAATCTGGTGCACTATATGCATCTTTAGTATCCATATTATCAAATGAACCCGCATAACATCCTTGTGTATACAAGAAAAATGCTTCTTTGTTCGTTAATGCCTCTATATCACTAACATCGCATTTCATTAAAGTGGTATTATTACAATGCCCTAAATGGTTGATAACCTCAGGCGAACTATTCATAACGGATATGACTTCTGATTTTGGCCAATTATACTTTTCATAGTCTCTATCATATAGAGTACTTTTATTATAATTGTCAGGGAATCCTACCGTTTCGAAATCATTACTTCCATTCTTAGTAATGGCACCATCTTTGATTTCATCCATGTAATCCCCACCAAAGATATAGTTTTCTTTATCATCTTCTCCATCAATCGTCTTATATTCTACTGTCCTTGAGGTTTTATTTGGATCGATATATTTACTATTTAACACCACTTCTCCAAAGGATTTTCCCTCAGACATTCCTATATAAGCACGCATATATTCAAGTTCATCTAATAACTGCTCTTTCTTATCATAGGAATAAGAACTTGATGCAATTGCCTTCTTTAGTTTCTTGCAGAAGGAAGTTAATGTTTGCACATCCTTTTTTGTAATCTTCGAATCACAATCGCCAGTACGAACCAATGTTGACAAACTAGAATAATAATCAACTAAAATACCAGAAAATTCAACAAGCAAAGTCATATCATTAACAAATACACTCTTCAACAGATCATTAGAATCATAATATATCGCAACATACTCCGCATCTACAATCTGATCTCTAACAGTGCGTAAGTTATCTGTCAAAGTATCTGCGTCCATTGTACTTTGGATATCAGCCGCTAATTCAGATGTACAACCATCACTGTTGCTTTGTAATACCTCACCAACAAATGTAACTTTCGCACTCTGTTGTCTTTGTTCATACGCAATGGTCTTTGTAACAAAATTCGTTGCCTCCGTTAAGTCATCTACTGGAGCACGACCGACTAATACATCATATGTAAAATCTACACTGTCTGCCATCTCGCCAAATATGGAATTACGATTTGCATCATAATCTCCGTCAAGGCAACCAAAATATAAATCAGATGCGATAGACGTCGTTGTATCCGTCGTAACAGGTTCACAATATAGAATACGTGTTGGTACCACAGGGTTCGTGCCATCAGCATCTCCACCAAGTAATACATACTTTATATGGTTAGTTCTATACGCATCGATAATAAAATTACGAATCTGTTCTGCTGTATCTCTACCACTATAACTAGAATAGATCTCCGATGTTGTTACCGTCTTTGCTTTAATCCCTCTTGTAATCTTATGTGCTACTAGATTCTCGAAGGCAGGTTTTAAGTTCTCCGCTGTAATTACTATATAGTCATATTGATCACTACCAAGTAATATAGAGGAACCACTCGTTCCTTCTATTTTGTTATAGTAAGACATTGCTGCATCGATGTTCTCAACCTTATTCTCAATAAAGCTTTCATCTTCCTTAGTTGGTACAAAAATCTTACTATCCTTTCTCGCCTGCGCACTAATCTTAATATCCTCATCTGCTAATGACACTACTATCTTCATATGTTTTGCAAATGACAATCCTTTATTCTGATATGTTACTGGATAGAGTAACATATTATAGATTTGATAGCCTCTTGTTGTGCTAGCACTTCCTTCAGATACTTGACTTACTGGATATTTATCATTGCCTTGATATACCTTTTGGTCATATTCTACAGAGGCATTATCCACAATCAGCTCTGCAGATGAAACGATATCTGCTGCTGGCTCCACAAGTATATTATCATAATTCTCAATATCACTGGTTAATACATTTACCTTTGTAACCTGTTTTCCACTAGGTATTAATATGGAGATTGACTTTGATGGTAAATTAGGCATACCAACGTCGTTAACTTTTGTTAATCCCTCTATATCAATACTCTTTCCATTCTTACCTTCACCAATCTGTAGATTTCCAAAATAATAATTTAATTCTATCTCTGATACATCTTCATATGCTGCTTTTTCCGTGGTAACTGCATAATTGGGTACACTAGGAACCAACGATACAACCAACATAATTATTACAAGAAATACCGTGATTCTCTTTGTCATATTGTTATAAATACTTTTCATACTTCAATTTCCTTTCTGTATACTACTAATTCTCTGACACTTTGTATGAATCAACAATGTCCGGGTTATCAACAACATTCTTCACACGTTCAGGAGAATCATAATGAGACATATCCCAAGCTTCTTCTTTCAGATTAAGCTTAAAATCACCACTTTCAACAAATCTTACTTGTTGTGATTCCTCATCATAGACTATAGGAAATATTGAAATATATACAACGGGTATCCCTTGATATTTCTGTACAAATGCTTTCATCTTAAAACCATTATCACTTGTTGATTCGTATACATTTTCTCCTTCTTCGCTTTCTACGGGACTTATCCCTAAGTTGGCAAGCTTAATATTATCCAGCGTATGAATCGTTTCTGACCACATAGAGGCACTGACATCTTTCAGTGCTGTATCTTGTGGTAATGCCAACACATAGGATAAAAACGGAAGTGAATTTTCATCATAACTTGCCGAAAATCCGTCTACACTAAGTTTCGTTGTTCCATCCTCTTGCTTTTCTAGATCCAAATCATACAATTCAAAATGTATTGTAATTATATCCTTATTAACGGTAAATTCTTGTTTGTTTTCTTTGATATCTGTATTCTCGTTTTCAAAACCGGTATCAGGTACCACCTCACTATTCGTATTATTGTCCTTATTAGTAGAACAACCAGCGATAACAACCAAGAATGCCGCAACCATACAGATAAGTTGCTTCTTAATCTTCATAAATTATAAATCTCCTCCCTATAAATAATTTAAATATTCAAGTTTTCCCTCTCTAAAAAACTCGAATGGCTTATAAAAGCTCACACCATTTATATTCTACCATTATTAACCATTTATATCAAGTTGCATTATCTTTTATTCACCCAGTCAAAAACTCTTTAAAAACCCCTATTTTCAAACACAAAAAGTCATAGAAACATGCCTTTTATAACCGTCATGTTTCTACGACTTACCTATTTCCTATGTCTATTATCAAAACCTATTACTTAATTATTTATCTTAAATATATCCTTATACAATAGTTATCAATATATAAAGTTAAATCACTTTAAGTTACTATATCCCATAAGATGGATATCTACTTCTTTGGCAACCTCACGTCCTTCACGAATTGCCCACACTACAAGTGACTGACCACGGCGCATATCACCTGCTACAAATACATTATCTTCCATTGTCTTATATGTTCCATATTCTGTGGCTACATTCGTTCTTTCGTTAAGACCAACACCAAAAGCTTGTGCAACATAGCTTTGTGTACCTAAAAAACCTGCTGCTATAAGTACTAAATCAACATCAACCTCATATTCACTGCCAGATACTTCTGCCATGAAGTAACGTTTTGCTTCTTCATTGAATTTGCTTTCCAACTTCACAAGCTTCGCCTTGCATACGTTACCAGCTTCATCTGCCACAAACTCTTTTACAGTAGTTTGATAAACTCTAGGGTCATGACCGAAAACTTCAATAGCCTCTTCTTGACCATAGTCTGTCTTACAGACATGTGGCCATTCTGGCCAAGGATTGTTCTCTGTTCTTTGATCAGGAAGTTTTGGCATCATCTCTAGTTGAATGACCGATTTTGCACCATGTCTAACGGAGGTACCAACACAATCATTACCCGTATCACCACCACCAATTACAAGAACATTCTTATCCTTTGCACTGATGTACGTACCTTCTTTTAGATTGGAATCCAATAAACTCTTTGTCGTTGACTTTAAGAAGTCTACTGCAAAGTGAATTCCTTTTGCGCTTCTTCCAGGTACATTGATATCTCTTGGATTAGACGCACCACATGTTAAGATTACGCTATCGAATTCTTTTATAATCTTGTTTGCTTTATAATTTCCACCAACATCAGCGCCTGTTACGAATGTAACGCCTTCTTCCTTCATAATATCAATCTTACGATCAATAATGTGTTTCTCTAATTTCATGTTAGGGATTCCATACATTAATAATCCGCCTACACGGTCCTCTCGTTCGAATACAGTAACAAGATGACCACGTTTGTTCAATTGATCTGCTGCTGCAAGTCCTGAAGGACCAGAGCCAATAATCGCTACTTTCTTACCCGTACGGATTTTAGGAGGATTTGCTTTGATATATCCTTTTTCAAATCCATTCTCGATGATTTCCAGTTCATTCTCCTTGATTGATACTGGATTTCCATTCAACCCACAAGTACAAGCAGCTTCACATGGCGCAGGACACACTCTTGCAGTAAACTCAGGAAAATTGTTCGTCTTTAATAGACGATTGAGCGCTTGCCCCATATTATCTGTAAATAACAAATCATTCCATTCTGGAATTAGATTGTTAAGTGGACAGCCAGATGTCATTCCACCAATCATCATTCCTGATTGACAGAATGGAACTCCACATTCCATACATCTAGCACCTTGTTTTTTACGCTCTTCTTTTGACAATGGCATATGGAATTCATTAAAATTCTCAATTCTATCTTTAGGCTTAACTGCCTGATTCCCTTTTCTCTCATAATCCATAAATCCAGTTGGTTTTCCCATACCTTAAGTTCTCCTTTCTAAAGTCCAGAGACTTTCAGCAATTGCGAAACTCTTTGTAATGACGACAAACATATCAATGTGTTTTATGTCTGGCGTTATAGTTTGGTGAATTGTGTGTTCGTCACATACAATGTCCTTTATTGTATGTGTAAGACACATAATTTTAATCAAACTGTAGTAGACAGCCTTAAAACACAGATATGTTGTCGACATGTAGAAGAGTTTCGCAATTCCCTAGTCCAAAAACTTGATGCGAAGCACAAATCTCTAGTTGAAAAAGCTTTGCTTTTTCAACCTTTACTCACTCTACTTTTTTGTATTTGCATAGAATGCTTCTATTTGTGCTTGTTCACTGCTAAGTCCTTTTTCTTCCATCTGTACAATTGTCTGTAACATTCTACGGTAATCATGTGGAATGATCTTTTTAAATTTAGGAAGGTAACCCATAAAGTCATCAAGAATTTCTTTACCACGGGCCGAATTCGTAACCTTTACATGTTCAGTAATCATACTCTTAAGTTCCATTACATCGTATTTATCAGCAACTGGTTCTACTGCAACTAGCTCTTTATTCAATCGCATGTATAGGTTGCTATCTTCATCAAGCACATATGCAACACCACCACTCATACCAGCAGCGAAATTCTTACCAGTGCGTCCAAGAACAGCTACGCGACCACCTGTCATGTATTCACAAGCGTGATCACCCACACCCTCAACAACTGCTGATGCACCTGAGTTACGTACACAGAAACGTTCGCCAGCCACACCATTGATGAACACTTTACCACTTGTAGCACCATATAAAGCTACATTACCTACGATAATATTCTCTTCTGCTTTGAAGTTTGATCCTTTTGGAGGATATACAATGATCTTACCACCAGATAAACCTTTACCAATATAATCATTACAATCACCTGATAACTCTAATGTAAGACCTTTTGGTATAAATGCTCCAAAACTTTGACCACCAGCACCATGACATTTGATTGTAATTGTGTCTTCCTCTAATGTTGTTCCATGGAGCCTTGTAATCTCAGATCCAAGAATCGTTCCAAGTGAGCGATCCACATTCGTAACTTCAGCTTCCATCGTCTTTTTCTGCCTATTTGCAATTGCAGGACGTAATTTTTTAAGGAAAACTTTCTCATCAATTGTGTTCTCTAATTCAAAATCATAAATCTGTTTTGGATCAAAGATATGAGAATTCTTAGTATCTGTATATTCTGTTTCAAGAATTGCTGACAAATCAAGCTTATTAGCGTGTTCTTTCTTGAATGTATCTTTAACTTTAAGTAAGTCTGTACGACCAACTAATTTATCTATTGATTTAATACCTAACTTAGCCATATACTCACGAAGTTCCTCTGCTATAAATCGCATGAAGTTTTCTACGTATTCTGGTTTACCTTTGAAGTTCTTTCTAAGTTCAGGATTTTGAGTCGCTACACCAACTGGGCAAGTGTCTAAGTTACATACTCTCATCATAACACATCCCATCGTTACTAGTGGTGCAGTAGCAAATCCGTATTCTTCGGCACCAAGTAAAGCTGCAACTAATACGTCACGACCACTCATTAATTTACCATCTGTTTCAATACGAACTTTAGAACGAAGGCCATTCATAATCAATGTTTGGTGTGTTTCTGCAAGGCCAAGTTCCCATGGAAGTCCTGCATTGTAGATAGAACTTCTTGGAGCTGCACCAGTACCACCATCATACCCAGAGATTAAGATTACTCCAGCACCTGCCTTAGCAACGCCTGCTGCAATCGTACCAACACCTGCTTCTGAAACTAACTTAACCGAGATTCTAGCATTCTTGTTCGAGTTCTTTAAGTCATAGATTAACTGTGCTAAATCTTCGATTGAGTAGATATCATGATGTGGTGGTGGTGAAATCAAACTCACACCTGGTGTTGAGTGTCTAGTCTTAGCAACCCAAGGATATACTTTATTACCTGGGAGGTGACCGCCTTCACCTGGTTTTGCTCCTTGTGCCATCTTGATTTGGATTTCGTTGGCACTTACCAAGTACTCAGAAGTTACACCAAATCTACCAGAAGCCACTTGTTTGATTGCAGAGCAACGATTCATACCATCTTTACCTACATGAAGACGGTCTAAACTTTCTCCACCTTCGCCACTGTTTGACTTACCACCAAGACGATTCATTGCAATGGCTAAGGTTTCATGTGCTTCTTTTGAGATAGAACCATATGACATTGCGCCTGTTTTAAAACGTTTTACAATGGAATCTACACTTTCAACTTCTTTAATGTCAATTCCCTTCTCTGGGAAGTTGAAGTCCATTAAACCTCTTAAATTAAGTCCCGCTTCCTCTTCGTCGATACATGCTGTATATTCTTTAAACATCTCATAATTACCTGTACGAGTAGCCGTTTGTAATAAATGAATTGTCTTAGGATTATATAGATGTTCTTCCTGATTACTTCTTAATTTGTGACTCCCAACGCTATCTAGTGTTAAATCTACATTTAACCCAAGTGGATCAAATGCTCTTGAATGTAATCGATCTACTTGTTTTTCAATATCTTTGATTGTGATACCACCGATACGACTAACTGTATCTGTGAAGTATTTGTCGATAACATCTTTATCAATACCAATTGCTTCGAATATCTTAGAACCTTGGTATGACTGGATTGTTGATATGCCCATCTTAGAAGCTATCTTAACGATACCATGAAGGATTGCATTATTATAATCATCCACCGCTGCATAATAGTCTTTATCAAGCATGTTATTGTCAATTAATTGTTTGATACAATCTTGTGCAAGGTATGGATTAACTGCACACGCACCGTAACCAAGTAATGTTGCAAAATGATGTACTTCTCTTGGTTCAGCACTTTCAAGAATCATCGCTACACGAGTTCTCTTCTTTGTCTTAACAAGATGTTGTTGTAATGCAGAAACAGCAAGTAAAGAAGGAATTGGAACGTGATTTTCATCAACTCCACGGTCTGATAGAATTAGTACATTGGCTCCTTCTTTGTATGCACGGTCTGCTTCAACGAATAAATGATCAATTGCTTTATCTAATGAAGTATTCTTATAGTACGTAATTGGAATCTCTTCAACTTTGAATCCATCTGCTTTCATGTTCTTAATCTTAAGAAGATCGGTATTCGTAAGTATTGGATTGTTAATCTTAAGAACCTTACAGTTTTCAGCTACTTCTTCTAAGATGTTTCCATCTTCACCAATGTAAACAGAGGTAGAAGTTACTATTTCTTCACGAATTGCATCAATTGGTGGATTAGTAACCTGTGCAAATAATTGTTTAAAGTAGTTGAACAAAGGCTGCTCTTTCGCTGATAGTACAGGAAGTGGGCTGTCTGCTCCCATTGCAGAGATTGGTTCAGCACCAGCATTTGCCATAGGTAGAATTGTCGTTTTGTAATCTTCATATGTGTAACCGAAAGCTTTCAATAACTTAGCCCTCTCATCTTTGGTATATTCCGTAACTTTCTTGTTCGGAATCTTTAAGTCTTTCAGGCAAACTAGATTTCCATCTAACCATTCACCGTATGGTTTTCTGCTTGCGTATTTATTCTTTAGTTCTTCATCATCAATTAGTTCACCCTTAACAGTATCTACAAGCAGCATCTTACCAGGACGAAGACGTTCTTTCTTAATAATCTTATCTGCTGGAATGTCAAGTACACCAACTTCTGATGATAGAATTAGATTATCATCACTTGTAATATAATAACGTGATGGACGTAAACCATTACGATCAAGGATTGCTCCCATAATATCACCATCACTGAATAGGATTGAAGCAGGACCGTCCCATGGTTCCATCATGGTTGCATAGTATTGATAGAAGTCTTTCTTATCTTTACTGATAGCTCGGTCATTACTCCATGGTTCAGGAATTGTTATCATAACCGCTAATGGTAACTCCATTCCACTCATTACTAAGAATTCCAATGCATTATCAAGCATTGCAGAGTCAGAACCTTCCGTATTAACTACTGGCATAACTTTGTGCATATGCCCCTTCAAATACTTCGATTCCATTGTTTCTTCACGAGCAAGCATCTTATCTGCATTACCACGAATGGTATTAATCTCACCGTTATGAACGATAAAACGGTTTGGATGGGCTCTTTGCCAACTAGGATTGGTATTCGTACTAAAACGGCTATGTACCGTTGCGATTGCTGATTCATATTCTGGACATTGTAAGTCTTCAAAGAATAAACGTAATTGATTTACCAAGAACATACCTTTGTATACGATTGTTCTACTTGATAAAGAAACAACATATGTATTGTCATTACTTTGTTCAAATATCCTCCTAGCAAGGTATAATTTACGGTCAAAATCAAGTCCTTTATTCACATCAGCTGGTTTTTTAATGAAACCTTGCATAATACAAGGCATACATTCTATTGCCTTTTGACCTAATGTATCAGGCTGAGTCGGAACCTCTCTCCAGCCAAGGAATTCTAATCCTTCTTTTTCTACAATAATTTCAAACATTTTCTTTGCTTGATTACGTCTTAACTCTTCTTGTGGGAAGAAGAACATACCAACACCATATTCTCTTTCTCCACCTAATTCTATACCAAGTGGTTTCACTGCTTTCTTAAAAAACTTGTGTGAAATCTGTAATAAAATACCTACACCATCTCCAGTTTTTCCTTCCGCATCTTTACCCGCTCTGTGCTCCAGATTTTCTACAATACGAAGAGCATCTTCTACAGTTTTATGAGTCTTGATACCTTTAATATTTACTACTGCACCGATACCACAGTTATCATGTTCGAATCTTGGATCATACAACCCTTGTTTAACACGTTTTGCTTCTTCTACATACATCTCTTTCATATCAATACCCCTGCCCTTTCTATAACTTGCAAACATATTTCTTTTATTTCACTCTAAGTTCCTAACTAAAAATCCGCCATTAAAATACAAAAAGACGCCCTTGGACAGTAATATTCTACTGTACCAAGAACGCCTTTGTTCTTACTCGTGATTATAATCTAGATTGTACAGAGATTCAACAATAAAATTAATTATTATATAACATTTGTACAATTGCATAAAAATCTGGCGTTTTATGTACTGTTTTTTGCACATTTTTTATATTTTAAAGTTTTACATCTCTTTTTGTTAATTATATTAATTTATTTTGATTTTAAGTTACTTTTCTTTTGTTTCATTGTTATAAATGTTATATTTATTGGTGTGAAACTTAATTTTATTAACTGACCTTTCTAGTTACTACCCGCAAAATATCTCGATCACATAATCTAACTCTTTATTGATAGCAATTAAATGTTATTGTATTATGTTACTATTATGCAACATTCGTTATTTATAGCGATGTTATTATGCATTGCTTGTAGCAACGGCTAGAATCAGGGTACTATTGAAGTAGCAAAGGAGGTAACAATCATGTTAAGTGAGAATTTAAAAAATCTTAGAAAGATAAAAGGAATAACACAAGAGGAACTTGCTATTAGATTAAACGTAGTTCGTCAAACAATTTCAAAATGGGAGAAAGGCTTATCCGTACCCGATGCAGATACCTTAATTAAGCTTGCAGATTTTTTCGAAGTATCCGTCAGTGAACTTTTGGGTTCGACTGTAGAGAAGGAAGTTGATTCTAACATTATTGCCGATCAATTATCCAGAATTAACGAACAACTGGCAGCAAAGAATAGACGCTCACATCGTATCTGGAAAACAATTGGAATAATCTTTGTAATTTTCATAGTTGTGAATATTTTACTTGTATTATTAGGAACGGTTTCTTTTTATAGTTTTAAAAGTGATAAAACTACAACGTTAACTACGGAATCAGAAATAATTACGAACGAGGAAGAATAAATGAACTATTAAGCACCGAGGGCTTTATAAAATAGCCATCGGTGCCATGTGTTTAATCTTATGTTATTAGTTTCAGCCAGATTTCCATATCTGTAGTTTCGGGAGAATGGCTTGCATAACGCTCTGCGCAAAATGCCTCGGTTTGCAGTTTATGGTTTGGCAACTTGACACGAATCACTACACCTCATTAATTCTGCCAAAATTTCTAAGAAAAATGACCTTTTCAATAGTTTTATATGCTTTGCTCCAGTTCTCACTTATACTAGATTCCTTCGGATATGTAACATTATTCTCAAACCAACTCCACGATATTGGCCATACATCATAATGAGGAAGCGTATCAACTAAAAAATCTAATTCCTTTTCGACAATCTCTTCATTCCCCACATAAAACATACTATCTTTGGAGTTAATATAAGCGGATGGACGATATCCATAACTTAACCATTGTTCTGGCTCTCTTTGAATCGAACAATTTACTAATTCTTTTAATCTCTGCTCTATTTTACTATAATTATAATTAGGTAAATTAGCTTTTTTCATTGCAAGAAAGAGCGTTACATACCCAGCTGCTCCCATATCCCCTTGATTTTCTTCATACATTCCTTGAATCATTGTATCCACTATTGTTAAGATTTCATCATATATTGCTGACTGTGGATAATATTCTAGTATAAAAGAACAGAAACTTATTATGATCCCTTTGCTTTCTACTTTGTTATATTCCGCATCATAATTATAGTAAGCCGCATGAGGAAATTCCTGATTTGATGGCAATGTGAAAACCCAACCATCTAAAAAATTGCTAGTACAATCTAAATATTTTTTAATTCCAATATAAATTGGATGATTTAAATCGAAGAAATTAATTTCTTTTAGTATCTCCAAAACAAAATACGTTCCATATGGAACAGAGTTTTGGTTCCAATTATCTGGGTCTACAGCATTACCAAAACCACCATCCGGATTCTGATAGTACATCAAAGCATTAACAACCTCCATCTTGTCCCCATCTTCAAAAAGATACTTCCATCTCGCTAGCTCCAGTTCTCTGGCATTTCTATGCATCCAGTTATGTATTGGCAGTAAACAAATCGTCTTCATTCTATAGTAACCTCCCAGTTTTATTTCTTGCTCTTAATTATAAACGCACTCAAAGAATATTGCGTACAATTCTCTTACGTAATACGTGGGCAATAGCCACCAAGCTGTCCTTGATGGAACTGCTGAATACTCTAATCCTAAGGTTTTTGCAATTTTCCCTGCACGGTATTCATGAAATTCATTGGTAACAATAGCAACGTATTGATTAAGTTTATTGCGATCCATTATTTCTTTTGAATAAATTAGATTTTCACGTGTGGATGTTGATCTTTCTTCTTTAAACAATCGTTCTGAATTAATACCTTTGTCCGTAAGATATCGATACATACATTCCGCTTCAGAAATATCTTCGTCGATACCTTGCCCTCCCGATACTATACACATGGAATCTGTATTATCAATCAAGTAATCGTACGCCGCATCAAGTCTCTCCATCAACATCAAACTTGGACGCTCTCCATAAACTCTACAACCAAGTACAATAACTGTTGCATTCTCTTTTGGTTTCTTCATATTAGCTGTTACCATACAACTTGTCAAAAGGAGCACTAGCCCGATCCCTATGACTACACCTATACCAATAGCACTTAGTGTTATTCTTCCTATATTAGTATTATTATAATTATAATTCCAGGCTTTTTCGAACCAGCCGTTAATACGGGACATCTGGCAAGCATATATCATTACGACAAATCCTCCAACAATCCCTGTTGCATTACCTACATTAACAATACCGTGAGCAAATAATGGCAACAAAAACCAGACAAACGTTAATAATCCTATTAAAAATATAACACTCTCTAAAAATTCCATAATATCCTTTTTACCCTTCACATATTGCATTGACACCTATATACATGGTTATGCTTACTTCTATTTTTTCACATGTTCTTCTTTTGGTCAATAGCGCTTAAGAAATCCTAGTAGTCTATTCATAACCACAAAATATTATTAATTATCTAAAATTCTGTCCACTTCCTCTAGCACTGCAAGTATATTAGCAGAAAGCTCTGGAGATAAATTTCGCCAATTCAACGAAAAGCCAGGGTAATATGGACATTTTTTACTTCCATTAACATTAATCGCTGCTAACGGCCGTGTACCCGTTTTATCAGTCTGAATACAATAGCGACACCCATCGCAAGTTTTGGTCCATCCACTGATGAACTTAGCAGTTTCTTCTGGAATTTCATTGATATGTTCTAGTATCTTTTTGAACATAGGCATTCGAATCCATATAAAGCAAGGCTCAAGACGGAGATCTTCATAACTCACTTCAATACCAGAGTGGCTTCGTTCTCCCCAAGCCATCTTAAGCTCTTCTTGTTTTCCATGCTGTTTAACATAATCTAGACTTATTCTTTTACCATCACGACAATCAATACGTTTAAAGCCTCGTTTTTCTAATTCACTACACAGCTTAATAAGTTCCTCCTGTGCATCTAACAGTTTATCAAAAGCCACTGCTATCCAGTTAGCCGATACATCGTATACACAACGGCTAAATAGCAAAAATGCAGCATCAGACCTGGATTTATCTATAATATGTACGTTATCTTCACGGGAGATGGTGGCAAGTTCTTTTAGCCCTTCTGCCCCTCCATTATGCATATATAACATAACCCGATCACTTTTTTCGATGGATATACCTAATGCCTCAAGTGCTTTTGCCAAAGCCCTTTTGGGTGAAACAGAACCCTCAGCCAATAACAATCCTTCTTCATGTACTTCACCTGATTCCACCAGCTCAAAAAACTCTTGCATCATAGAAGCAATCTTTGTTACAGCATCACGAATGATTTTTACATCCTTTTCACGCCCTTTTTGCTGCTCCCAAGGATTAAAGGATACATCATTTACCGGTTTAACTCCTATTATGGTTGCATCTTTGGAAATAACTTCATAAATCCCAGTGATAATTCTATATGCTTGCAGACGTTTCTCATCTTCTGGAGCAGGCGCGCAGGTACCTAAAAAATAAGCTGCAGCTCGTCCATAATTAGTGGAATATGACATTCCATTTTTTATTATCATAGAAAAATCCTCCTTTTATTCTAAACTAAAATTAGATACCTTAGGTTCTATAGATATTCCATTCCATAACGTCCCAATCCCTACATCTTGGGGCGTTATGGTCTGATAATGTCCACTCCTCCCTTTAACACTTATCTTCTCATTATTAATTTCAATTATGGCATATAACGGTTCCTTATATAATATTAAATCTTTCAGAAACGGATATCTTTTATGTATTTCATCGGTATATGAAAATATCTCCTTTGTTCCATGCCAGATATACGACATCGAATTAAGTGTATAATATGGGATTCCTTCGATCACTCTGCAATCATCTCCATGGTCATGTCCATTCATACATATAAGAACTTTTCTCCTACCAAATATCTCCCTAATTTCTTTCCTATTTGCAATTCCTCTTTTCATAAAATCATTAGCCAAACTATGATGTGAAAAGATAACATAATTAATCCATGTATTACATCTTTATCTACATCTAATTATTTACATTTATTATATAACCTATCATACCAACTTTCAATATTATAATTACGATGTCCATCACTCTCTTTTATACAATGACATAGCTCGTGGACATACTTGTCCAATCTTAATATATATTGTATACTTATATATCTAGGTATATAGTCCGATATATATATTATTAATAGACTTGATAACGTAACTCAAGAAACACACTTAGAAGTAACGTAGTTACGCAGTGTATTTCGTGCACTAGCAAAAAGACTGTAGCACATTAACAGCCATCCAGAGCTTCGCACTCACCTAAAAGCTTGAAAGGAGCAGCAACGATGAGTTTATCAAATAATGCAATTGGAAATGTTGGCTCGAATCCAAGCAACATGACACCAAAGAAACGTCCTTCTTCTGGACAAACCTCTACCTTCCAAACAACAGCCGGCTCTCCTTCTGGCGCGACAAATACTGTGAATAGTAATCTTAGTTATTCTGCTACCGGGCAGATATTGATAGATAAAGGCCAAATTATCCGCGGAGAAGTTACTGATATTAGAAACGATACCGTATCAATCAAGGTGGATCTGGGTGAAACCATTACCTATCCACTTCAAGGAGATCCTGAGCTTACCATCGGCCAGACTGCAACTTTCAAAGCAGTTGAGACAGAAGATGGAATTGCTCTTCGTGCGATATCAGTTAAACCATCGCAAGCTAGATTAGCTACTATTAACAAAGCGTTAGAAGAAGCTGGTTTACAAAAAAGTGAACGAAATCAAATGATTGTATTGGAATTATTGGATAATCACATGTCTATCGACAAACAAACCATTCAAAAACTCTTCCAGCAATCTTTACTGAATAAAAATGCTTCCATAGGTACTCTAGTTCTTATGAATAAACATAATATACCTATTATGAATGAGACATCTACACAGTTTGAAAACTATCGAAATTATGAACACCGATTAAGCAAAGAAATAAGTTCAATAGCAGAAGATATTCCAAAGCTTCTAGATAAGGTAAGTACTTTTACTACAGCAAAAAACTTCCTCGCAATTAATGATGGACTTATGGATATCTTCTTAAGAGATACCAATTGGGCTACGGATATGCCTTTATCCTCTGTTATTAGCTCAAAGGCTGAGGTTACTACCCTATTAGACATCCTAAGACCTTTTGCCCTAACAGACTCTTTAACCGAAGCGATTCAAAATCAAACCGCTTCCCTCCGTGAGGTTGTAGATTGTATCCAGAAAAGCATAGTAATAGCTGAACAAATGGATTATGAATCACAAAGCTCTCTTGTAGAGACAGAAGCTACCTCTAATAATGTGCATTCACCGTTAACAGATATGTTCCAAGCTCCAATTATTAGACATATTCTAGACCATTTTACAAATCAACAATTTAATAACAACGAATTATCAACCTTCTTAAGTCTACAAAATCGTCAGACTCTAGCTTTAGCACTTGCTGACTTTCCACTATCCCAAGATATTCGTGAGGGTATTGTAAACGGACAGATTGGAACGAATACCTTATTACACGCTATTAAAACCGCTCTGCCAGCTACGAATTCTCTAGATGCAAAAACCTTGTATTCCACTCAAGTTTTTCAATGGGTATTAAAAGAACACATTCGAAGCTCCATGTCGTTAACAACGAATGATATTGCGGACAATAAGGTGAATGATTACTTTGATACAACCTATAATCAGATTACTGCTTTAAGAGACTTCTTGCAAAATACAGGTTTAAAAGATGTGTTTTCACAATTAAGTGGAACAACACAGAATTTTCAAGAGAATCTAGAATTTATGAAGGTAATCAATCAACTCTTTCCTTACGTACAGTTACCAATCAAGATGAAAGATCAATTCGTTCATAGTGATCTATATGTATATACCAAAAAGAAGAACTTACAAGAGAACCCAGATAGTATAAGCGTCTTATTACATCTGGACATGGAGAACCTGGGTCCTACTGATATCCACATTAATTTAACTCGTGGTAATGTGGCGGCCAAATTCTACATGTCAGATGATTTTTCAACTAGTCTTTTAAGAAATAATATTGATTTATTAGAAGACGCTATGGCTCGCAATGGTTATTTACTTCAAACAGAATTTATAGAACGTCAGAAGGAAGTCGATATCGTTAAGGATATCATAGAAAAAGATCAACCTACCTCCTCTCTTAAACGTTATTCCTTTGATATCCGTGCATAACCGTCAAGAATTCCCCTCTAATTACCCTCAATAGACCTGAAAAAGGCTCAAATAGCAGATATCCCTTTTGCTATTTGAGCCACTTAGTCCTATAATTAATTTAATAATCCTGCTAGTCTAACATATTAGGTTACATATCTTAGACATATTAAATATCATTTATACAAGGCTATAATTTCTTTTTGATTTTGATAATATTCTATCTCCTCACACCAATAGACAAGGCTATTTAATATGCTTTTTGATGCATATACATATTTTTCTTTTAATTCTTCAATTGATAGGTTATTCATTCTACAATCAATAAAAATCTCTCTTGTTTCATGGAACAACTTTCTCTTCGTATCTTCTTCCATATAATTATATATTAATGTCATTCTAGGTTCTAATTCTAGCATTAACTGCTGTTCAAATCGATTCATATCTTTATAATTTAAAGATTCCTCTAATATATTAAATAATCGATCATGCGCTTTCTTCGGGATTCCTGCATGTATTCCGATCAATGCAAATAATCCTTCTAACGAATAGATGTCTAAACCATATGTATTAATTCCATACTCTTCAAACGTTCCAGCTATAACATGAATCGTCTTTCTTATCGTATGTTGCTGTAACTTATTAACCTTGATATACATAGCTTCATAACTTGCCTTTTCTATGTTAGCATAACGCATTGAAAATACCCACGCGACTAAAGTAACAAATCTGTACTTCTCTGTTATAGCTAAATCATTCTCATATCGCTGAAGCCCCTTTGCTTTCAGTGAAAGGAAACAATACTCCTCATAAGTAAGTTCTAAATCACCAATAATGCGGTAATCTTTCTCTTCATCTCTAAGCTCCTTTTCAAGTAGTCGCTCAATTTCCAGTAAAGTTAAAGGTGTTTGTAATAAATTCATAATTTCTCCTCCTTTGTCCCCAAATGGTCACATTTTATAAAATATTGCATATAATCTATAATAGTATGTATTAATCACTTACTACCAAATATCATCCACGCTTATATATATATGTCCAAATTCTAAATAAAATGTTAAATTTTTACACTATTGATGTATAAAATTTAATACAAGTATTTCTTTGGTTTAATTTTGGTTTAATTTTCTGGATATAAATTATGATTTTCAATTTACAACTTGTCTTATTCGTGATAGAATATATCCTTGTGAGTAGCACAGATGATTGCGCCTATTAGCACCGAAAGGTCTTAGGTGAGGAAAGTCCGGGCTTCACAGGGCAGGGTGCCGGATAACGTCCGGTGGAGGTGACTCCAAGGCTAGTGCAACAGAGATATACCGCCAAATTCGTTTGGTAAGGATGGAAAGGTAGCGTAAGAGACTACCGCATTCTTGGTAACAAGAATGGCTATGTAAACCCCACTCGAAGCAAGACCGAATGGAGAGCGATACGGTTGCCCGCCGTGCTTTCGGGTTGGTCGCTTGATCTTATTGGTAACAGTAAGACTAGATAGATAATCATCTAATACAGAACTCGGCTTATAGTGCTGCTCACATGAATAAAAAGAATATATTTCATTAATATAAAAGTAACTGCTCATTCTCTCTATGATTTGAACAGTTACTTTTTTTGTGCGATCGTGCTCGGGGCTTCTCTTAATCTACTTTAAAATAACTTCCCCCAACGAATTCTCGTATTATGGAATTACGAGGTACTTCTTCTGGGCTAACACCGATGAAATAATCTAAGAATTTTAATAGGCGTTTTGCTTCTACATATTCTGGACACTCACGATCAATCCCAAATAGAATTGGCTCCGCATATAGTTTAAGAATTGCTAACTCATAGATTAGCGCCGAATTGAACATGACGTCTGCTTCTTCTTGGAATGGGAAGATATTCTCTTCTTCTCCTCTTCGAACCGATGGCCACATTGCTATTGTATCTTTTGCTGCAATTCCTCTAGTTCTTGCATCTCTTACCATTCTTCGTATCAATCTACCATCAGTTGTTGGAATCCGATTATGCTCATCGATATTCAACTGCGTTAAAGCACTTATGTAGATCTTGAATTTACTTTCTTTTGGAAGAGAATGCGACAACTTATCATTCAAACCATGAATACCTTCAATAACTAATATGTCATCCTCACCAAGTTGTTGATAGTTTCCTTTATATTCACGCTTACCTAACTTGAAGTTGTAGGATGGTAACTCAACTCGTTCCCCATTCAATAGCTTCATCATATCATTGTTGAATTGTTCAATATCAATCGCTTCTAAACATTCAAAATTAGGATTACCCTCTGCATCTAAAGGTGTATTCATACGATCTACAAAATAATTATCTAGGGCGATTGGTAACGGATTCATTCCATGTGTACGAAGTTCAATGGATAAACGATGTGAAAAAGTTGTTTTACCCGATGAAGATGGACCAGAAATCATAATAAACTTATTGGTTCGATTCGCTACAATCCGCTCTGCTATCTCACCTATTTTCTTCTCTTGAAGTGCCTCTTGAACAAGGATTAAATCATTAATTCCACCCTTACAGATTACATCATTAAGTGCTCCAACTGTTTCGATTTTCATGGTATTGCCCCAACGATTCGATTCTTTTAAAACTCCAAATAGCTTATGTCTTGGCTCAAACGGTGGTACCACTCTTGGATCCTCATCACTTGGTAATTGCATAATTAAACCATCATCGTATTTATATAATTTGAAATATTGTAACATGCCAGTTCTCGGTGGCATATACCCATAGAAATAATCTTCAAATCCACCAAGCTTATAGATATTTGCTTTGGATACTCGTCGATAACGGAATAATTTTTCTTTGTCATACATACGGTAATTTTTGAATAATTCTATTGCTTCATCCGTTGTAATACTTCTCTTTTGGAATGGTATATCATCTGTTATGATTTTTCTCATACGTGCTTCAATTCTCTCTATTAATGCTTCATCTAATATAGCATCTGATTTAATCTCGCAGTAATAACCAGGTCCTATTGCATACTCAACGATTACTTTTTCAACATTCTGATTTCCTATTTCATCATGAATTGCCTTTAGAAGTACCAGTGTCATACCTCTTTTATATGTTTTTCTACCTGCAGGATCTTTCGTAGTCACAAATTGCACGGTACAGTCTTTAGTAACTGTTTTGAATAATTCTCTTAGTTTGTTGTCAACGAATGCAAGAATAATATCCTCTTTATAGTCTTTTTGAAAATCTTTGCTTATCTCAAATAAACTAGTATTTTCTTCGTAAACTTTGGTCTCTCCATTAATAATTACATTTATACTCATATATTATCTCCTCTATATAGTTTTGAAAGGTGATTGCTCCTTTGCCACCATTATAGTAACGTTACCCGCATCAAGATGAGCAGCCAGCCATTCTACCATGAATCGCTCTGTGCCATAGTGACCAGCATCAATGATACAAAGATTTCTTTCAATTGCATCAAGTGCTTTATGATGTCTTATATCACCAGTTATAAGAACATCTGCCCCTATCTCTATGGCATGCTCAATAAAGTCTTCCCCTGAACCTGTAGATATAGCAACCTTTTTAATATCTTTGGTTAACTCTCCAACTACACGAACATCTTCAAGATAAAAATGTTTTTTCACCTCGTTGGCTAAATCTAGTAATGTCACTGTCCTAGTTAGCTTTCCAAAACGTCCAATTCCAACATGTAGGTTATTAGGTTCTATCGGTTCTAATGCGATAGTATCCTTTAGTCCTATCATAGCTGCTGCTTCATCCGCCATTATCGCAATATCCATATTAGTATGCATAGCATAATATACTATGGAATGATTCATCATATTCAGAATTCGTCTACCAATAAAGTCATTGTTTGTAATTTTCTTCATCGGTGAAAAAATCAACGGGTGGTGGGTTATTATCATATCACATTGATGTTCAATTGCCTGTTCAATTACTTCTGTAGATGGATCTAGGGCTATAAGTACTTTGTTCACTTGCTGCTCTTCATCCCCTACAATCAATCCAACATTGTCCCATTTTTCTGCATAATGAACAGGTGCTATTGTCTCTAGTTGTTTTATCAGATCTCTACATTTCATAATATCGTAATCCTTCTACTATATATTCTAATTGTTGTTTTACTTCGTCTTCTCTCTTCTTCGAATGTTTTGTTTGCATCTTAAATAATTTATGCAATATGCCCTCATAGGTTCCTTTTTCTTTGTTCAAGAACTGATATAAAATCTCATTCTTATTCTTAAGTAATAAGGCACCATATTGATAACACACTTCATTGGAATATCTTTGATGACCATCAGCCTTTGTCGCACGCATCATTACGTAATATTTTCCTTCATCTATAACCATATTCTCATCTGTAATCTGATAACCAATCTCATGGAGGTATTTTCTTACTAGAAAGATTTCTGATTGTGGTTGTAAGATTAATTCAGAACAAGACTCCACCACTTCTTTGCTATCCGATAGTATCTTAACTACCAGTCCACCACCCATTCCTGATACAAGTAGTGTATCAACTTCACCAGGCTCTATCTTCTTAGCACCGTCTGACAATCTAGTCTCAATGATAGCACTGTAACCATACCTAGAAATATTCTCTCTTGCTCGTTGTAATGGTCCTTTGTTTATATCGCATGCAATCACTTTGGACGCAATTTTATTTTCTACAAGATATATTGATGTATATGCATGATCACATCCAATATCCGCTACACGATTATTCTTAGTTACTAGTGCAACTGCTGCACCAAGTCTTTTTGATATTTGCATCTCGTACCTCTTCTAACTGGCACCTTTTCCCTTGTATTCATTACACTTGTAATATTCCATGTAATTACCGTTATTATAACACTTATCTAGGAAAAGTTCCATTTATTCTATATTAATTCATTATAAATTTCTAGTATTTTTTGTTTTATTATTAAATTAATTTTAATTTCCAGTTATTATAATGATATTTCTATTGTAATTCGTCAATTCAATACACAATTTGTTTTATTAAACCATCTTAATTAAACTTTTTACAGATTCTAAGGTCTCAATTGACTTTATAATCTCCATAATAGTTCGCATAGATTCTGTCATATATTTATCTTTATGGTATATAACACTAAATTGTCGGCTCCAATTGCAGTCTTTAACTAACCTAGCGCATAAAGTTTGATTCTCTATTTCTTCCCTCACCAGACGAACGGACATAACAGATACACCAAGATTATTCGAAACTGCTTTCTTCATAACCTCTGGTGTGTTACATTCCCAACCAATAGTAACTCTATTCTTCATCTGGGCCATACTAGAATCGAATAATTCTCTTGTACCACTACCTAGTTCACGCACAATAAAATTCTCGTTCCCCAATTCTTCAATAGGAATGATATCCATCTTAGCAAATCGATGAATCGGACTACATACTAAAACTAGAATATCCTCTATACAAGGTATAGACACAATATCTAAGCTTTTTACTTCTCCTTCTACTAATGCGATATCTAATTCTGATTTTAATATTCTACTCACAATCCCTCTGGTGTTATCAGTATATACATTAACCTGCGTATCCGGAGATTTGATTGCCATAGTTGCAGCGATATCTGTAACTAGACTGTTAGCTACTGTAATTGTTGCCCCAATACGTAATGTATGAGAATGCTTACGATCAAACATTCTCTCTTCTAATTCATCAAATGTTTGTATTACTGTTCTTGCATACCGAAGCAGTTTTTCCCCATCTTTTGTAATATATAATTTCTTAGATAATCGCTCAAACAATAACACATTATAATATTCTTCAAGTTCCTTTATGGCCTGACTAACTGTGGGTTGTGAGATATAATACTTTGCTGCCGCCAAACTCATCTTTCCTGTATCAGCCACTTCTATAAATAATTTCAGATGACGAAGAGTCACAATATGTCCCCCTTTATAAATCTACCCATGTAAACGTCACAGGCAACGCTTTTCATACTCTATAACATAGTATCACTTTTACTAAATACAGTAAAGAATAGTTTCCTACACACTAATAGGAGGAAAATCCAAATAACAAAAAAGCCTGGGATGAAGGTTCAGATTCATCTTTGGCTTTGTTATACCTGTATATTCTATTCTAGATAATCCTTTAGTTTTCGACTTCTGCTTGGATGACGGAGCTTACGAAGGGCTTTTGCTTCTATCTGACGAATTCTTTCTCTTGTTACATTGAATTCTTTTCCGACTTCTTCAAGTGTCCTAGCTCTACCATCATCTAAACCAAAACGTAAGCGTAGTACTTTCTGCTCCCTTTCGGTTAACGTACTTAATACTTCTACAAGTTGCTCTTTTAGTAATGTAAATGCTGCAGCCTCAGCTGGAACCGGAACATTATCATCTTGAATAAAATCACCAAGATGGCTATCTTCTTCCTCACCAATTGGTGTCTCTAATGATACAGGTTCTTGAGAAATCTTTTGAATCTCACGAACTCTCTCTACCGGTAGCTTCATAACCATAGCAATTTCCTCTGGTTGTGGTTCTCTACCTAATTCTTGAAGTAATTGACGTTGTACTCTGATTAACTTATTGATTGTCTCAACCATATGAACAGGTATACGAATCGTTCTAGCTTGATCCGCAATTGCTCTTGTTATTGCTTGACGAATCCACCAAGTTGCATACGTACTAAACTTGTACCCTTTCGTATAATCAAATTTTTCAACAGCCTTTATAAGTCCAAGATTACCCTCCTGAATTAAATCAAGGAACTGCATACCTCTTCCTACATAACGTTTCGCAATACTAACAACAAGACGGAGATTTGCTTCTGCAAGGCGTTTTCTTGCCATCTCGTCTCCTTCTTCCATTCTTTTAGCAAGCTGTATCTCTTCATCAGCGCTAAGTAATGGTACTTTACCAATTTCCTTAAGATACATACGAACCGGATCTTCTACGCTAATACCTTCTGGAACAGAGAGATCAATTTTTTCAAGATCATCAATTTCCTCATTATCTTCTAGAAGGATATCTTCTGGAACAATATCCTCTTCTTCCTCATTTGATGTAATTCGTAGTACGTCAACCCCATTTTTTTCAAGATAAGAATAGATTTTTTCAATCTTTTCTTCGTCAATATCAAAGTCGGCAAAAAAATCATTAATTTCCTGATATTCAAGAACGTTCTTCTTGGATTTTGCAAATTCAAGGAGTTCTTTTAATTTCTCCGCAAACTTTGCCATATTTTCGTCCATAGTAGTCCACCTCTTCCTAATCTGTTAATATTCTAACCATCAATAAGAGAAATATGCAATTTTTGTAAATCTACCTGTTCCTTTATTAAACTTTGCATTTGCTCAATATCTGTAACATTCCTACTTCTTAGATCTAAGCTATATTTTTTAATACGGTAAACTAAATCATTCAGTGCCTTTTCCTTCTCAAGCATACTCATCTCTTCTTGAAATGTAGTACTAAACAAAGAAGCTACTTCACTTTGTTCTTCTTTACTTTCAAATTGATTAATAATCTTTGCAGGTATAACTTGTCCTTGCTCTTTATACTGCTGAAACAGCATTCTAGCAACTGTTTGATACAATTCCCCGTCAAAATCCTTCTCACTAATTACTCCATTTAATTTCTGGAATAACCTTGTATCTTCTATCATCCAGGTCAATAGTAATTTACTGGCTTGTTTCATACTATCTTCCGCTGTAACTCTCTTATTACTTCTTTCCTGAACCTTCTTAATGACTGTTTGCGTAGGAACCAATGTAGCTCCATAATGATTCACTAATTTGCGAAGGTTATCAAATCCTACATGGTATTTGCGATCCATTGCTTCGATATAATTATTTCTTTCAATTTCTTCTGTGAATACTAATAATTTCTTAGCAACATCATTAAAGAACTTTGTTTTTTGCTCCGGATCGTTCAAATCATAATCTCTTTCCAAAACCTCGATTTCAAAATAAAAACTATTCTGGGCCTCATCAATTCGCTTCTGGAACTCGTCGGCTCCTAGTGCCTTAATGAACTCATCTGGATCCTTATAAGGTTTCATATTAATAACCTTAGTACTAAGCCCCGCTTCCTTCAATATAGGAATAGCTCTAAGTGCTGCCTTCGTACCAGCACCATCACTATCATATGTCAGTAATACCTCACTCGTATAACGTTTCAGCAGATTGGCTTGCAAACCAGTGAATGCAGTACCTAAGGATGCAACTGCATTGGTAAAACCGGCTTGATGTAATGCGATAACATCCATATAACCTTCGCAGATAAGCATATTGTGCTTTCTTGATGTTCTGGCTACATTCAGACCATATAAATTCCTACTCTTGTCAAACAGTAATGTTTCAGGTGAGTTCAAGTATTTGGGTTCACCCTCTCCCATAACACGACCACCGAATCCAATTACTCGATTATTCACATCCATAATAGGAAACATAACTCGGTTCCAAAACTTATCATAGGCTCCTTTTGTTTCATCAATGGACACTAATCCGGATTGTTTTAGAATTTCATCACTATAGCCTAATTGTTTTAGATACTGATATAAATCATTGCTATATTTATTAGAATACCCAAGACCAAACTTACTAATCGTTTCATCACTGAGCTTACGGTTTGTCAAATACTCATATGCTATTGTACCGCGTTCTGATTTTAACTGATAGAAGAAATACTTTGCCGCTTGTCGATTAATCTCTAACAACTGCCCTTTCAAATCCTTCTTCTTCTTCGCTTCTTCACTATATTCTTGTTCTGGTAGTGCAATATTCACTCTCTCAGCAAGGTACTTAAGAGCTTCAACAAAGGAGTAATTCTCATATTCCATAACAAATGTGAATACATTACCTCCTACTCCACAACCAAAGCAATGGTACATCTGCTTTTGTCCACTAACACTAAAGGAAGGGGATTTTTCATTATGAAACGGACATAGTCCCATATGATTATTTCCAGTACGCTTTAACTTTACGTGCTCAGAAACAACGTCAACAATGTCATTTCTCTGTCTAATCTCTTCAACTAAATCCTCTGGATAATACATCCGATTGCCATTCCTTTCTAAGCTAATAGATTCCCCATGAACCTGGAATCATTAATTCTTTAAATTTACTTATTGCATAACGATCCGTCATTCCCGCTATGTAATCACAGACAACTTGTTCTACTGATTCTTTCGTTTTCTCCATCATCTCAAGATACTCTTCTGGTAACTCATTCATATGTTCTACATAATATTCAAATAATTGTTTAACTAAGTTTTCTGCTTTCTTTTCTTGGCTTTTCGCTACTTTATTCGTATATACACTACGAAACATATATTTTCTTAACGATAGCATCGCCTCCTCAACCTCTGGAGACATTACAATATCATTCTTACCTTCACTGTGAATTACTATATCATGGATAAGTGTATTCAGACGTTCTCCCGAGCTATGTCCTAAGATGTCCGTATAAATACTTGGTATTTCATCTTCTTTGATTATCATTCCACGAATGGCGTCATCAATATCATGGTTGATATAAGCAATCTTATCTGATAATCGTACAATCTTACCTTCTAGAGTAGACGGCTCTCCACTTGTTTGATGATTCAGTATACCATCTCTGACTTCTTTCGTTAGATTCAATCCTTCTCCATGTTTTTCAAGTAGTTCCACCACACGAATGCTTTGCTTATGATGTTCGAATCCATCTTTACAGGCTTCGTTTAGAGCTCTTTCTCCAGCATGCCCAAATGGTGTATGCCCAAGATCATGTCCAAGGGCAATCGCTTCTGTTAAATCTTCATTCAGACGTAACGCTCTTGCTATAGTACGAGCATTCTGTGCTACTTCAAGGGTATGTGTCAAGCGGGTTCGATAATGATCACCTTCTGGTTCAAGGAATACTTGAGTCTTATGTTTTAATCTACGGAATGCCTTACAATGTAAAATACGATCGCGGTCTCTTTGATATACAGTTCTTAGGTCGCAAGGTTCTTCTAAGATATCCCTTCCACCAGACTCATCACTAAATGAAGCGAATGGACTTAGGTTTTGATGTTCTCTGAGTTCTTGTTTTTGACGTAGATTTAGCCCTCTTTCATTCTCTAACATTATTTCCGCTTGTCTTAATTGTTCCAATAACTTAAGATTTTTATCCATTTGATAAAACCTCCTTAGCAAAAGAACTTGCCTATTACTATGTATATTCTACTTAACGATAGAATTTTACTTTTTATATCGTGTTAAATACTTATATTATACTAAATATTTTCAAATTTTTAAAGTGTTCTTTCAAAAATAACATTTTTTTATAGCAATACAGGTAGAATAACCACGATATTCTACCTGTACTTGTTGCATTATTCTAACTTCGCACTTGATGATTTTTAGGAGTAGTTAATTGTTATATTCAACGAAAAACACGCTCTCGCTTGAGTTTCATTATTCATATTACTTTGTGTGACACTTCTTTGCCGAAGGGCAATCGGAACATCCACAACTGCAGAATTTTCCTGCCTTCATTTCTTTAACTTTCTTTCTTATTACGAATGCAGCATATACCACTATTGCTGCCACTATAATGATTGAAATCATATTACGATCAGGCTCCTTTACTTGTTAATGCAAAACTCTTATACATCTTCATGACTTTTTGCTGGTATACGATAACTTAAAACACACTAGGCAATTACAAAGCCTCGAATCCTATATAATCAGATTCGCAATTTGGAAAAACAATACAGATACTATCCAAGCAACAATGACCTGGAATAATACAGCGAATACCGTCCATTTTGTTGATTTCATTTCTCGTTTCATTGTTGCTATTGTAGCAACACAAGGTGTATATAATAAAACAAAAATCATCAATGCATAGGCGTTCACCGCTGTAAAATTAAACCCACTTAAAGCATCCATTAAAGCACTCTTACTACCAGAAGAGGCAATATTCCCTATTCCAAATAGAATTCCAAGATTAGATACCACGATTTCTTTTGCCGCCAATCCTGAAATTAGTGCTAATGCGATTTGCCAGATTCCTAACCCAGCAGGTACAAGCACAGGTACTACTAACTTACCAATTCCTGCTCCAAAGCTCTTTGATATATCTGTTACAAAGCCATGAGGACCTACATTCAATATAAACCACATAATAATAGAAGCTACAAAAATTGTTGTTCCCGCTTTTGTTAAATAATCTTTCACTTTATCCCATACATAAATAATAATCGTATGAAGATTTGGTGTCTTATATTCTGGCAACTCAATTAATAAGGAATTCTTCTCTTTCTTCTTCTGTAATTTCGTCATTATGAAAGCTACTAGAATAGCCACAACAAGACCGATTACATACATCGAAAATGCTGCTACTACTGCATATTTTCCAAAGAATAGATCTGAAAACAACACATATACAGGTAGTCTAGCACTACAAGACATAAACGGTGTAACAAGTATAGTCTTCCTTCGGTCAGTTGTATCTTCTAAAGCACGAGTTGCCATAACAGCTGGTACACTACAACCAAAACCTAATAACATCGGTATAAATGCACGACCAGAAAGACCAATACGTCCCATGATGCCATCCATAATATACGCTACTCTTGACATATACCCACTATCTTCTAAGAATGCAAGCGCTAGGAATAATATGAATATATTCGGTAAGAAGGTCAAAATTCCACCAACTCCTGCGATAATTCCATCCACCACTAACGAAATGACCATATCATTGGTATGTAATCGTTGTAAAACAGCTAATACACCATCAGAAAAGCCTGTTATCCCGATCTCAAAGTACCCTTTCATCCAATCTCCAACGGAGAAGGTCAAAATGAAAACCATAGCCATAATTCCTAGGAATATTGGTAATCCTAAATATCTATGAGTAAGAAAATAATCGATTTTATCCGTATTCGCTTCTTTTACCTCTTTATTTACCACTACTTCTTCAATTATTTCTTCAATAAAATCATATTTTTGATTTATAATATCCGATTCATAGCTTCTGGTAACAATATCCGAGAAATCAATGTCGATTTTTTTGCAAATCTCCTCATCTTGTTCAAGAATCTTAATCGCATGCCATCTGGGATTTTTAAGGTCTGGATCATACGCTAGTAGTCGTTCCATAATCTCATCAATCTTATCTTCGATTTCGTCACTATATACCAAGGCAAATTCAGAATGGTGACTATGTTTATGAACACTATGCTCTATATCACTATGATGGTGCTCAAGATTACCATCGTTAAACTTCTTTTGATGATGTGCTACTGCATGCATCAAGATATCTAAACCGGATTTTCTACGTGCAGATACTGGAATAACGGGAATACCAAGCATCTCAGGTAAACGATGAAGGTCAATTTCCATACCTCTCTCTTTCACAATATCCATCATATTAAGTGCAAGTATTACAGGCTTTCCAAGTTCTATTAATTGTAACGTTAGGAATAGATTCCTTTCTAGACAGGATGCATCCGCAACGTCAACAATTACATCAACACTATCATCTAATATATATTCTCTAGAAAGTTTCTCTTCTAATGTATACGATGTCAGACTATAGATGCCTGGCAAATCTACTAATTTAAATTGGTGGTTATGATACCGAAAGGCTCCTTCTTTTTTCTCAACTGTAACTCCAGGCCAGTTAGCAACCTTTAACTTAGCACCAGTGTAGGCATTAAATAATGTAGTTTTACCACAGTTGGGATTACCTATGAATGCAACTTGTAATTCCTCTTTCATTAACGAGCCCCCCTTTCAGCTAATATGATCTTGTCTGCAATGTCCTTGCCTACCGCTAGTCTTGAACCTCTCGCTTTAAAGATAATTGCACCATTTCTTTTCTTATTAACAACCTTTATATCCGTTCCATGAATAAGACCAAGAGATTGTAATCTTCTACCCGTATTTCCATCAATCAGTAGTTTATCAATACAATAAACCTGATTTATTTTGCCTTCTAATAGTGTCATTTCCGCCTCCTTATTGAGAATGATTCTCATTCGTTTTAAGTATAGTACACAGCATACCATACGTCAAGTAAATTCTGTATTATGATTGATACTTCAATCAGCTATATTATTTTGAAACTATCGAACCAAGAAAAAAGTTGAATCTTGTCACCTAATATGCTAGTATTTTCAAAGATAACTAACATTTTACTAATGTATGTAATTGTGGAACTCTTTGCGATGGCGAGAAACATATCCCAATTGCAAATATCACTAACGATTATTAAGGAGGCACCCTTGAATAAAAGTATATTATTTTTTGATATAGATGGAACAATTCTAAGTGAAAAGACACATGTCATCTCCGAGGATACAAAAGAAGCAATTGAAGCTGCTAGGAAGAATGGCCACCTCGCTTTTATCAACACTGGTAGAACTTTAGAAGAACTAGACCACCGTATTCTATCCCTTGAATTTGATGGATATGTATGCGGTTGTGGTACTTATATTATGCATAATGATCAAGTCCTTTTGAACAAGTTATTAACCAAAGAATGTATGGAGTCGGTTCTTATGGATATCAAAGGTTGTAGGCTTGAAGCTTGTCTAGAAGGCATCACTACTGTTTATTTCGATTCCAATTCTACCAATACTAGGATTTGTGAATTACGAGAATCGATGAAAAACAGAAACATCAACCTTGGAACCTTTGATGACGAGAATATAGAATTCACTAAACTTACTATATGGATACAAAATGATAGTGATTATAAGACCTTCTATCAAAGACAGAAAGATACCTTTACCTTTATTGACCGAGGAAACCAGTTCTTTGAGATCGTACCAAAAGGTTTCTCCAAAGCAACAGGTATCCAGTTTTTACTAAATTATTTTGATTTGTCATTAGCTGATGCTTATGCTTTTGGTGACAGTACCAATGACTTACCAATGTTAGAATATGTAACAAATAGTGTTGCTATGGGTAACTCCGATCCATCTCTCTTCTCACTCGTGTCCTTTGTAACAAAAGATGTTGAAGATAATGGGATTCGACACGCTCTAGAGCATTATAAATTAATCTAAACACCATATTATAATAAGAAAGGCTCTTGCAATGAATTGAACTTTGCAAAAACCTTTCTTATATTATCTATTGATTAGCTATTATTAACTATAAAGCTTTCTTACGATACCCTTTTAACAACTGATCAAGTACCGATTTATATACAATTATAATTCTCGCATCTATATAGCAGAATTTATTAGCGACATATTCATATGTCTTATATAAAAAACAGCAACTCATCAAAATAATACTTACCATTGTTACCCAAGGGACTAAATCCCTGGTTATTAAGAAAAAAGCACCAGCTAAAAAGACAATCAGGATTGTAAAATACGTCCTACTAATCTTCACCACCATAAGCATAGATTCTGTTAACCGATCAAACATCTTCTTTAAAGATTCCAAATCCTTATCTTTTAAATTATTATATATATCATTATAAATCTCTTCATTCTGAAGATTACGATAATCAAAATTCTTTTCCAGCATCTTTTTATGGTAACTTCCTACATACTGGTCATATTTTCTATCACCAAATTCTTTACGAATTAGTTTTCTAAAAACATTCACCATATCTTCACCACCTATTACTTATTGATAAATCTTTAATATAATAAAATTCTAGCTGATTTACCTTATTTCGTCAAGTTTCAATCTTCTTCCCCATGTACTAACCTCATCGCAATATAGTATCTTACTTTGCAACTGTCATATTCAATACTATTATATGAGCCAATTATCAAAAGTCTATTTCTTATTAGATAAAATTATTTTTATAATTATAGTATCTCCTGTCTGTCAGAAATCATTAATTGTAAGTTTTGTAAAATCTGCATTCTTTTGTTTTTTGTTTATTAACGAAACGTTCATATTTCATCCATACTATTATCATATATGTCGGTTATAATAAACTTATCAAAAGGAAGTCAGACAATATTATAGTTTGTATATGATTTCATTGATAAATTGAAAGATTTCGTTTTATTAAAATGTTTTTTCATAAACCCAGATAGTTTTACTTCCCCTTTCTATCTGGACTCCTCTTTTTATAAATGATAAAAGCTGGCATATGCCAGCTTTTATTGTTATGAATACGTTTATGTACACAAAGAGAGACTGTTGCAAAATATATTTTGAATATCTATAATAATTTTGCAACAGTCTCTTTTTAATTTTTGTTAACTATTATTTAACTTGAATTGTTATTTTATATATTTTAGAAGTATTGTTACTTGATTTAATAGTTACTGTAATAATAGTATTTCCTTTTTTCTTACCATTAACTTTACCAGTTTTATCTACTGTAGCTACTGATTTATCACTTGTTTTATATGTAATAATAGCACCATACACAGCTTTGTTAATCTCCTTATCGAATTGCTCAAGAGAATCAACCTTCATAAGAGTATCAGGTAATCTAATCGCAATATTTTTCTTTTTACCTTTGGTAATAGTAAGTTTATTTGTTACAGAAACTTGAGAAAGAACTGAAGTCTTTTCAGACTTAGCTGCAGCTTTAGGTAATAACACATAATCTGCACCGGTTATAACATTCAATGTTACATAACCCATATCATCAACTATGTATTTACTATTTGGTACACATTGAAGTTTCTTAGCATCTGCATTATATATGTATAAATATGCTTTATCACCAGCTTTGAATGTACTGCCTACATCTACTTTAATAGAAGCCTCCATAGGAAGTTTTCCTACTTGCTTTAAATTAAGAAGTAATCCATCATTATATCCGTAGGTTGCACTTGAATTAATGACAATACCTAGATCAATTTTTGTATCTTTCATAGTTTCATTATAGTTTTTGACTTTGAAATTCCATGCGTACTGAACTTTTTCATTCGCATCTACAAATTCATATATTACCTCCTGCTTCTTAGCAAGATGTGATTTTAGCTCTGAAACAGTTGCGTAAGCACTGATTGTACCTGAGGAAATATAAATAGTTCTATAAGAATCCTTAGTTACGATAACTTTTGGAGTTGTCGTATCTGGTGTAGGCGTACTTGGATTTTCTGAAGTCTGTGGATTATTCGAACCACCTGAATTTCCTCCAGTATTCGTAGAAATCCATTTTGCATAGAGAACAGTTGCTCCACCTACTCTATCATTCATGAAATTCCAAACATTCAAACAATTTGCTTCCTTATACCAACCGCCAAATGAGTTCCCTTCTGCAGTCATCTCTTCAGGCATAGATACCAAGTTCCCTTCCGCAATAACTTGATCAGAAGGAGCGATACCTTTTCCATTTACATCAAATGTTACTTTGTGTTCTGTTCCCATTGGAACTCTCTTAATTCTCAAATTATCAACATAAATATCTGATGTACCATCTGTTTCAACATATAATTTTAAGCCTGTTATGTTTTTTGGTAATTTAACAGCCGTTCTTATCGTCGTATATTCACCTGATACAGCAGTTGCTTTTGCATAATTTGGCCATCCGTCGATATCTGCAGTTAATTTGATTGTTTTGTCCTCTGTCTTTACATCAAGAGATATCTCAACTTCCATTCCAATATAAGCTGATACATCAAATACAGCACCATAATAGTTTTCCGTACGATCCGTCAAGACAGCCGCATGATTATTAGCACCATCTTCGACTCTAGTGATTGTACCAGCACCTCCCCAACGAGTTGTGAATTGTAAATCTTCACTCTCAACGTCATTTACAAACTCACCAATTTCGAAAAAGATATCATCTACATAATAATCTGCCGTTCCATTTGTCTCTATATACATATTAGCCGATGTATCATTAACTCCTATTTGATATGTTCCAGAAATCTCTGTCCATTCACCTGGTACCGTATCTACTTCAGCAATTTGTATCGGATTATCGCCATCAAGACCTAATCTAATTTTACTATCCTCGGTTTTTACATATGCTTTCACATTAACCAGTTTTCCAATATATCTATTTACGTCAAATTTCATAGTTGCATCTTGTGCATCTCTAGTAACTAAGAATGAATGTCCCTTAGTACCACGATATTCAGTATCCACTACAGAGACAACTGGCATATGACCAACACCTCTTGCACTAGCGATACTCTCCTCTTCTTCAAAACCTTCTTCCATACCAATTAATTTAACTCGGACATTATCTATATAGATGTCATTCGTGTCTCCAGTTTCAAAATATAGTTGTAAGGCATTTAAATTAGATGGCACTTTATATGTACCCTTTATCTGAGACCATTCTCCATTCGAAGTATCTACGCCAGCTATATTAGGCCATGTCCCATTAATATCAGCAGATACCTTAACTGTGTCAGCTGCACTCTTAACCCAAGCACTTACCGAAATAGTTTGACCTACAAATCTAGATACATCAAAGGAAGCACCATTCCAATTTTGTTCTCTATCACTAACTAATAATGCTGCCTCTCCATTAAATACAACATCCTTTTGTATAGTCAAGGAACTTGATCCACGTGGTGTAAATCCTTCTGATTCTACTGTGGTATCAACATCATCAAAAGTTGCATACATATCAGTAAAATCAGGTTCAACATAAGCAGGTTCAGGTAATTCTTGACCTGTTTTTGCATAGACAATAGCATCAAAAGCTAACTTCTTAGATAAATTAGCATTGAATAGCAACGGAAAAGACTCTTTTTTCCATGAGTTATCATCCGTTAAGCCCCAGATGGTAACACTCGTCAAATTAGCACCTTTATCAACTTCATTAATCAATGCATTAAATAAATTTTTATAAAATACCGCCTGGTAATAATCAGCATTAACACCTGTAGATGTTCGGATTACATCTAATTCAGTAATATGTACCTGATCTACTACCTCATCAAACTTACGAAGAGCTTCACAAAATAGATTAATGTCGGTATTATCACTTAAATGTGCTTGCATTCCAATACCATCAATTAAACCATCTCCAATAATGCTATGTCCATTAAACTCTCTTTGAAGAGCTCCTATAATTGCGTCCCTTTTTTCTGGTTGATACTCATTATAGTCATTATAAAACAGTTCCGGTTGAATCTTTTCTAATGCTTCTGCATTATTAGAATCAATACCATATAATGTAGCATATTCATTAGAATATTTAACCACTGCATCTTTCGTGTACTTAAATGCATAATACATAAAATCAGGACCTATTGTTTTATACCAATAACTATCTCGCATATTATATTCATTCGTACCAACTTCAATTGCTTCATTCACTACATCCCATGCAAAAATAGTTTCCGCATATCCATTTTCATACATATACTTCATTACATTGTAGATATAGCTTTCCAAACGTTGTAACATAACATCGCGACTAACTAAGTAATTTTCATCAATTACAGAATTTTTATCATCTGTATAAACTGGTGTATAGTCTTTAGAGAATATTTCATCTGGACATTGGCTGTGCCATACTAAAACATGTCCCCTTACAAGCATATTATTTTCTTTTGCCCAGTCTAACATTTCTTTTGCTGAGGTATCAATTACAAAAGGTAAATTCGTGTCAGTAGCTTCTTCACTATTATAACCCATATTATAATCAGGCTTTAATTCATTACCAAAAGTGATACTCTCAAATTGTCTCTTAATTAATTCCTCTTTATTAGGATTACCGATTTCACTTAACGGATTCGATCCACCCCAATGGCTAAGTGCTTCACATGCTACACCCATCTTAAACTTATCTTGATATAGCTCTTTTAATACTTCGTAGTTTGAAGTATCAACATAACCATCTGAGTTACCGTCATCAGGATTTACATAATCGCCTTCAACTACAATTGCAATATCATCAATTATATAGCTAAATTCCTTTGTAGTTTCAAAATATAGAGTATAACTTTCACACCCCGCAGGGATATCGTAAACTCCAGATAATGTTGTAAAGTCAGGTCCTACTACATCAACTGTTGCAACTTGTTTATAATCATCTTGTCCCGATTTCGTAGTCTTTAATGTTGCACTGAAAGCATTGCTATCCTCAGTAGATGCTTCATATGTAGAAACCATAGCTTTAAGTGAAATCGTATTCCCTGCAAACTTTGCCAAATCATAAGAATATCCAAAATAATTCTCTGTACGTTTCGTTACTTTTAGTGCTTTCGATCCGTTAAATCCATCAACTGTAATTTCAAGCGTTGGATTCCCCATCTGTTTTCCTTTTAGTAAACTAGTATCTGCCGATTCATCAAAATCCTCTAAGATGGCTACTTTTTCAGTTACCTCACTATCCCCAACTTCTAATTCCCCAGTTTCCTCTTCTAGTATATTCACTTCTGCCGCTTGAATCTTTACCTGCTTCGCATTAACCAAACTAGCCAATACCAACATAGCTACCATAAGTAGGGATATTCCCCTTTTTACATAGCAATTCCTTTTACTCATCTTACCCTCTCCTTTACTTTAATAATTCATTTTAGCCTAAGATCAAAAGCCTCAAAAAGTATTAGTTACATTAAATACCTTCAAGTACTTTTACTATAGCGAATTACAAACATTAAAGCTTGCCAAATATTGTTATTCTATTGTCTGTAATTGCTATTTTTGTGAATTTTATACATTGTGTAGCAGTTATAATTATATCTTTCGCTTATATTACCAGTACTTTTCATTATTGCATTTAATTTTTGGCAATTTATTGCATTATACAGCAATATTTTTATTATATATTAGTATTTTTCCATATATGATACTTGTTATCTCTCTTTCTACAATTTCTAATACATATTTCTTTGCACTAATTGAAAAACACCTTTAATATCTAGTTCAAGAGTGTTATAATTAATAGACCGTAGGTTTAATAATATAATAGTGTATGATTAACACATTTATTGGAGGTATAAAATGTCTAAAGTTATCGTTATGGATCATCCATTAATCCAACACAAAATTGGAATCATGAGAGTTAAAACAACTTCAACAAAAGAGTTTCGTGATTTAGTTTCTGAAGTTGCAATGCTTATCTGCTATGAGGCTACAAGAGATCTTGCCCTAGCAGATCTTGAAATTGAAACTCCATTAGTTAAGACAACTGTAAAAGAGATCGCTGGTAAGAAATTATGTATCGTTCCTATCTTACGTGCGGGTCTTCATATGGCTGATGGTATTCTTAACCTTATTCCAAATGCTAAAGTGGGCCATATCGGTCTTTATCGTGATGAAGAAACATTAGAACCTGTTGAATATTTCTGCAAATTACCTACAGATGCAGCTGACCGTGAAATCTTCGTTGTAGATCCTATGCTTGCAACAGGTGGTTCTGCCATCTCTGCTATTAAACAATTAAAAGCAAGAGGAATTACAAAGATTCATTTCTTATGCTTAATTGCAGCTCCTGAAGGCGTAAAACACTTACAAGAAGCTCATCCAGATGTAGATATTTTCGTAGGTGCACTTGATGAAAGATTAGATGAAAACGGCTATATCCTTCCAGGTTTAGGTGATGCTGGCGACCGTATCTACGGTACAAAATAATTCACGCAAAAAAAGTACAAGCTCCGTTTTGGAACTTGTACTTTTTTTGTTTATACGATACCTATCCACTACTTTTAGTCTTTTCCCCTTCTAATCTTCTTTCCGATATAGCATCCAATCCTATTATAGATAGTAAGATAGAAATGCATTAATCCAAGACCTCCAAGGAACCCAGTGATTACTCTCCTCTTATTCGTAGATTCTTTCACGTGTACTGCTTGTATGATCCAATCAATAAGCATTGTAAGACAACCGAATAAGGCAATTATATGGGATTGTTTTCCCCGCTTTGGAGGATAGGCAAATGAATGATTCTTACAACTAACTACTAGATAGCATATAATTGATATTAGATATGCAAGCAATAAACCCGTGCATCTTGCACACACAGGAAATTGCTTTCCATGAAAGAAAAAACTTCTATCATATCTTTGATGACAACCTGTTTTTTCACCAATCTTCATGAATCGAATCCATCTCTGATCATCGGTTGTTTTATGTTTCGTACACATCTTTGATTTTTTATGTGACTCTTTATCTAAGTCATGATATTCTTTCCCTGTCTGCGTATTCATAATTCTAATAACCTCTTATCTCCCAGTGCTATTAAACACGGAACTTTCTACCGCAACTTTGACAGATCCAAAAAGCTCTTCTTGTTGTCTTACCTTCTCCCATGCCACATAACCCACATAAGAAACCAATAGGTCCTAATATAAGATAACCGCATATTCCTGAACATACACCATACCCTTTTTGCCTTGTTTCTGATTCCTCAATAATATGACAGTTATCACTTCCACATGATGGACATCTCATCTTCTTACTCCCCCTCAGCATTCTTTTAATAATTCTCTTATAGTCAATATATTCATACTGAAGCTAATCTTGTCAGTATAATTCATATTTCTTCAAACGCTTAGTAACGAATACTCCTTACTAAACAGTCGATGGTTATTGTTTATATAAATCTCATAAAGAAGAACCAAATTACAAAACCAAATAACGCACATACAAATAATATTGCAGGTACAAATGTGATAAATCCCGCAACCCACATAGCGAAAAGGTCTTTCCATTCTAATCTTTCCTTCTCTTCGGGGATTTCTCCCCTCTTCTCTCTCTCTTCTTCACGTTTTTCAAAACGCTCAGTTTGTTGATCTAAAATTTTTGTTGCTTTTCTACTAAATAACATAATACCTCCATATATGACAAAAAAGACTGTTGCCGGATTATTTGCAACAGTCTTTCTATTACACATAAAATCCAAGTAAATAATTTGTATTCTACTTAGATTCTACAACATTTCTCTTATGATGACAAGCAACAAAATGTCCAGGTGTCACCTCTTCGAATTCAGGTACCACTTTTTTGCAGATATCCGTACAATACTGACAACGAGTATGGAACTTACAACCTGTAGGTGGTT